>Ga0209541_10016333_pt1 | contig 10987 bp, 11 predicted proteins | sample RifCSPlowO2_01_FD_184027 | JGI IMG/M metagenome (GOLD analysis project Ga0209541, IMG submission 184027) | Groundwater microbial communities from Rifle, Colorado - Rifle CSP2_plank lowO2_0.1 (SPAdes) (version 2) | ecosystem: Environmental > Aquatic > Deep subsurface > Groundwater | place... | reverse complement strand
TGTTGGGAAGGTGAAACATGCGTATGAAGAGGTAGAACGCAATCGCAGCAAGCACAAGATTGTAAAACGGTGCGACAAGTCCAAGGGCGATCTCAAATTCTGATGCCATTATTCTTCACCTATCCTGATCTGCATGACGAGTGTAACAACAAGCAGCGCAATGATCGCGGACGTTATGACGTGCGTGAGGAACGGGCTCGTATATATGCCAAAACTGCGCAACGCGCCAATCACCTCAAGAGCCATAAAGAGCAGAAGCGCGATGATGAGAACTTTCCACGGTTTCAGATGTGACCGTTGATGGGATATGTGAAACAGCGAGATCGCCATGACTGCGGCAACGAGGGCAAGGAATAGATTTGCGATTTGCAGCGTGCCATAAATGTATAAATATGTGCTCAATCAAGCCACCTCTTTAGAACAACGCTTCGTTTACTCCTATATAAATGTTGCTGTTCACATTCGGGCGAGCGAATACGCGCGTTTTTCCTTGTACTCCGTGATAATATTCGACAGCAGCGCCTGCTCCTGCAAGTGGCGCTCGAGTTGGTCTTTGGGAATAAGCACAAACCGTTCAAAGGCGATGACCTCGAGATCTCCGCGGCAAAGCAACCACACGTCTAGTTGTTTCTTGAGTTTTTCACTGGGCGGATGCTCGCAGAGTATGCAGCGCAGCCGTGGCGCAATGCTTTGCACCGCGGGAATATTTATCATATTCGGGCGTTCCACGTACAGAAGACTTCCGCGCTGCGCGCGGGTAATCTCGCTCTTGCTGAGCGAGTGCAGCTTCCGCACGGGCACGAAGTTGTCCGCGCGCTCGAGCAGCGTGATGAGTCGCTGGCGCTCCGCCCGCAGTTGTTCCGCCCGTGAACGTTCATGCAAAAGTGCATCCTGCAGTGATTGTGTTCTGCGCTCCGCCAGCGCAAGCTGCTCCTGGTGTGCCTCAGGCCCCTTGGCCTGCCGTGCGCGCCCCAGCGCGCGTTCGTTCTTCAGGAGTTCGTGTTGAAGCCGGTTAATCTGTTGTTTCAGCCAGAGCACATCCTTCTCAGCTTTGCTCAGCACGCGATGGTGAACCTCTTGAGGTTTCCGCGGTTCGTCAATGACGCGCGGCTGTTCAGGGTGTGTGAGCGTGTCCAAGAGCTGTCTTAAATGCGCGTCCGGATGCAGTAATGCCTCGCGGAGCAATGCTGCTTCATGCTCTTTGTTTCCTTCGAGAATTTCCTCTACCGTTTTGAGAATGGGAGTGATGTGCATGAACGCATAATGGGCTGCTGCGCAGGCATCCATCTCGTGATTGTTTTTGTATGGGAATCCTCTGCTGAGATTCCTTTTTTCCTGAACAAGCAGGTCCTCATGGGGGGCAATCACTCGGGCTCCGAGTTTTACCCGCATCGTGTCAACAAATGAGGGAATATTTTTTTTGTCCGTGCCAATGATCAGCACTCTGCCGTAGCTCACCGTTTCGCGGATGATTGCATCCAATGGGAAGTGTTTTCCGGACCGCACTGCAACCACATTGCCAGAAAGATCAAGCAGCGCATACGCCGCAGTTGTACCAGGATCCAGTCCCATGATAAGGAATTTCCTTCTGATCGCCCCCGATTCTGCAAAACACACGCGCCTATAAAAATATTGTGGTCATCTTTTTATAATCCGCACGGTTTCCCCGGTTCATGATTATCATCGACGGTTCTCAGGGCGAAGGCGGTGGCCAGATTGTGAGGACAGCATTAGCCATGTCCGCGCTCACGCAAAAACCTATAACGATCACAAACATCAGAAAGGGCAGATGCGTTTCTGGTTTAAAGGCAGAGCATCTCGCGTGCATTACCGCTTTGGGGGAGCTTTGTGATGCTGGTGTGGAAGGCGCAGTCTTAGGTTCAGAAACGGTTATATTCACCCCCAAGCATCCGGTGAAGGCGAGAACGCTCTCTCTTGATATTGGAACCGCAGGTTCTATAACGCTCCTTTTGCAGGCATTGCTTCCTGTGTGTATTCGTGTGCATCCTAAGGTGAGAATCAAAGTGAAGGGCGGGACAGATGTGAAGTGGTCTCAGCCCGTTGATTATTTTCGGGAAATCCTGCTTCCTGTGCTTGAGCAATATGCTTCAATAACCTTGACGGTTGAGCAGCGGGGATATTTTCCAACCGGCGGCGGGAGCGTGGATTTACTCATGAAGCCTCATGAAGGAGTGATGCCTCCAATATCCATAACGGATCGGGGAAAATTAATTCAGCTAAAAGGCGTGAGCCATGCCTCTTCTATGCTTGAGAAGAATACTGTTGCGGAGCGTCAGGCGCGCTCAGCGATGGCTACGCTTTCATCCCTCAACGTTCCCATTGATATTCGTACAGAGTATTGTCCGTCTACATGCCCGGGCTCTGGGATTACGCTTTGGGCGGTATACGAGAATGCGGATGAAAAGCAGTGCAGGATTGGTGCGGATAGCCTCGGAGAAAAAGGCAAGTCCGCAGAAGCGGTTGGAAAAGAAGCGGCTGAACGTTTGTTGAACGAAATTGCCTATGGAGCTCCTATTGATGAGTACTTAGCGGATAATCTTATTCCCTTCCTCGCATTCGTTGGCGGAGCCATTAAGGTATCTAAGATTTCTAATCATACGCACACGAATATTGCTGTTGTAGAGCAATTCTTGGGCAAACTATTTTCAATCCAGGGTTCTACAATCTCGTCTACGCCAGTTTTATCAGCTGCAATTCCGTCTTCAGCTCCAGAATCTGATAGCCAATCCGACGTCGCTCGTTAGGGTCTCTGATGCCCTGGCTTTGCACTTCGACTTGCCGGAGGAGTTGTGCGGCATTATTCACGTCTCCCGTGTTGATGAGCTCTCGCACCTCATTGATAAGCGTTTTCATGTCAGCGTCCTTTCCTCCCAGAACAATAGGCCGGGGAGGTGCCGGCGGCACATATCTTGGCTGAGGCATCACTTTTGCCTCTTCCTTCATGACTTCGTATTCTTCTTCTTCAAGCTCTTCACGCTCTGTCTGCATGCCTCTTGCGCGCTCCTCGAAAATTTGGTGCTCACGTTTGAGCACCATTTCTCTATCCTTGATGTCCTGTTCCTTCTGCTTAAGATATGCTTCCCGCTCGCGTAATCGTGTTGATTTTTGGTTGATGTGTTCCTCTATCTGCTTGAGTCGCTTTTCCGACTGGGCAAGTTTTTTGCTCACGAGCGCATGTTGCTTTTTGAGTGTGTTGTGCTCTTTCGTAAGCGTCGCGATGATTGATTTCGTTGCTTTTGCCTTATCCACGCGCTTCAACCCTTGGGCAAGCTCCTTTTCTTTTGCCCGAACTGTTTTCTCGCGTTCTTTGAGATCCCGCTCAAGCTGCTCTTTAATGGCTTTATTCCGCTCTATCTTCTGTTCTAACCTGAGGAATTCGCTTTGCTTCTGCTCAAGCAGCGCCTGGTCTTTTTCAAGGTCTCGTACGGCGTCTAATGCTTCAACTTCCTGTTTCTTGAGCTGCTCCATGTCTTCTTCCAGGTCTTTCGCTTTGGATTCGATCTGCCTTTTCTCGTCTTTCAGCACGCTCAGTGTATTCTCCAGCTGCTTGCTTTTGAAGTCCCACTCCTGTGTGATCTGGCTGAGTGCATCTTTGTGTTTTGGAAGTTCCTCTTTGACGCGCTGTTCGACTTCCTGCAGTGTCTGCTTGATCGCGTTTAGGGCATCCTGTTTGGAGTTCCATTCCTTGTCGAGCTGCGCGATTTTCCTCTCAGTATCCTTCGCTCGTTTTTCCATCGTTATGATGGCCTGCTCGCGTTCTTTGAGGAGATTGAGTTTACCTTGGACATCCTCCCGCGCTTTTTCTGTTTCGTAGCGGTTTTTTGCAGATTCCTCTTCCTTCTTCGAGATCACTTCAGAGATGACCTGCAGCTGTCTTTGTTTTTCTTTGAGCTGTTGTTCAAACGCTTTGCGGAGTTCAACAAGTTTCTTGTCGCGCTCGCGCTGCATTCCGTAGTCCTCTTTTGTGCGTTTCAATTGTCCAATCTCCGCCTGGAGCAATGCTTTTTCCCTGCGCAGCGCAGTGATGGTCTGCATAAGTTCGCGCCGTGCTGGATCTGACACCTCTTCGGGTGCTTGTGGTGTGTTGAGCGTTTCCATTTTCTTCGTGACATCCTCCTCGATTTTTTTGCGTTGATCTTCAAGATGATGGATTTCAACAAGGAGCGTGGCCTTTTCATGTTCAAGTTCCTGTTCTGCCTGTTCGCGGCGTTTCTTGAGCGTCTCCATGTGCTGTGCGATCTTTTGGGCTTCGGCCTGAACATCCCGTTCTCGTTCTTTTGCCTGTTGTTCGCGCCGGGCAAGCTCTTCTGCAGTCATACGCAATTGATGCTTTTGTTTCAGGTGCACTTCCTGCAACGCTGCGACGTCTTTAAAGCGCTGCTGTGTCTTTCCCAGCTGGGCTTCGATGGCTTTCACATTTTGATCTATGGAAATTTTTGTTTGCGTGAGCTTGTCAATCTCGGCGACCAGGGCATCCCGTTGCTGCTGCACCTGTTCCCGTTCTTTCTGTGGCAGTGAGATTTTGAGATTTTTTAGGCGCTGCTCGAGCATGGTTTCCTGCTCTTTGAGTTGCTCAATCTTCTTGCGCAGACCTTGCTCTTGCTCAATCAGCACGGTTTCCTTCTGTTGCAATGCGCTTACCCGTGTCGTAACGGTCCTGTGATGCATGCGTGCCTCGTTATGATCCGCTATCAGCGCCGCGATTTGCGTTTCCTTGTCCTGCACAAGCTTGAGCAGCATTGTTTTTTTGGACGTGAGAACTTCAATATGGTCCATAAGCTGTTTCTTCTTTTTGTCCCAATGCGCGCGTTCCCTGAGCAGTTGGGCATGATCGTTCGCGAAGCTTTTTTGCTGTTGTTCGAGATCTTCTATTTTTGCCTTGAGTTGCTGCTCCTTGCTGAACACGTCCTGCTCTCTTTTATGCACATGGGCGTGCTTCTTTCCCACAATCTCTTTCTCCTTGGAGAGCTGCGTGTCTTTGAGTTGCACTTCTCTTATTTTACTTCTCAGCGACCGGTACTCTTCTCGCAGTTTTTTAACTTCGGTTGAGACATGTCCTTTTGAGTGCTGCAAGATTTCAACGTCCTGAGCGAGCCTTGTTTTCTTTTCTTCCGATGCTTTTTTCCATTGGGAGAGGCTCCGCTCTTGTTCTTTTGCTACGGTTTGGCCAAGCGTGGACTTCTTTTGTTCCAAGTCCGCAAGCTCATACGCAAGCTTCTGCTTCGTGCGCTCGTGTTCTCGGTGCAGCTGTTCCTCGAGGCGTTTCTTTTGGTCGTTGAGTTGGGAGATGCGTTTTTCCAGCACTGCATGCTCCTCGCGAAGCGCCTTGTCGCGCTTTTTCGTCTCTACTTCCTTGTCAAGGAGTTGCCGCTGGAGTGCTTGCAGCTGTTCCTCTTTTTTTTGCAGAATGAGGCTCTTTTCTCTGAGCAGCTCTTCCTTTTCAGCAAGGTACTTCTCTCGTTTTTCTATGTCTTTGGCGCGAAGAGCGAGTCCTGGCGGGGTTTCCCCCATCGCGGGGATGCTCTCCTGCTTTTGGTTAAACACACTGACACCCCTTACACGTAACGGCTCGAGGAGCCTTTAAATAGTTTTGTTTTAACTGGAGAATAAGAAAATAAATTGTTAAGTAGTGTCTTAGGGGTTTAAACCCCCGTCCTTTTAGGCTGGAGGTTTCAGAGTGCAAAAGTTCGAACGAAGTGAGAACGTTGAGACTGAGTTTTTACAATAGAATTCTGCGCAAGCAGAAAATAATTAGGGGTTTGGGGGCAGTCGCCGTTCTGTTTTAGAGTTGTTTAAAGTTGGGGCAAATAGTTCATTCTTCGTTAGCTAAAAAACCTATATTAATTCGTACTTGTAAATGTTGATATCTGTCACACATGTAAAATATAGTTGTGCCTTAAATTTTGAACCTTCTTCTAAACCAGGCAAAATTTCTTCTTGGGTTTCATTTACTAAAGAACTTTCAATTATTGTAACAAGATAATCTTCTTCTTGTTTCTGGACTTTGCCTATTGTATGGCTTACCACAACATCACTACTTGAGGCGTCTTGATCACTATTTGAATTACCTATATCACTTAAAGGGACTGTTCTGATTATCGCAGGACCTGTACCATAATAAAATGGAACGGTTATTTCATCTCCCCCTTTTGGTGCTGGATAGAGTGCTCCCATAATATCACAATCTACAATCTTATGCTCAGAAGAAATTTTATCTACCTGAATGACCGCTTTGTCTTTTTCCAATAAGGAAATAACCGTCGCTTCTATAAATACTGGAGGGATTTCAGCTGCCGTTTCTGGTTTTTGCTCTTGTAGATTAGACGGTTCTTTATTTTTTTGTATATTCTTAACACAACCGGTAAGGAGTATTATGCTTAGTACAGCAACTATTGCCAATATCATAAAATATTTTCTTTCCATTTAATCCACCCCTTTTTAGGAATGCAACGACATTTATAAATATATTTATCACTTCAAATGAGGTTAAAGTATAATAGCTCTTTGATTTACCCGCCCACCCCACCCCCCCACTTCGTCGATTTTTGGTAGGAGGGTTGGGAGGGGCCATCCCCAGCCGGACCGGCGCCAGGGACTGGATTTGAACTTGGTTGCATCTATTGGACTGATTTGAGAATCATTTTAATTGGATTAATTCCTAAGTTCTCTCTCACTCTCCCTTCCCCCCTCTCATCCAAAGAAAAAGCATGGGGCCTCGCGGCCCCACGAGGTGCTAGGCGTTCAAATATCCACTTAAGAAGCTGAGTTCTTCATGCGTGAGGTGATCCTGATCCTCGAGCATATCATATGTTTCGTCATTATAAAAATCGGTTTCTTTCATACAGGACACCTCCTTTTAACGTAATGTATTTTATCTGTTCAAAGAATATGCTTGGGATGTTCGCGGTTTTCATAGTCTCACGTGAATTCTGCTTTGAGGTATTCGTAATTGAGCTGTTCGAGATGGCCTTTAAGCCTGTAAAAGCAGCCCGTACAGCGTTTATAGTAGCCTTGGGTCGGCCTTCCGCAGGTTAAGCATCGTCTCATAGCTAATCTACTGCTGAGCGCTCTTTATATACCTCACACGCGCGTTTGTCCAGTGGTTTTGGACCTAGAACAGACTCTCCATAACAGCAATCCTTAAAGCTGCTCGAATACTTGCGATAGGTATGGAGCCATTGGTTGAACTAACGAAAATCGCTGAATCGGATCCGCTGTTCTTCAAGCGGTGTTTGCGCCTTGCAGAGCCAAAGCTTGAGGCGTTCTATATGGAGTTCGGATTCGATTTCCGGCGCCTTCGCGTAGAAATCCCAGATTCAGAACAGGGGATTCTCGCTTGTATGTCCTCTTATTATGCTTCCCAGCCAAACATCGCTGCCCGGGCAGTTGATAGGCTTCTTGAATATATTGCTGATCTGGAGGAGCCCGCACGCTGGCTTCAGAAGGGCGTTGCATCATTGACATTTGACGATTTTCCCGTTTTAGAGCATAGGATTAACTTTGAAAAAGTGCGCGCATACCCTATGAGGGATGACATTTTTATTCCTGAAGAACATTGGATAGATGCTATTCGAGATCCCATCCCTGATCGTAAGGATTATGAGCGCTCGCATGTCATTCGCCCAGAGGAGTTTGCGGGAGTTGTGCAGCGTTACGGACTCATCGCTGTGCTGGGAAGCTGTGAGGCACAGGAACGAAAAGTCATTCAAGCCAGCATTAGTCAACTTAAAGATGAACTGAGCGAAATTCCTGAATTGCAGAAACTGCATCCAAGGGCAATAGCGCTTATGGATCCTGAACTGTATGCTCGGGCACGCATGTTGTTTGGCAGGTATGAGTGGGCACTTATCGACCTTTGCGGCCATAGTCTCCGTCCTTCCATATTGGAGCAGTATTGGATAAATGCGCATAGGCTTTTAGTCGATCATGGAGAGGAAGCAGCGCGATCATATTTGCGCGCGTATAAAGTTGCGCCGCGTAAAGTTGATCGTTTTATTGCGAGAGCTCTCCAGAACCTTGACCAGTATAGGGGGTTCCACAGTCACATTTCCACATCTTTTCTTGAGCACATTGTCGAGCAGGAGCTTGTGGATGCCGGCGTGTTTTATAGACGACAGGTCCCGTATAAGGACATCGCTGAAACGAATAAGCGTTATGTTGCGGATTTTGTTGTTGGCCGGGTCATTATTGAAGTGACATCAACTGATGATTGCTTTATTCACGACGAAAAGTACTGGGCGCGCATGGATGAGAAAAAACGGCTTGCTGCGCACGCCGGATATGATTTTTTACAGATAGATGAAGACTCAAAACTTCCCGAGACATTGCAGGCAGCGATTGCTCAGGCGACTTTGCCTGCTCGCGTGTATGAGCTTGAGTCTCGTCCTGTATTCGAGCCATCATCCGGTTCAGGGCAGCTGGCTAAAATATACACGGTGGCTCAGATTTTCTACGCGACGAAAAAGCATCAGAACGGCCCTATGATCAGTGTGATGAGAAAACGGTTGATCGCGGGGTAAGCGTCAGAAATCAGTAAGCTTCTTCTCCTTTTTAAGATGAATAATGGTCGTATTCCCTTCAGCGCCGCCTTCTGTTTTCGTCGTTTCAATAAAACCGCCAACCTCGAGCTTTGCGATGTTGCGCTGGAATGTTTTGTATGTCATCATGCCTTTGTTGTCTTGATAGGCTTTGAACAAATCGCCTATCTTCTTGCCTTCATGCGTTTTGATAAGCCCAAGGATAAATCTGCTTTCATCCTGAAGATCCGTGCTGCTTTTCACGTTGAACTCTTCAATCTTTGCAATGGCAGCCTGCGCGTGCTCAGCGAGGATTTTGCGCGAGCTTTTGTCCTCCGCGAGATGTGCCGACTCCTTGAGCAAATAGAGCCCTTTGCGTACATCTTCCTGTTCAGCCGTTTTTTTCGCGATGAGCTCAAGCGCCTCTTTCGTCATCACGCCCTGGACAAACGCAACGTCCGCGCGCAGCTCAAGAATTTTGCGAATTTCCTGCGCCGAGTAAGGTTTGAACTCAATAAGCTCAGGAGTCATTCTGGATTTGATGCGCTCATCCATTTGGATAAACCATTCTTTGTAGTTCGTGATGAGAATAATCGAGCGTTTGTACACTTCCTCCAGGAGCGAGTAGATGAGGTCAAAATCATCGAGCTTGTCTATTTCGTCAAAGCAAAACACCGCAGCTTTCTTGTTGAGAATCTGCTTGACCACTTTAAATAGTTCATCCGTGCGCTTGTTCTGCGTGAACTTGTATCCTAAGATCTCGCAAAACTCGATGAGGATCTTGAAGCTTGAATTCTTCTGCCAGCAGTTTACGTACAGTGGAATAATGTCTTCCGTTTCCTCTTCAAGCTCTTTAAAAACATGTTTCACGGCAACCGTTTTTCCTATGCCTGGAACTCCATACACAAGCGCGTGTTTTCCATCACGCTCCTGAAATAAAGGTCGGATACAGCTCGCGATCCTGTGCTGCTGGGTTTCACGGCAAGGAATCATCTTTGGGATGAACTCATAGCTGAGCGCAGTCTCGTTCTTGAAGAGACTTTCCTCCGATCCGAGTATGTTTTTAAACAACCCCATGCATGCACGCATGCTTGTGTTTTTTATAAGGTTTTCGATTGAATATGAGATATCTTAGCAAGAACCCGGTCTACCCGAAACAATTACGCCTTTTTTGCCGCAATCTTTATAAACGCAAGAATCTCTCAAGAGGGAATGGCAAGTGATATTGAATCGAGTCAAATCATGGACAGCTTAAATGAGATCAAGTCGGATCTTAAAGAGATTAAGAATAGAATGAAGGATATTGACGTCGTGCTCACTGATGACGATCTCGTCTCTTTGAAGGAGGCAGAAAACGATCTCCGTTCGGGGAAGACAAAGAGGCTCTGAATGTATGCGATCGAACTCTCACAGCATGCCCAGCATTTCTTGACAAAATTGGATTCCCACATTAAGGAAAGGATTGAACAGCGTCTAAAAAGACTTGGAGAGAATCCATTTCCTTCAGACGCAAAATTTGTTTGTCGTCATGAGGGCGAGAAGGTTTTTCGATATCGGATTGGAGAGTACCGGGCATTGTATAAGGTCAAGGAAACACAGGAAGTAGTGCTTATTACGAAGATTGACAAGCGTCCAAGAGTGTATAATAAAATATAATCCGCGAATATTTCACTGTCAAGGGATTTTCTGCAGAAACAATATAAAGGTGTGAATATCATAGCATAGAATGCTCTGGAAACGCTCATTTATCAGAAGTTTTGTGCTCTTCTTTGGCTTTTTTAATGGCCTTTGGCTCTCTCTTGGATTTAATCCCAAGCAGGAAGTGCTGAACATGATCAAAACATATCTGCTTAACCATCATCTTGTCCCTCAGATTGTGCTCACGTGGCTTCCCATCGCCGTGTTTGTCTTTATGGTGGGGCTCCTGATCTATCGTGGCGGCTGGATTGGTGTGCTTGCGGTCGTGCTTGGGTTTATTGCCGGCCTTTTGGTGCTCATCAATCCCGTATACAGCGCGATGCTCCTGCTTTCTGGATTCCTTCTGGGATTAGTTGCGCCGAAGCAGCGATATCTCTAGCGATAGATTTATATCATAGTAAACGAAGAAAGACAAAGTGCCTTCAAAAACAAAAAATTCGAAAAGTTACACTGAGCTGATGCTCATTGTACTCTTTTTGGTCTTTCTGTCAAGTGTGGCCTTGCTTCCTCTCTCCAAAACAGGAAAAGCTGATGCTCCACTCGATTTCAAATGCACAGATCCAGATGTTTCAGATCCGTTTGTAAAAAAGTCAACAACAACCGGTCTTGACTGGCGAGATCGTTCGCAGACATTAGATCGTGCAGATTCCTGCGGGGATCCCTCTCAGCCGGCGAATCCAAACATCCTTAAAGAATATTACTGCGTTCAAGGTGGGCCGAGGGATCAAGAAGTGAAGCAAAGTTTCTTTGAT
>Ga0209541_10016330_pt1 | contig 10990 bp, 12 predicted proteins | sample RifCSPlowO2_01_FD_184027 | JGI IMG/M metagenome (GOLD analysis project Ga0209541, IMG submission 184027) | Groundwater microbial communities from Rifle, Colorado - Rifle CSP2_plank lowO2_0.1 (SPAdes) (version 2) | ecosystem: Environmental > Aquatic > Deep subsurface > Groundwater | place... | reverse complement strand
GTTGGAAAGAGCTAAATCTCCGTCTAACTCACTTGCTCCAGTAATAAAGACAGAATCGTTTTTCATAGGAAGGGCTCTGTAATTTACATTTCCTCTTTTTAATCCCTTAACTTTGACTTTTCTTATAATTTCATCTACATTTGTTTCTGGTCTTTCATTATGAAAAAGGTGCACAAATGTAGACTTTTGTGGATCATATTCTATTACAGTTCCATGTCTTATTTCCATAAAATTGTAGCTTTGAATTGCATTTTAAACCTTTGCTTCTGTCCTCGTCTGATAACTTGATTTACCTTCAGCTTTCAACCGAAGAGTCTCGAGGAGACTCTTTTTAGTGAATTTCATCTCCTCGTTTATTTTGTCGTTAAGAACTAATTTTCGGATAACACATAGATACGGTATAAAGATAATTTTAAAAGGGGACTATTATACGTTTTCTAATGGAGATAGAAAGAGATCCAAATACAATACCAGGATACTGGATACATAATACTAACAATTTGAATGTTATAGGTTATGCAGATACTTTTGATAGTAATGCGGTTCCGTCAAGAGTGGCACCTATATTTCTTTTAAGTGATAGAGATAGTGTTTTAGCTCCCCCTTTTAGGTTGTTAGGCGATTTAGTTATAAAAAAAGATGATGGTCTTGACCCCGGGACGTTTCCTTATTCTCATTTTAAAACAAATTTTCTAGATCGTTTAGCTACTAGACTTAGAGAATCGTTACAGGCAATACCCAATGGGATGTTGTGGGTAGACGAACTTTTAGATACACACTATGGGCCACAAGAAGAAGAAAATAGAAAATTAAGAGACTTGGCTATGACTAAATTAAGAAAGAGCTATGACCTAATTAAATCTGGTAAATTCGAAGATGCTCTTAGGGAAAGTAGATGGGCAGCTGCAGCAGATGAAAGTTCTCTAATGGCTGTGGTGTTACAAGCAGCGGTTTATAAGATAAGAGGATCAAGAGAATCTAATGGGGCTATAGAGTTATTAAAAAGAAGATCTATGAGTCGAACAGATCATGCTTTTTTTGATGAAGCAGTTGAGGAGATTGTTAAAAGTTTGCAGAAATAGCTTAAAGCCTATTGCAAAATAAGTTGGCAAAGTTTATTTATTTTTGAAAAAGTAAACTTGTCAAAAATAACTATATTAACTGATGAGTGATTGAGTGAAGTCAAGTTTTATGGAGACACCTTGGCACAAGATAAATTCATAATTCTAAGCAGATATGCCAAGGAGAAATTGTTATTAGAGAAGAGATAAGTCATCAGGCTATTAAAAATGTGAAGGGAAATCTCTTGAAATTGTTAAGGGGTTTCTTGAAAGTAGATCATCGCCTTCTAGTTACCTTTAAATATTTGTTTCTAATTTTATTATAATGTTTGATATTAAGATAATACGGGAAAATCCTGAACTTGTAAAAGAAAACATTAAAAAAAAGTTTAAGATTGATAGGCTAAAATTTGTTGATGAGGCTCTTGTTAAGGATAAAAAATGGCGTGAGCTTAAAGGAGAAGTTGATAGTTTACGAGCTAGTAGGAATAAAATTTCTAAAGAGATTGCAGATGCTAAAAAATCTGGAAAAGATGTTAAAAAACTATTAAAGGAAGCTAGCGAAATTCCTCAAAAAATGGACGAATTAGAGGGTAAAATGTATTCTTTGGAAGAAGAATTACAAGAAATTCTATCTAAAATTCCAAATATCATGCATGAATCTGTTAAGATTGGCAAAAGTGAAAATGAAAATTCTGAATTAAATAAAATTGGAAAACCAAAGAAGTTCGATTTTGAAGTAAAAAGTCATGCTGAAATAGCAGAGAAACTAAGTTTAGCTGATTTTGATTCTTCTGCAAAAACTTCTGGAAATGGATTTTATTACTTGCAAGGAGATTTAGCTTTGCTTAATCAAGCTTTGATTCGATTTGTTATAGATAAGCTCGTACAAAAGGAGTTTTTGTATGTTGAAACTCCATTGATGTTACATGCCGAAGTTATTAAGAAAGTTACAGATTTAAATGACATGAAAAACCAGATATATAAAATTGAGGATGAGGATTTATATTTAATTGGAACTAGTGAGCATTCTATGATAGGTAGATTCATAGATACAATTTTAGCTGAGAAATCTTTACCTATGAAATTTGCTTCTTATTCTATGTGTTTTAGAAAAGAGATTGGTTCTCATGGGATTGATGAAAAGGGAATCTATAGAAGTCATCAATTCAATAAAGTTGAAATGGTTGTTATTTGCAAGCCTGAAGAATCTATGAAATTCTTTAAAGAGTTACAAAGTATTACAATTGAGATATTTAAGGAATTAGAAATTCCAATTAGAGTTTTAGGGATTTGTTCTGGAGATTTAGGAGATTTAAAACACATACAAGTAGACATTGAAGCTTGGTCGCCAAGGAAAAAAGACTATTTTGAAGTTGGTTCTTGTTCTAATTTAACTGATGCACAAGCTAGGAAGCTTAAAATTAGAGTAGATTCTGGAAAAGGTGAGAAATATATCCCTCATACGTTGAATAACACTGCCATTGCCACATCTCGCGCGATGGTTGCAATACTTGAGAATTATCAGCAAAAAGATGGAAGTGTCAAGATTCCAGAGGTTCTCTTGCCTTATATGCATGGGAAGAAAGTTTTAGGCAAATAAATATTAGAAATATTTATATATGGTAAAAATACCATAGTATTATGGTAAAAATTAAGATTACTAATATTAAGATTGGATCCAAAGAAAGATTACTAAAATATTTAATTGAAAATAAAAATCCCGTATCTATAAATCATGTATCTGGAGCAATACTTGTTGATTATAAAAATACCCATAACTTAGTAAATACGTTGGTGGCAAGAGGAGTTATTGTAAAAGGACGTATTGGAAATACAAGCCCAATAAGAATAAACCTTGTGCCAAATATAGATATTTATGATATAGAGAAAAAAAGGACCCAAGAGTTTGTTTCCAAGAATCCAAAATTAAATGTTTTAAGGAACTACATTGAAGAGCTAAATTATCCTTTTTTGATTGTTCTTGTCTTCGGATCATATGTGAAAGGAACAAACAATGTCCATTCAGATATTGATATTTGTGTGATTGTAGATAATGAAGATAAATCTAAGGAATTATGGCAAAAGCTTAATTTATTGCATTTGAAACTAGAAATTCATGAATTTACAAGTAAAGAATTTATTTCAATGATTGAGAAGAAACAAAATAATGTTGGCCAAGAAATAGTTAAAAATAATATTATCTTATATGGATCTGAGAATTATTACAACTTAATCTCAAAATGGATGGAAAAATAGACCAAAAAGCTTTTATACCAAAACATTATCTTAGTTTTAGCAATCTTTATGATTGTGAGTATGATCCCCGGTGATCGTAAGGTTGCCGGATGCTTTTATTTAAGCGGATAAGTTGAATATATGGAAGATACTTTAGTTTTTGTGGATGATGGTTTCTTTGGTCTTGTTAAGAAGCATTTTCAAAATCAAGATGGTAAGCCAAAGAAATACCTTCAAACATTTAGAAATATATGTTTAAAAGAAAATCTTAACCTGAAACATCTATTCATTTACACTGCCCCTCCTTTTCAAAGTTCTAAACCTAATGAAAATGAAAGCTATCTGATGAGCAGATATCAAAATATGACTAAGATGTTAAGGAAGAAAAAATGGATTACTCTAAGAGAAGGTAGGTGTCAGAGAATCTTAAATGAAGATGGAAGCTTTGATTACTATCAAAAGGGAGTAGATGCATTAGTAATAATGGATATGTATGATATTAAAGAAAGATATCCTGCTATAAATAAAATTATCTTAATTGCTTCTGATAGTGATTTTGTACCTCTTATTGAAAGAATGAAACAAAGAGGATTTGAGGTAATTATTTATACTTATTTTGATAGGATAAGAAATTCTAGGTTTTCTACATCAAATAATCTGTTAAAAGTTGCTTCTCGCTGGAAAAAGCTATTAAAGAATTATTTTGAATAAATAATTCATCTTCTTTAATACCCGTATCCTTAAAAACTGTTTTTTCTGAGTCTATCTCTTAAGATGTTATACATAGGAGGTGTGATGTGCCGATAATAATAGATGAATCTTTTTCCGATGATGATCTTATTCTTGAAAAGGTTGAGCAAAGAAAGTTTGATTCTGTGGATGTTGCGAAACTAAAAGTTGAGGCAATTACTCTTGAAAAGAATACAGAACTTAATGGTTTGGTTTCATATGACTTAATTAAAGATAATTTGACTCATAAACTTAAACATCAGACAGATGGGGCATTACATATTCTTAGAGAAATGAATGGCTCTGCATTACTTGCTGATGAAGTGGGACTGGGAAAAACCGTGACTACTGGAATGGTTATTAAGGAATGTCTTGTTAGGGGGTTTGTTACTAAGATATTGATATTAACGCCTCCTTCGCTTGTGGATCAATGGGTTGCCGAATTAGATGAAAAGTTTAATCTAAAATTTAAAATTATTGAGTCTGAAGCTGATTGGGATACTTCAGATTTAGTAATTGCTTCTATAGACAAAGTGAAGACATTTGATAAAGAAATTGGAAATTTTAGGCATAAAAGAGCACATGAAATTGCTTGGGACTTATTAGTAGTTGATGAAGCTCATAAGCTTAAGCAAAGAAATACTACAAGATGGAAGTTTGTTGATAGGATGCAAAAGAAAAGATTTATGCTTTTGACAGCAACCCCTTTCCAAAATGATTTGGTTGAGCTTTATAATTTACTTCATTTGCTTAGAAGAGGACATTTGGGGACAATACAGGAATTTAGACAAAAATTTCTTTTTAGGGGGAATAAGAGAAAGCCTCTTAATCCTCTTGAATTAAGAAAAAGGCTTCAGGAAGTAATGCTTAGGCGCAGAAGAGAAGAAACTGGGATAGATTATAAGAAAAGAATCCCTAAGATTGAAGTAGTTAATTTAACTATTGAAGAAAAAAGGATTTATGATTCAATTTGCGATTTACTTAAAACAAAGTATTTTTCCGCTAATGGGGAGGAATTGAGGGGAAAATTAATAATTTATGCAATTCTTCCCAAAATAACAAGTTCTTCAAGATCTGCTGTTGAATCTTTATCTAAGATTGCTGAAAGCGAGAAATATCACCCTGAAACAAGACAGCGTGCACAGGACATAATAGAAGCATATGGAAAACTGACAAAGGACTCAAAAATTGAGAAACTTATAGAAATAATAGAGATAATTCTTAAGAGAGATAAAGATGCCAAAATATTACTCTATACTAAACACCCTACAACTTTAAGATATATAATAGAGAAGCTACAGCCTTATAACCTTAAAATAGTGGACTTTATGGGTGGCTTAACTCGTGAAGAAAAAACTGAAAAAATTAAAGAGTTTAAGAAAGACGCACAAATGATGATAAGCACAGAAACAGGGGCTGAGGGGCTTAATTTCCAGTTTTGTAATGTCTTGATAAACTATGACTTGCCTTGGAATCCTATGTCTGTTGAACAAAGAATAGGAAGACTTGATAGAATAGGACAGACAAGAGACATGTACATTTATAGCCTAGCTACAAAAGATACGATGGAAGAACATGTTGTTGACTTAATAATAAACAAAATGTGTTGTATAGGTCTAGTTATAGGGGAATTACCCACTATATTGTTTAACCTAGAGCTTGATGGTACTGGTAAATCAGGTTTAGGTAAAATAGAAGAAATGCTGATGAATTCTTTTATAGATTCTAAGAACAATTTAGATATATTTGCAAAAGATGTTGATGAAATAAGTAGACTTATTCAAAAAGGGATTGATGATTACCAAGAAGCTAAACGTGCAAGTGAAGAGGCTTTAGATGGATAATCCTCTAAGGTTATTTAGTTTACAGTTTTTTAAAGAACTAGGGGCAAATGTTGCTGATTTTGGAGAATATTTGGAAATAACAGGAGTTCCTCAAAAGTTTCAGAAATTTTATGGAAAAAATGAGCCTTATAAGCTGGTTTTTGATAAATCTCTTTCAAACTCTGAAACTGAATTGATAACTTCTGAGAGTTACTTACTTAAAATGATGAGGGCATATCTTGATGATTCAGGAGATGCAGTTCTTCTGTCCTTAAGTTATAAGATTCAAGTTGACTCATTTATTAAAGAGAATCTTAAACTTTTAGACTGTTCGTTAGTTAAAGCGACTGTTAGTCTGACTCATAATTTTTTATTTAAATTTACATTTCAAACAACTTACAAATATCTAAATGAAGAGGAGAAATTGATTAATGAAATTTATGTGGATGATGGTTTAATAATAAACCCCGATTTAACCAAATTTACCGTATCTAATTTAAATAAAAAAGATATTGAAATGGCTGAATTGCGGGATTACTACTCTGTTGCTAAAGATAATATTAAAGATTCAATAAATAAAAAGACATTTAGTATTGCGTCCATTTTAGAAGAAAGTTTAACTAAAGAGGCCACTAGAATAAATAGTTATTATGAACAGCAAGTAAAGGAAATTGATGAATCTATTGCAAGGATAAATTCTGGACACAATAAAACTAAGGATCCGTCTGAACTTGAAAAACAAAAAGTTCAGTTTGAAGATGAACGAAATTTATTTATTCAAAACGAACAAAAAAAACATGCGTTACGCCTAAATACTAAACTAATAACTACTACAATAATAGATTATCCTATTTACTCTATTGAAGCTTTTTTTAAAAATAAAAATGTAACAAGGCTCATTATCATAAAATTTGATCCCCTTAAGAATAAAATCGATTTGCCTTTATGTGATATTTGTAAGAATAGTTTATCTGAAGTTATATTGTGTAATGGGAGCCATTTAGTCTGTAGAAATTGTGGGACTAGATGTGAGGATTGTAATGAGATCTCTTGTGAAATTTGTCTTAAAAATAAATGTAGTCTTACGAATAGAAGAATATGTAAACAGTGCGGTAAAACTTGTGTTAGATGCAAGACTTTTAAGAATAAGAGATTTATGATTCCAGACTCTATTGGTAAGAGCTTTGTTTGTAAGGAATGCAACTAAAAATTGAGTTTGCTAGAAGCAAACTCAGTGGTGCTTTGCACAAGATGGTATTTTTTCTGAAGTCAATTCAGAAAAAATTCTCAACTGTTAAAATATCTTGACTGACCTTGCTTGAGAATACTGGTCAGGTTAAAAATCTCTTTTATTCTTAATGTATTTTAATAATTCTTTACTTATTCTTGGTTTATTATTAATTAAAGGATAGAAATATGGGAGTTCAATAGATTCAATGTTGTTTAATTTTATGTTTAACTTGTTATGAAATGCTATATCTTCTAGTTTTATTCCAGAGATTATCTTATCTAAGACATAAACTGCGTTATCTGTACTAAACTGTTTTTTGCCTAAATTTCTTACAGATGCATTCTTTAACTTTTTTGTTAGCTCTACTTTAGTTCTTTTTTTCGCTGGATAATCTCCAAGAATTCCTCCAATTATGAAATATTTGAATTGATCTGTTTCTTTTGGATCCAAGGTCTTTTTTGCATCTGGATCAAGAATGCATACGTTTTTTAGAGGCATATTTATTACAGATTCTTTTATTACTTTTCCAAATTTATCTAAATTGTTTTTTTGTTTAATATTTGTAAACCAGAGATTTTCTTTTGGTATAATTTTACCTATACTTTGATATTCAATTTCACACCAAGGCCATATTTTTGGTTCCAAGTGTTCTATTATGATTATAGGTTTCATTTTAGTATATCTAAGTTTTGACTTAAATATCTTTGTTTTGAGTTAGGTTCTAGAAGTTAGTTCTCAGTAGTCTCTGAAGCAAAGTGAGTTTTATTTGATAATACAAATTCTTTCTTGCCATCAGACTCAAATGAAACACTGGCGGCTGGAAGTTCAAAACTACCGACAATGTTTATCTTTGAATAGATTACATAAGAAAATACTCTTTCTTCTCCTGCATTTAATTGTGGAATGTCCCATTCTATCTTTCTAGCATTTTCGTCAATTCTATGTGGGGGTATTCCAAATTTATTGAATAGTTTTGCATGTCCTGGAATTCTATCAGAAATTATTACTTGTCTAACTTCTCTATTTGCTTTTACCCTCAAATTTATCTTCAAAGCAAACTCTCCCCCTTTAGTTCTTACAAGAGATATTCCTTTGTGAATTGATAATTTTTTATTTCCCATAAATCTCACAAATAACCCTACTAAAACAACCAATAAGATGATTATGAAGGGGATAGTATAATTCGTATTTACATTTACTGTATATGACTCTCCTACCCCCATCTCTTTCTCCCAAGAATAATCGACAAATATACCATTACGTTGGCTTGTAGTTGGTCGATCTGAATATACTGTAAATAACCTTGTTAGGATATTTCTTCTAACTTCTATTATTGCCACAGCAGGAACATTTCCTTCATTGGTTTTAGTAATGTTTGTTTTCTTAATAATAAATCCGCTAGTATGCTCATAAACTGAAATCCCTGTTGCTTCAAGATACTTTATTGGCATTTTTAGGGAAGATTTTACATTATTCAATTCGTAAATTATTTCTGCTTCATAATCTCCAGCAGATATTTTTTCATCAAGAATTATAGGAATTTCAAAAATCTTACTTTCTTTCTTTTTTAAATCTATAGTCTCAGAAAATTCAAAAAAATTAGATTTTGCTGTTATTTTCAGGTTCTTTATTTCAATATTTTCTTTATTATTTACTATCATTTTTACCTTGCTAGAATTTAGAGGAATATCTTCTATAGAAACAAGTGCAATATCTTTTATATCAAATAACTTTATAGCAAGTGCATCTTTGAAAAACCCTGTTTTCTTACCTTTAATCTGATATTCAAAGGCATAAATTCCTTTTTTGCTGTTAAGAATTTCTTTAAATGGAACGGCGGTTACTTCAAGAATTATGCTCTTTCCGCTTTCTATTCTAAAAAATTCTTTAGGATACATGGCAATACTAACTAAAGAATAAATCTGGAAGTCATCTGAAACATCAAGGTTTGTTATATTTAATGTAAATGTAGCATTAGATCTTTCAAGTTCGCTGATTATGATATCATTTCTTTCTAATACTTTTACTTCAAGGTTTGCTGCACTAACTAGTGAAACTGATAAAAGTAACAAAATAAAGATAAGGAATTTAGAATTCATCATTGAATGCATAATTTTTTCTATTTAAACATTATTATATTGAGAAACTTATGACTCTACTACCTATTTCTTCCCACTTAACTCAAGAAGAGCTTTCATTTCTTCTTTGAAATCTTGAACGTCTTTTTCAACCATTTCTTTCATTTTTTCAGTCCTATCAGGAATAACGAACTTATTGTAAATCTCTTTGAAAAACTTAGTTGTTGCCGACTTATTCCATTCATTTTTATAATCTTTAACCAATCCACCCTTCATTTCAATACCTAATTCTATAAATTTATTCATTTTCTTCTTCTTTCCATCTATTTCTACCTCTACATCTTCCATTCCAAGAATTTTCCATCTAAGCTCAATTTCTATTTTAAAATAATCTGTTATCTTTTTTGATGTCTTCCAAACTATGTCTACATCTTTTAAACTACCTTTGACTTTTTCAGTATATTGGTCTTCTACAATGTTATAGTTTTCTTGTTTCAACCAATCATGAGCATAAGTATAGGCATTTTTAAAATCGCCATAGCCAGAATACTTAAATTTCTCTTTAATGATTGCATCTTTTTCAGCCATACTTTTGATTATGTTATATAAAGTTTCTATATAAACTTTGCTTATGGGCAATATTAAAAAAATAATTACAAGATTCTAAGTTTATCAAAAAATCGATGCACCACCACGACTTAAAAGTCGTGGTTTGAAAAGGTGCTCGATTTTTGGATGCTCAAAGTGTTGACCACATTCTAAAGAATGTGGTTTTAGGGAAACACTTTGACATAATAGTTGCCGACCACGTGAGGTGACATATTAGAATGGTATAAATGAATTCTCTCTGTTTCTTCTTTCTCTATTTGACCCCCTATTGGACAGATACTAACTCAACACCTATTTTTTCCAATAAATTTAACAAATCTCTTCTTTTTATACCATCCTCATATTGAAAAGATATTTTTTGAATATCTGTACAATTTAACTTAATATCAATATTTTTGACCCCTCTTCTCTTTAACTCCTTCTTGATAAGACTAGAGCACCAACTACAATAGATTTTTTTAACTAATAGTTTAATGTTTCTCACAGTATTTACTAGTTAAAATATTTAAGACAATCTCTTGTCTCTGCATGATGCCCCAAGTGCTCTTTCCATGACTCAAGGTCTTGCCCTGATGGAATCTGACAGTTTTCAGGAATATCTTTGCTTGTTCCACTAACGGATTGAGAAGATTCTCCTGAATTGAAATTTATTACTCCAAAACTGATGAATAAAAGCAACAAAACTGCCAGGATTAAAATTCCATAGATTATCGTTTTTCCTCTGATTTCCATTTAACATAAACCCCCTTTCATCTTCCTTTTATGGTTTAACATAAATGCAATTCCTATGATACTTGAAGCTATTCCTATTGAGAAAAATGCTTTTTGATAAATCATTAAAAATGAAGTAAATGCACTTAAGCCAGTTATCCCGATTATAGGAATTATATTTAACAAATAATGGCTACAACAGGCTATCATTGAACCGCCGGAAATTGTTCCAGATGTAGAAACACCTGCCTTTATTGTAGCAGTATCTCTTATAGATGTATATAAACCAATTTGAGTCCCAAATCCTATTGACAATGGAATAAGCCAAATCCACAACCTCTTAAATTCATATAATGCAAATCCATAGCTTTGAAAGATGATAAGAACTGAAAAGTAAATTAGCAATATTCCTATCCCAGACAACAAACCATATACAAGAGCCTTGCCATTAAATTTCATTAGTTCATTTCCCCATACACAGTATTATTGCTTATTGTCTGCGTTGCATAT
>Ga0209541_10016328_pt1 | contig 10991 bp, 11 predicted proteins | sample RifCSPlowO2_01_FD_184027 | JGI IMG/M metagenome (GOLD analysis project Ga0209541, IMG submission 184027) | Groundwater microbial communities from Rifle, Colorado - Rifle CSP2_plank lowO2_0.1 (SPAdes) (version 2) | ecosystem: Environmental > Aquatic > Deep subsurface > Groundwater | place... | reverse complement strand
GGCATCACCGCTTCAATTTTGGCAACATCAACTTCGCCGGTGAGCGTAACCGGTTTAACATCAAACATCACCCCTAAATTTTCTCGCTTTTCACGGGGTGTCACTAAGCTAATTATACCCCAGTAATCTGATTTATTGGGCTGACCTTATCAACACCGAGAGAGTTTCTTCAGCGGCTTTCTGCCAACTGAAGTTTTTAGACTGTTTTTGGCCGTTGGCAATCAATTTGGAGCGCAAAGACTGGTCATTCCAGGCCGCTGCCATGGCGGTGGCGAGTTCAGTCTGGCTGTAAGAATCCACTAATAGCGCTGCCTGGCCGAGCGTCTCCGGAAAAGAGGAGTTATTCCCCGCGATCACTGGCACGCCGCTGGCCATCGCTTCTAAGGGTGGAAAGCCAAAGCCCTCAAAAAAACTGGGATAAACAAAAACCTTAGCCCGCTGATAAAGTTCGGGCAGGTTTTCTGGTTTAATCGCACCGAGCAGTTTGATCTGCTTTTGCCAAGACGACTTGGTAATTAAGTTCTTCACTTCAGCATAATCCCAGCCTAAATTACCGGCGATCACCAAGTGGGCATCGGCTCCAACTTGGCCGCTAGTCTTAAGCGTATCAAAAGCACGGACCACTCCCGCAATATTTTTACGCGGCTCGATAGTACCGAGCGAAAGAAAATACTTTTCCGGCAGATTCCGTTGAGGTCCGTCCTCAATTAGTTGAGGACGGACCTCAAAGAATTCTGAGCCGATCCCGGAGTGAATAACGGAAATCTTTTCGGCTGGAAGGTTATAAAACTCCCGCAGATCATCAGCGGTTGATTGTGAGACTGCAATTAACTTACCGGCTCGTTTGGCCTGTAGCCCAGGCGCCTGCCAGCGATGCCACCAGTTTTGCCGGCGAGTAAAAAATTCTGGATAGCGTAGCCAGGCCAGGTCATGGAAGGTAATCACCTGCTTACAGCGCGGACTAAGAGCCGTCACAAAAAGATGCGGCGTAAACCAGACATCCGCCCCACCCACTAGCTGGTCTAATTTAGGTCCAAAAAAGATCCGGCTACTGAACATCGGCCAGCGATTAGGATAGGCGAACTGATGCCACTCGCCATTAGGCTCATCTTCCAGCCAACGTAATTTCTGGCTATACGAATTAAAAAACAACTTAAATTTAATGCTCCGATCTAAGCGCACCAGTTCTGGTACTAAACGCAGGATATATTCGTGAATACCACCCCGCCCACTCGCTAAGGCGCGTAAATCAATAGCAATGATCATAAGTAATTTTTAAATTTTGTAATTTTATAATTTTTCAAAAATTGCAAAAATTAATAATTCAAAAATTCTCAATTTCTCTTAGAAATTTACTCTTAAAGATTTCTTTATCAAACAGTAGCGCGTGGGCGCGAATGCTTTGCGCGTTAAAATCACCCAAGCGAAAAGCGCGCAAAGCTCCCACTAGTGAGTCAACGGTCTGCTCGTCAAAAAACACCCCCGTCTCTCCGGCCTTAATAATTTCCTGCGCTCCGCCCCCCCGGTAGGCGATCACTGGCCGGCCGGCCGCCATGGACTCTACCGCCACCAGGCCAAAATCTTCTTCCTGAGGGAAAACTAACGCTTGGGCGCGAGCGTAAAGCTGGGCAATCTGCATATCCGACAACTGCCCTAGGAACTCGACGTTTTTGCCAGCTATACTCTGTAAATGTTTTTTCTCCGGTCCCTCGCCGATAATTTTCAATGGCCAGCCTAGCTCGGTAAAAGCGCGTACTCCCAAATCAAAACGTTTGTAGGGCACCATCCGCCCAATCATTAACCAGTAATCACCCAGTTCGTTACTAATATGAAACTTTTTTGTTTCCACTGGCGGATAGACGACACTGGCCTCGCGCTGATAATATTTTCGAATCCGCTCCCGAATAAAATCCGAGATGGCGATATATTTATCTACTCGCCGGCTAGCCTGCTGATCCCAGATGCGTAGATAACTTAAGAAGGGGGCAGCCAACAAAGAGACAAAGTCGGCATCCGGCCACCGGCTTCGTCGCGAACTCTTATCACCACGAAAAGCGCGTATAAATTTATGACTATCGTCCCACAGAAAACGTGTCGGCGTCATGCAATAAGAGATATGCCGAGTATGGGGTTTAGTAATCACTCCCTTGGCGAAGGAGGCGGAACTAGAAATTACCAGGTCATATTTGCTTAGATCAAACTGCTCCACTGCCAGGGGCATTAAGAGCGCTAACGAGCGGTGGTAATGGCTGGCCCAAGGGAGAGTTTGCAGAAAAGAGGTATAGATACGCCGATCGGCAAAAGCCCGTCCAGTGGCCCGTTCATCGTAGAGGAGGGTATAGATTGGAGCCTGGGGAAATAGCTCACAGAGCACCCCTAAAACCCGCTCCCCGCCCCCATATTGAGTTAGATAGTCATGGACTAGCGCAACCTTCATTAGGCCGAGTGTAGCAGATTTAAAAAACTTTAAACGAGATTGACAAAGTGTTTTAAAAATGGCAAAGTCAATTCAGAATCATACCAAGTGTTCGGATTCAAATGCGAATTCACCATTTCAACCTCTGGGAGAAAAAACCATGTTCCTTACAATTTTCTGGTTCGTTAGTGTTCTACTGGCGGCCTTTGCTGGCTACACGGCCAAACCCTCCATCTTGAGAGCAAGACTGGCAATCAAGCAGGATGAAATTAATCAGCTCCGCGAAGAGCTGGACCAAGAAAGACTGATTGGCCTGGAAATGCATAACCGATTAGCAAACGCCAAGAGCCAGCTCATCGGAATAACTAGGCCTTCGCGGTCAATAACCCCCACCGATCTTCAGCACGGAGAAAGGCAAGAAGACGAAGACAAAAGAGTGGTGCCACTTGATCGCGGCGACGCCTAGTTTAGCCTTTCAGTTCTTTACAAAAGAGCCCCTACGGGCTCTTTGTTTCTTTAATTCTATTTTCTACTTTTCTCCCTTCGGGAGATCTTTATGACTATTTACTATTTTCTTTCTTTACACTGCCGAGCGGTCGAGGAGCATGCGGAAGGCCGTTTTGAGAATAATCTTAATATCCTGGCCGAGCGACCAATTTTCAATATAAAAAGAGTCGAGCGCCACTTCTTCCTCAAATGGCAAAGCAGAACTGCCCGAGATTTGCGCCAAACCAGTCACCCCTGCCTTGATCGACAAAACCTTTTTGTGATGCTTTTCGTATTTGGCAATTTCATCGGGTTGATGCGGACGTGGACCAACCAAGGAGATATCGCCCCGCCAGACATTAATAAACTGTGGCAGTTCATCTAGCCGATATCTGCGGATAAACTTCCCCACCTTAGTCACGCGCGGGTCATTATGCATCTTGAACAGTGGGCTGCCCTTGCGCTCGTTAAACTGTTCTAAAAATGGCTTCAATGCCTCGGCATTCTCTACCATGCTGCGAAATTTTAGCAGGACGAACTCGCGATTTTTACTAACCCGACGCAAGCGCACAAAGACCGGCCCGGCAGTTTCCCATTTAATGGCAAAAGCAATTACTAAGAACAGGGGTAAGAGCAACACTAGAAGCACACTGGCCCCCAAAACATCTACCGCCCGCTTATATACCCGGTCCCAGCCCTCCAAATTAGTGCGGCGCAACTCGATTAAGGGCAGGCCCCGCACCGTATCAATGGCAAAATTCTTGGTGAGGGTTTGGTGCATATTGGGTACAAAGCGAAAAGCCAGATGATTTTCATGGCAAAAATCTACCAGCTCTACCACCTTGGCCGCTGGAAAATTTGGATCGGCCAAAATAACTTCGTCTACTCCCGGGTTACCGATAGAAGATTTAATCTCGCTAATTTCTGGATTGGCCAACTGCTTTACAATCTGATAACCGAAGTAGATATTTTCTTTGATGCCAGTAATCAATTTGTCCGCGGTTTCATCAGCGCCGATAATCAACACGCGGTGCGCGCCAAATTGATAGCGCCGCAGCAGCATATTTTGCAGCCAGTTAAGTAGCGCACGGCCGATAGAAACAAACACTATTACCATCAGCCAACCGCCCAACACCAAGAAACGTGAATCAAATAACTCCTGGCGCAGGAAGATATAGACGATCAGAAGCATGGTGGTGGCGGAACTGGCGATGACGATGCGCGAAAATTCTTCTACTGCCCGCCGCGTGGACTGCAAACGATATAAGCCGGCCAGAGCAAAGATAAGAATGAATAAAAAGGCCACCCCTAGTACTAATAATAGGTAGCGTTCAAAGGGTAGATTGAATTCAAATAGGACCGGCCGGAAGGCGGAAACGATACGGGTACGCAAAAAATAGGTGACGACACCGGCCACCACCACCATTAACCAGTCCACTGGCACCGATAAGACACTGAAAAAGAGTTCGGATTTCTTCACCCTCACACCCAGTGAAGACCTATCGCCAATGTGGCCATGGCAATGTAGTCACTGGGGTAATTAAAAAATACTTGATAAACACAAACACCACAGCGATGAAAGCCACATGTCTTCACTGGGTGTGAGGGTTCACGACCCTTACTTTACAACAAAAGACGCTTCTTGGCAACTTTTCCATTTGTGCGCGATCGCGTCAAAATGAAAAGGTTTGCCTGGCAGGGTTTTTATGTTATAATACTACTCTCTTGGTAAATCGGGTGATTGCTGTGGAGTGGTCCCGCCTACGCCCCCTGGGCTTCGGCGAGGCGCTTCGCGGAGGAAAGTCCGAACACCACTTAATAGCAGCTCGAGAACTATTAAGAACGGTAGCGGGTAACTCCCGTCGCGTGTAAACGTAGAGATGCGAACAGAGACGAGTCCCTTGCTTGCTTGCAAGTGAGGGGGTGAAACGGCTAAATTCTTACTGGGGTGCAAGTACAGCGTTCCGTGGTTGGTAGTCGCCGCAAGGCGTCCGCTAGCTGGCGGTTCGAAAAGTTAGTACGCTTGAGGTTAACAGTGATGTTAATCCCAGATAAATAATCATCTCCCCCTATTTTTTTAAAAAGCGGGGGAACAGAATTCGGCTTACAGATTTACCAGGAGATCAAAAAACCCGCGTGAGCGGGTTTTTTGATCTCAGAATAACTTATTAGCTTCTTTGTCCAGCGCGGCGTTTACCAAACGATCGGCCTCCTGATTTTGCTCCCGTAAAACATGTTTAAAAGTTACCTTGCTAAAATCCAAGCGCAGATTCCATAACTCCAAAAATAGCGGCTGCATATTTTCGTTCTCTACCTTGTATTCGCCGTTGATCTGCTTGGTCAAAAGCTCACTGTCTAAATAAACTTCTACTAGCGCGCTTTTGCTGCGCTCTTTACCGATTAACTGTTTCACTTTTTTTAGCGCGAAAATCGCCGCTTGATACTCGGCTTGGTTGTTAGTGGCAATACCGATTGCCTCGCTATACTCTTTGCGGTCATTGCCAATATCAATCACGGCGCCAAAGGCCGCCGGTCCAGGATTGCCCCGCGACCCACCGTCAATATGAATGACTACCTTGTTGTCCATAATTGCTCTATCATAACCAAACCGGATAAAAAGCCAAGATGGATAAAATAATCGCCCACCTCGACATGGACGCGTTTTTTGCCTCGGTGGAGGAACGGGAAAATCCGCGCTGGCAAGGCCTGCCCATTGTAGTAGGGGCTGACCCTCGCCCAGTTGGCGGGCAGGCTACCGGCCGGGGGGTGGTCTCGACTGCCAATTACACTGCCCGTAAATACGGCATCCACTCGGCTATGCCGATTTCACGCGCCTGGAAGCTGTCGGAAGAAGCCGTTAGGCGCGGTGAGCCGAAGGCCATTTTCCTCCCGGTAAACGGTAAGCTTTATGGCCAAGTTTCAGAAAAAATTATGGCTATCATCCATCAATTCGCGGATAAGGTAGAGCAGGCCAGTATTGATGAGTGCTATTTCGCCCTACCAACCGAAGATTATACCGGCGCGGAAAAAACGGCCAAACAGATAAAAGCCGAGGTTGAAACCAAAGAACAGTTGACCTGCTCAATTGGCCTGGGCCCCAATAAGTTAATCGCCAAAATCGCTTCCGGAAAAAACAAACCAGACGGTCTAACCATTGTTGAACCTGATCAGGTTTTGGATTTTTTGGCACCCTTGCCAGTACGCGAACTGCCAGGAGTGGGACCAAAGACGGGCCAGCAGTTGGCTAAGTTGAAAATTAACTACATTAAGGAGCTGCGCCGCCTAGATGCCGAACAGATACAGAAACTTTTTGGAAAATGGGGCGGCGAATTATTACAAAAAGCTTACGGCATTGGCTCCACGGAGATTACTGAAGAATATGAGGCCAAATCGATTGGCGAACAGGAGACTTTCATGCAAGACACGCTCGATTCGCGCTACATCAACGAACGACTAACTTGGTTGGCCACCGCTGTTATTGCTCGTTTCAAACGTAGCGAGTTTAAAACTTTTCGTACCTTAGTACTGACCATTCGCTTTGGCGACTTTAAAACCCAGGCCCGCTCATATACCCTGTCTGCTCCCACTAGTGAATTAAAAATCTTAAAAACCGAGGCACTCAAGTTGCTACTGCCCTTCCTTGACTCCCGTTCCAACCCTAACAAAAAGTTGATCCGCCTGATCGGTGTGCGGATCGAGAAGTTGGAACAATCGACTACTTAAGTACTTTTCTTGCCTCTTCTGACCCGACAAAGCGCCAGTGCCAGGGTTCAAAAGCGATGCCCTCGCTATTGTCGCGCGGGTAAGAAAGCTCAAAACCATACTCACCGGCGTGCTTGGCCAGCCAGCGGTAAGCGGCGGTCTGCTCAAAACAAGGCTTTAACGAACAGGCCAGATTATTGGCATCATCAATATCAATCGCGTAGCCGGTATGATGCTCCGATTCGCCTGGTGCTTTGAGCACCCTATGGGCATAGTTTCTACCAAAAGCCTTGGTAAAGGAGTCCATTAACCGGCGTTGATAAGAAATGGAACGAAAGCCGGAGCGGGGTTTGAGTAAAACTTTTTCTAACTCCCCTGCCGCGCGCATCCGCTCAAAAGCCGCCGCCGCCTCTTTGTTTAGAAGTACCTGGCTCCCAGAGAGCTTTACTAAGTCAGCGGATTTGGCCTCGGAAAAAATTTTGGCCAATAAATTATCCAGCGAGAAGTTTTTCGCGTTAGTATCGTAGCTAGAAATTACCACCCAAAAAAGCAAAAGCGCTAACAAAATAAACGGAGTTTTATTTTTCATTAAATTTGACTGACGGTTTCTAAAAGCTTGGCAAATTCGGCCGGGTCTAGACTGGCCGCGCCCACTACCGCCCCAATAATCTCGGGGTGCTTAAGAAAATCGCCCACATTATCAGTCGTGACCGACCCGCCATAAAGAATACCGGAACGCGAAACTCTAAACATTGAACGTAGAAATTCATTAATAGTGTCTCCGGCCAGCAGAGTATTTTGAGATGAATCCGGCTCTGCCTCTGGATTGGTGCTGATCGCCCACACCGGTTCGTAACAAATCAGCACGCTGTCCATATCTTCCGGCGATAAGCCAGCCAGCCCTTTGGCCAGTTGCTCTTCCAAAATTGCCTTTTGGTTTTCACCCTTGGCTTTTTCACCGACCAGCAGAATTGGCACAACCTTTGTGGCTAGCGCGGTTTTAATTTTCTGGTTAATGATTTCATCGCTGTCGCCCGCCGCCCTTCGATCAGAATGTCCGACTAGAGTGTATCTAACTCCATATGAACTAGAGCTGGCCTGCCCGCCTAAGTTCGCCTTGGGCGAAGTTGGGCTGGGCCAGAAAACATCCTGGCTACCCGGAATAGTTTTTAGTTTATAGTTTATAGTTGATAGTTGAGAAATTTCAGAAAGAAACTCCTCTGGAGGGCAGATAATGGTTTTCACATTGGAATACTTTTCTGCTAGCTGCGATTCAGCAATGAAAAGCTCCTTGGCTTCTTCGCTAGTAGCAGGGTGATTTTTCCAGTTGGCTATAATAATCTTCATCTTCTGGTTTTAACTAATGACTATAAACTAAACCCGCCTGCCGGACGGGCAGGAACTACAAACTTTCTTAGTCATGGGTTAAGTGCTTCCCTTTGATGTGCCGATAAATGTACCAGGCGATAAATGCTACCAACGCCCCCGTACCCAGATAGTCAAACTTATGAAAATACTCACTTAAAATCGCGGCCCGCTCGCCTAGCTTTGCCCCTAAATAAATTAGGGCGAAGTTGTACGGCAGCATACCGACAAAACTGTAAAACGTGAACTCTTTAAACGGCATACGCGAGACCCCAGCTGGAATCGCCACTAGCGCCCGCGCTACTGGCAAGAATCTTCCCCAAAAAACCAGTTGCGCGCCATACTTGCCAAATAAACGGTCGAGGTGGTTTAAATCATGCTGGGAGATCAGGAAATACTTCCCGTATCTTTCCAAAAACGGTCGGCCGCCTTGGTAAAAAATCCCAAAAAGAATCACCTCGCCGGCAATCGCGCCCAAGGAAATAACTAAAAAGGTGGGCCATAATGAGAGAATGCCCTGACCCACCAGCCAGCCGTAAAGAGGCAGTAACACCTCCGAGGGAATTAAAAAGACCGTAGCCCGGTCCAGTAGTGATAAAAGAAACATGCCGCCATAGCCAACACTAGCTAAAAGACCGAGCGAATCTTCACCAATTTTAAAAAGTACGCTATACATATTATTCCCCTCGCAAAATTTGGGCTGCTTGGTCGGGATCCACGACATTTACCTCTACTCCGCTTCCCAGTTCAAAGGCACCCTCCATTTTCATCTTGGGAAGAATTTCTATATGCCAGGAGTAGTAGTCATGCGGATTGGTCGAGCCAGACCGCTCGACTGGGGCGGTATGAATAAAAAAATTGAAGTCAGCCGCGTTGAGCTTTTGCTCTATCGCTTGCAGCACGGTTTTGATTACCCCACCCAACTCTGGCAGTAGTTCGGCCGGGCACTGCTCAAAGTGCGCGTGGCTTTGCTTGGAAAATATCCGTACCTCATAAGGAGTTTTGGAAACAAACGGACAAAAGGCGATAAAATTGTCGGTTTGCTGGACGATGCGCTTACCTTCCTTAGTTTCCCAATCAATCATAACGTCATATACGCGCTTTCCATTTTGTTTATAGTAACTTTCTGAACCAAAGATACTGCGCTTAACGTCCGGTGGCAGAATAGGAATGGAAATGATCTGTGAATGCGGATGCGCCTGCGAGGCACCAGCCGAAAGACCTTTATTATGAAAAATTAAAATGTAACGGCTAGCCGCGTAATCTGCCATCGCCCGATAACGTGCTTGATAAATAGCCAAGACCTGGCCTAATTCCGTCACCGAATATTCATGTAGTTGACGCTCGTGATCGCGATAAATAATGAGCTCGTGTAGGCCGCGCGCTTCAGTAGTCAAATAAGGTCCAACTGTCTGGCGTGGACCAGCCTCACCCTCGGCTACCGCGGGGAACTTATTTTTGGCCACCTTGGCAAACCAGCGTCCCGGTGCCGGTATTGCTACGCCGGAATTGCGCCCCTGATTCCCAGTCTCTTGTCCCTGAGCGTCAACCGTCACGTCAATATCGGGATCGGGAAGATAAGTTACCAAAACTTCATTGCCACTTGCTTCTGGATCTTCAAACGGGCACTGGGATAGGTCTGGCTTAACGCGCGGTGCAACATCGGCACTGGGACGCTTGGCTCTGCCGGTGGCAAATAACACCCACTCGCCCGAAACCAAATCCTGACGAAATTCATTAATCAAACTCATAGTTGCCAGACTTAATATTCTTTATCTATAAACTATCAACTAAAAACTATAAACTACTTATATCGGCCAGTGGTCAGATTCCAGCTCACCTTTAAGGTCTGCAATAAAACTTGCGGGTAGGACCAGATATTTACCCGCGACTCAGGCGGATTATTCCAGGTCACTGGAACCTCCTTGATCTTATAACCATACTTCCGCGCCAGCGCCAGTACCTCAACATCAAAACCCCAGCCAAAGATAGTTAGGCGCGGAAAGATTTTTTCGGCGGCGCGCGCGGTGAACAGCTTAAAACCACGCTGGGTATCGTTGATGCCCCAGACCGCGAATAGCTGGATCCACTTATTACCGAGCTTGCCCAGAATTACTCGCCATAGTGGCTCACTACCGCCGCGCACTACCTTGGCGCCCTTGACCGCTAACGAGCCGATGATTACTTCGTAATCTTTTTCCAGCCACGGCCACATCTTGTCCAGGTGATCAATACTGGTGGAGTTATCGGCATCAGTAAAAACACGGTAATCACCTTTGGCTTCCAGCATCCCCCGTGTCACCGCGTGGCCTTTGCCTGGCTTAGGCTCGTCAATTAGGCGCAATTGCTTAATTGACTGTTGCGCCGCCTGTACTTTGCCCGCGGTATTGTCGTGTGAGTTGTTATTTATTACTAAAATCTCCCAATCATAGGGTTGCTTAGTTAAGTAACCGCTAATCGCCTCCAGCGTAGAGGTGATGCGTTTCTCCTCGTTATAGGCGGGGATGATGACGGAAAGATGCATAATATCAAAACTAGAATTATAAAGTTAGAAGTAAATTGAATTAAATTGATTACAATTATATTATAGCAGAGTTAGCACCTCCGGCCCATTGGCGGTAATCGCCACTGTGTGTTCAAATTGGGCGGCCAGTGAACCGTCCACGGTAGCATAGGTCCAGCCATCCGGCCGTAATACCGCCCTACCCTTACCAGCCACCACCATCGGCTCAATGGCTAGGGTCATACCCGTTTGCAATGCCTCACCCTCGCCGGCTCGGCCATAGTTTGGCACCAATGGGGGCTCATGTACGCTTCTACCCACCCCGTGTCCAGCAAACTCCTTTACCACGGCAAAGCCCTGCTTTTTGATATAGCCTTCGATCGCCGCGCCGATATTTCCAGTGGTATTTCCCGCCTTGGCTTCGGCCAAACCAATCTCCAAGGCTTCACGGGTGGCCTCTAAAAGCGTACGAGCTAGCGCGCTCACCCCACCCACCGCTACCGTTACCGCCGCGTCAGT
>Ga0209541_10016327_pt1 | contig 10991 bp, 8 predicted proteins | sample RifCSPlowO2_01_FD_184027 | JGI IMG/M metagenome (GOLD analysis project Ga0209541, IMG submission 184027) | Groundwater microbial communities from Rifle, Colorado - Rifle CSP2_plank lowO2_0.1 (SPAdes) (version 2) | ecosystem: Environmental > Aquatic > Deep subsurface > Groundwater | place: Rifle... | reverse complement strand
AGCGATGCTTCCCGTTTCAAAAATGTGTTACGCAAAAGATTCTATAATCTGAAAAAACCCTCCGATTGAGCCTATTCCTGAATTCCGAGACCTCTAACGGGGTGGTATAATTCACTTGCGCATGACACATAAGCAGGCAATAGGAAAAAGGCAACAGGCAATAGGAAATGCCTCCCGTGTTTTCTCTTTCTAACTTCTGCCTAATGCCTAATCCCTATGTACATATCCGACACACATTTAAAATCATTTCTCGCGGACGCGGGTCTTGTGTCGCAGAAGAATTTTGACATTGCGGAAAAAGAGGCGAAAGAATCGGGGCGGTCAATCGGTGAGATACTCGTCTCAAAAAGCGCCATTGGCGAGGACGAACTCCGCAGGACGTACGCATACATTCTCGGCATTCCCTTTGTCTCGCTCTCCGGAACGAAGATTCCCTTTGAGACCCTCTCGCTTATTCCGGAACCGGTCGCGCGGCGCAACAATATCATCGCGTACAATCGCCGAGGCGACGAGCTTGAAGTCGCGATGTTGGACACCGACGACCTGGCGGCGATTGATTTCATAAAAAAGAAAACGCACCTCAAGATTTTGTCGCGTCTCACTGACGTTGCATCGGTGAAATTCGCTCTCAAGGAATATCAGCAATCGCTCAAGGATAATTTGGGCGATGTTATTGAGCGCGAAACTGCGGCGCTTCTCAAATCCGCGCCCGTAGGAAAGGAAGGGGAGGAGGAAGACCTGCGCCAGGTCGCCGAGGGAGTGCCGGCCGTCCGCATTGTAGACACGCTTATCCGGCACGCCAACGCCCAGGGCGCATCCGACATCCACATAGAGCCGATGGAGGAATCGCTTCTCATACGCTATCGCATAGACGGCATATTGCATGATGCGATGGAGCTCCCGAAACACGCCGCGAATGCGATTACCGCGCGCGTGAAGGTGCTGGCCAACATGCGCCTTGACGAGCACCGCTTGCCGCAGGACGGCCGCTTCGGGGCGGAATCCGGCGGGGAGAAGATTTCTTTCCGCGTGTCCGTACTGCCGACGTACTTCGGAGAAAAAATAGTGATGCGCCTTTTGCGCGACAATATTTCCGGTTTCACGCTTGAATCCGTCGGCTTTCACGGGATTGCTCTGGAGCGCATGCACGAAGCGATGCGCGGGACGACGGGAATGATCCTTGCCACAGGCCCGACCGGCGCGGGAAAGTCCACGACCCTGTACACGCTCTTGGACCTCGTCAATTCTCCCGACGTGAACATTTCAACGATAGAGGACCCGATAGAGTATCAGATGGCGCGCGTGAACCAAACGCAGGTGAGGCCCGAAATCGGATTCAGTTTTGCGAACGGTTTGCGCTCTCTCGTTCGGCAAGACCCGGACATTATCATGGTCGGCGAGATCCGCGACAAAGAAACCGCCTCGCTCGCGATTAACGCGGCGCTCACGGGCCACCTCGTACTCTCAACCCTGCACACGAATTCCGCCTCGGGCGCGATACCGCGCCTTTTGGACATGGGCGTAGAGCCGTTCCTTCTCGTCTCAACCCTGCGCGTCATCATCGGGCAGCGACTGGTCCGCAAGCTTTGTCCGGAACGCGAGAAATACGCGCTCTCACGCGACGAACAAACCCAGCTTGAAAAGGAAATTGATGCCGGCGCCGTTTTGAAAGCGCTCAAGGAGGATAAAATACTCCCCAAAGACGCGACGTGGAAAAGCGTGCCGTTCTACCACCCGAAAGAGAGCGCCGGCTGTCCCTCCGGCTACTCCGGGCGCGTGGGCATCCACGAGGTACTTCCGGTTACCGCCACCGTCAAGGAGTTGATGATGAAGCCTGACGCGGGTTCTGCGATTGAAAAACAGGCGCGCTCGGAAGGAATGCTCACCATGAGCGAGGACGGGATATTTAAAGCAGCACAAGGTATTACAACCATCGAAGAGGTTTTGAGAGTTGTTACAGAGTAAATCAAGACAGTTTTTCTCCTCCGGAGGATCCGTCTTTGGCGGAAAAGCCGCGCAGGGCATCACGACGATAGAAGAAGTGTTACGGGTAGTTACGGAGTAAGGGGGCGTTCAAAGGCATGGTAGTTTTTAACGGTCAATCGTTCGTGATAGACACCTGTGGATGGGAAGATGAACCCGCACCGTCTACAGGTGCACATCTCTGCCTGATGTGTCCGTTAAAAACTACCACGCCTTCTCTCTGAAGTTTGAAAAAGAAAAAATAAGAATATTAGGATTCCATACATTTTCATTCTGCGGTGGAAAAAGAAAAAAAAGCGTCGCATCCTGGGGTATACTTGAATGCAATGGCTCGTTTCACCTACACAGCGGAAAAGAACGACGGGGAAATATACAAAGGAGTTGCGGAGGCTCAAGACCGATTTGAGCTCTACGAAATAATTCGGCGCGAAGGGGCGCGCATCATTTCCGTTTCGGAGGAGCAGGACAGCGGGCCCTTGAACTTTGCTTACTGGAACGCGAAGTTCTCAAGCGTCAGCGAGTACGAGAAAATTCTTTTCGCGCGCAATCTGGGCGCGATGCTTGGCGCCGGATTGTCTCTCGCGCGCGCGTTATCCGTCATGGAACGGCAGATAAAAAATCCGAAGATGAGCGCCATCGTCAGGGAACTTTCCAGCGATGTCCGCCGAGGCGATGCGTTTAACGTATCACTTGCAAAATCCCCCGGTGTCTTTAGCAAACTTCTCGTCGCTATGGTGCGCGCCGGCGAGGAGGAGGGCAATTTGCCGGCATCGCTCGCGGTGGTCGCCGACCAGATGGAGCGCATGTACAATCTCAAGAAAAAAGTCCGCGGGGCGCTCATTTATCCTTCCATCGTCGTTATCGCAATGGTCGGCATCACCATACTCATGATGATAGAGGTTGTGCCGACACTGGCGCAGACGTTCGGCGAAATGAAAGTCGCACTGCCTGCATCCACCCAGTTCATTATTTCCGTGAGCAATTTTTTGGTGGAGTACACGGTGCTCGCACTCGGATTGATTTCCGGAGCGATTGCGGGGACGTACTTTACGCTCCGCACGGCGCTCGGTCGGCGCGCAGGCGACTTTGTTTCTCTGCGCCTGCCGCTTATCGGTAATCTGGTGCGGGAGGTCAATGCCGCGCGCACCTCGCGCACGCTCGCTTCTCTTCTTTCCTCCGGCGTCGATGTGCTGACATCGCTGGAAATTACCTGCGATGTCGTACAGAACTCATACTTTCAGAAGGTTATTCGCGACGCGAGAGTTGCCGTCGGGCAGGGCGAGCCGCTGTCGGCCGTCTTTGCGAGGCGCGAAGACCTGTACCCAACATTCGTCGGGGAAATGATGTCGGTAGGCGAGGAGACCGGACAAACTGGAGAAATGCTGAAGCGACTCGCAATATTTTACGAGGATGAGGTGGACCGCAAAACGAAGGATATGTCTACGGTCATAGAGCCCTTCCTCATGGTTTTCATCGGCGCGGGCGTCGGGTTCTTCGCCGTTTCAATGATTTCGCCGATTTATTCTTTGTCGCAGAATATAGGGTAGTACGTAGAACGTAGTTCGTAGTACGTAGACACAACATGAAAACATCTTTGCGCACACCACGTACTACGTACTACGCACTACGTACTAGTTCGCGCGGCGTTACTCTCCTCGACACCGTTGTGGGGACGGCCTTGATGCTCGTGGTTTTTCTCGGCATCGCGGCAGTCTTTAAGCTGAGCGTTGACGTAGTAACGAATAACAAAGCAAGAGCGGGAGCGATCGCTCTTGCGAACGAGCGCATGGAATACATACGCTCTCTTGCGTATGCGTCCGTCGGGACGGTGGGCGGGATCCCTTCAGGCCTCATGGCGCAATCGGAAACGGTCGCATTAAACAGCGTTTCATACACGCGCCGCACAGTTGTGGAGTACGTTGACGACCCCGGCGATGGGATGGGGGCCTCGGACACGAACAACATAACGGTGGACTATAAGGTAGCGAAAGTGGACGTGGCGTGGACTTCTCGCATCGGCACCCGCCATATTACCCTCGTTACTCGCATCTCTCCTCCGAACGGAATGGAGATTGCCTGTCCGCCCACGGCACTTTGCGGCACGCTCACCATTTATGTTCTGAACGTGGCGACACAGCCGGTACTAAACGCGCAGGTCCGTATCGTCAATACAACGACAAGCCCCGGGATAGACATCACCACGTACGCCAACACTGACGGAGTAGTTTCCATTGTAGGCGCGCCTTCCGCGACAGGGTATCAGGTGACAGTAACGAAAACCGGATATAGCACAGACCGGACGTACAACGCGACCTCGGAAAACACGAATCCAACCCCGGGGCCGTTTACCGTGTCCGACAATCAAACGACCAGCGCGACTTTCCGCATTGACCTGTTCTCAAACATGACGGTGAACACGTATTCTCTTTCCACGAACACATGGGAGGATTCATTCGGAGACGACAGCAAGATCGGCCCGTCAACGAATATTGAAATCACTGGCAACCGCGCGCGCTTCGCGGGCAGCCAGCCGTGGACCGCTCCGGCCGATTTGCGCTCACAGACAATTACTCCGGTCGCGCTCTCAAGGTGGGGAATGTTCAGCTGGAATGACACCCGTCCGTCGGAAACGACGATTACGTACCATGTTTATTATCCGGATGGCTCTGCCTCCGCGCTCGTGCCGGACTCAATTTTGCCGGGGAACAGCGCGGGTTTTACCTCGGGAACGTCTGTTGATTTGAGCGCCATCCCCGCGGCCGCGTACCCGAGCCTGATACTTGAAGCATACATGGTCGCGCTTAATCCAAATGCCCCGAGTCCGTCGGTTGAGGACTGGTCATTGACGTATCAAAGCTGGCAAGGGATCGCGATTCTGTTTACGATGACGGGCGCGAAAACGATTGGCAGCGGACCGGGCGGGACAATTTACAAATACAATCAGTCCTTGGTTACCAATTCTTCGGGGGTGCTCGCGATTTCTGCTCTGGAATGGGGTTCCTATACGATAACGGTCTCTTCCGGAACAGGATACGACATCGCATCCTCGTGCAATCCGCAGCCCGAAACTCTGGATCCGGGTGCGACCACTAACACCTCCCTCTATCTCGCTCCGCACACAACCAACTCGCTGCTCGTGGATGTAAAGAGCGCCGGTATTCTTATCCAGACTGCTTCCGTCAGGTTGTTCAAGACAGGATATGACACGACACTGACGACAGACCAGTGCGGGCAGGCGTTTTTCGGCAATATTCCGGCGGAAACATACACAGTCACGGTTTCTGCAGACGGGTATACCCCGGTTACGCAAAACGACGTCAGCATTTCCGGAACATCGCGACTGTCGGTTGTCATGAGCCAGTAGAGGTATCTCGCATATGACATCAAGTAAGTATGGAGTATGGAGTATGGAGGGAGAAATCCAGAATGAGAAGTCGCATTTCCACGATACGCCATACGCTATACGCCATACGCCCTGTCCTTCGCGCGGCCTGCCTGCGCAAGCAGGGATGACGATGATCGAGTCTGTAATATGGATCTCAATTTTGACCATTACATTAATCACTCTCACGTCTTCCATACAGTACTTTTACAGGACGAATAAGTATGCAGTGGAGCAATCCAGCGCGGTTACTTCCGCACAGCGAGCGATAGATAAACTGGTGCGCGCTATCCGCGAAGCCAGCTACTCCAGCCAAGGGGCATATCCGGTCGTTTCAATCGGGGCGAACGATATGGTTTTTTACGCGGATGTGGACACTGACCCTTTGATAGAGAAAGTTCACTATTACGTTTCAGGGACCTATCTGATGCAGGGGATAACGGATGCGACCGGCGACCCGCCCGGATACACAACCGCCGAAGCCGCGTCCGCGATTTCTGATTATGTGCGCAATCTTTCAGTGGGTGTTACGACTTTCCGCTACTATGATGCGAGCGGCGCCGAAATAACCAACTATACGCAATGGGCGAGGGCGCGTTTTGTGCAGGTTAATGTAGCTGTGAATGTTGACCCGAATAAATTGCCGAACCAGCTAAACATAAGTTCATCCGCGGCGATGAGGAACTTGAAATAGAACGTAGTTCGTAGTACGTAATACGTAGAAAAAATGCAACACGAAAAACCATGACAAACAATTTCAGAATGAGTTCTGCTAAACTACGTTCTACGAACTACGTTCTACGAACTAATTCGCGCGGCCTGCCTGCGCCGAGGCTTCGGCAGGCAGGCGTCACCGTCATTCTCGTACTTATATTCATGGGAATTTTCGCCATGCTTACGGGAAGTATCGCCGGATATGTTTTCGAGCAGGGTAAATACGGACGCGCTCTTTCCGCGCGCGAGCAAGCCATCCACATATCGGAAGCGGGTATTGAATACTACCGCTGGTTTCTTGCCCACAACCCGAGCGTTTTGCAAAACGGGACCGGCCTCGTGAGCCCATACACATACCAAGTGAATGATCCGGAGGGCGGAAACCTAGGGAACGCTACAATAACGGCAACCCCCAACTTACAGTGCGGGATATCTCAATGGATTGATATCGTTTCTGTCGGGACCGCAAACAGTGCTCCGATGTTTCCGCGGACGCTTCTGGTTCGCCACATGCGTCCTTCCGTTGCGGAGTATTCCAACATGCTCAATAGCAACGTTTGGGCCGGAGCCGACAGAAATATAACCGGTCCGTATTTTTCCAATGGCGGCATCCGCATGGACGGTACGAACAATTCCGATGTTTTAAGCTCCGTCTCCACATGGTCCTGCAGCTCATCTTTCGGCTGTTCTCCGACACAGAGTAAGCCCGGTGTATGGGGCGCTGGAAGCGGGTCTGCCTTGTGGCAATTTCCGGTAAGTTCATTTGATTTCAGCGGAATTGCGACAAATTTCTCGACTCTAAAAACCAAAGCGCAAACAAGCGGAATAGTTCTAGATCCTACGGCTGTTTTTGTAGCTGGGGTTCAGCAAGGCGGGACGTTTTCCTCCGTGGGAGGAAGTGATCAGAGAGGGTTCCATCTAGTCTTTAATGCAAACGGCACCGTTAGTGTTTATCGCGTAACTGGCACGAGCTTAGCAAGAGGTCAGCGCGCGGACACGTTTTTGTGGGGAGATGATTACCACACAATTACTTCAGAAACCTTGAAAGGCACGTACGCTGTTCCTTCTGGGTGTTCTCTTATATATTCGGAGGCAAAAACGTGGATTGAGGGCACTATACTTGGAAAGGTGACAGTCGTTGCCGCAGACACCGGAAGTTACGCACCGGACATAATATTGCAGGGCAACATAAACTACGTGAATACCGACGGTTCTAGCGGACTGTCGGCAATCGCCGAACACTCTGTCTTGATCCCTCTTGTATCGCCGGACGACATGACCGTAAGAGGAATCTTTATCGCACAGACTGGTTACTTGGGACGCAACTACTACACGACCAGCGGTAGCAATAAGGTCCCCTCGCAATACAACTCGTATGTTAAGAGGAGCACCCTTACCACCAATGGCACTGTTGTTTCCAACGGGAGAGTCGGAACTAAATGGACGTGCGGAGGAACTTACTGCTCAGGATACAATACGCGGATAGATAACTACGACAGATTACTGGCGTTCGGGCCGCCGCCGTTTACTCCTGCGGCCTCGCCGGACTATAAGTTTGTGGTTTGGAAAGAGCAGTGACTCGCCGGACATGGCACCTGTGCCGTCGCTGGTCGGCGGATGCTTCCGCCGACACCTTCGGCACTCCCGTACCTGCGGTCCGCGCGCTGACTCTCGGCCCGTCTACAGGTGCCGATACCGACCCTATCGGCCCGTCGGCCTGCGAGACACGGTACAGTTGCCATGTCCGGGTTCGTTGAGGTTGGGGAATTGCAGTTTGTCATGTGTTAGAATCTGCGGATGAAATCCATCATAGTGGCTAACTGGAAGATGAAGCCCTCTTCTTTTCGGGAGGCGAAGAAGCTGTTTGACGCCACGAAAAAGGCGGCAGAAAAGTGCCCGAACATTTCTTTGATAATCGCTCCGCCTGCGCTATATCTGCACGAGCTTGCATCCAGTTATCGCGGGAAACGAATATCCTTTGCGATACAAAACGCGCATGCCGAAGCGAGCGGCGCCTACACCGGAGAAATTTCACTGGCGCAGGCGCGCGATGCGGGGGCTTCGTATGCCCTCGTAGGCCATTCGGAGAGACGAGCTATTGGAGAGACGAATGATGACACTCGGAAGAAAGTTTCTGTATCCCTCACTGCCGGAATGACCCCGATTCTTTGCATAGGCGAGAGCAGCCGCGTATCTTCCGGAGAACACTTCAGTATCATCGCGGGGCAGTTATTAGCGGGGATTAAAGATGTTCAGCCCGCAAAAATTTCCAAAGTCGTAATTGCGTATGAGCCGGTATGGGCGATTGGAGGCGAGACGACAATGAGTCCGCGCGACATGCACACGATGGCGATTTTTATCAGGAAAACTATAGTTGATGTTTATGGAGGCATTGGACACAAAGTGAGAATTCTCTACGGAGCAGCGGTCGGCGAAAAAAATGCGACTGCTATGATGCGCGAGGCGAATGTGCGCGGATTCATTGTTGGGCATGTAAGCACTGACGCTGAAAGATTCACCGCTCTTCTTCAAGTTCTCCAAAAAGATTCATAAAACCATGCGCTGTATAGATGAAATACCGGCTGGGGAATTGAAAGGGAAGCGGATACTCGTGCGCGCAGGCCTTGATCTGTCTCTTGACGGCAAAGGCGAGGTGTCTGACGTATTCCGTGTACAGAAAGCGTGTCCAACGCTCAAGTATCTTTCGGAGCACGGCGCGCGCGTCATTATTCTTTCACACATCGGCCGCGATCCGCAGGAAACCAATGCCCCTGTCGGACGAGCGCTCAATAAATACCTAAAGGTTTTTTACGTGCCGGATATGTTTGGCTCTGTCGCGCGTGACGCGGTGAATGCAATGAAAGAAGGCGAAATAGTCCTTCTGGAAAATCTACGGCAACGCTACGACCTTGAAAAAGCGAATGATGAGTCGTTTGCTAGCTCTCTTGCATCGCTCGGGGAGATTTATGTAAACGATGCGTTCTCTAATTCGCACCGCACGCACGCGTCAATGATAGGCATTCCGAAACTGCTCCCGTCGTATGCTGGTTTTATCGTTCGCGATGAGGTTGTTGAGCTCACGGAGGCACTTCATCCTCCGCGCCCGTCCCTTGCAGTAGTGGGAGGCGCGAAATTTGAAACGAAAGACCCGATAATCCGCTCTTTTCTGGAAGTGTACGACCATGTTTGCGTCGTAGGCGCTATCGCAAACGACTGCTTGAAAGGAAAGGGATTTCCAGTAGGTCGCTCCCGTATTTCAGAACACGCTCCCGCGCGCGAAGTATGTGAAAGTCCGCATCTCATTGTGCCCACTGACGTGACTGTGGAGCGTCCAGACAAACAAGCATTTGTGAAAAAGCCGCGAGATGTCCAACCGGATGACAAAATCGTGGACATCGGGCCGGACACGGTCGCGGCGCTCGCGCCATACATTAGGGAAGCAAAATTTATTACATGGAACGGGCCAACGGGCATCTTTGAAGAAGGATACATTTCTCATACGAGCGCAATCGCAGAACTAATTGCGAAAAGGGTGGAGAAGGGCGGCTTGCACTCCGTCATCGGCGGAGGCGACACAATTTCCGCTCTCAAAGAGTCCGGTATTCCGGAGGAAAAATTAGGATTCTTTTCAACAGGAGGAGGAGCTATGCTGGAATTCCTGTTGAAAGGAACACTTCCTGGAATAGAGGCGCTCCAGTTAAGTGAAAAAGAAAGATGAAAAAGCGGTCATATCGTATAGTTAACCAATAAGTTTACATTACTGTAAACCTGCGTCGCGCATAGAATATGAGTCTTGAGAATCGAGGCATAAATCGCAGACAGTTTCTCAAGGCAGCCGGCGCTATAGCTGGCGCTACAGCTGTTAGCCTCAACCTACCACCCTTTATTGGACAAACAGAAGCAGCTGCAGGAAAAAAAATAGAAAATGTAGCGCGGGGATTGGATCCGAAATTTGCAGAGTTGCTCGTGTTTAGCGAGCGATCGTATAGAATTAACAGAAAGCAAGAACGGTATTTTCAAAAATTAAAACCTGCTCTATCTGTTATTCCGCAAAACACCTCTGTTCATGGCCAGATAATTTCTGGGAAATTGGGGCGTTTCGGTGTTGAAGGAACTCCAGAAAAGAGGCGTGCCGGGCGCATGGAAAGGTCCCTGCGCTTTAAGAATATAACGGATGCGGTTGAGCGTCGTTATAACTTGCCAGCTGGAATCATTCTTGCCATGGTAATGCAAGAGAGTTCTGGCGCAGACATGTTTCCAAATGGACTGGACGATGGCGGTTTTGGGCTCTGTCATATGCAGCCGTCTGTCGCACAACAATTCGGTATGGTGATATACGGAGACAGCAATAAATTGCGCGATAAAAAACACGGGAAAGAATTACGTTATGTTATCCAAAAGCAAGGCTTTGACGTGTTCAAGTTGACACAGTATGACGACCGATTGAACAGATTGTTAAACTTGGATGCTGTTGGCCGCATTCTAGCTACGTACATGGGAGGACAACCGATAAAAGGAAAAGCGCCCCTTGAAACAGCTATAATGCGATATTCTGGGAGACATAATTACAGGAAATATCTGGGTAATCTCAAGCGAAATATGAGAGATTTGCGGAATACGGCTTATATCACTTCGGTAGCATCGGCCTTTGATATTCGAAATACTAATCTTAGTATTAACAAAATTCCTGTCGGTAAAAGTGGCTCTGCCTTTAGCGCATATATACAGGCTTTCTGGCAGGAAAACAGGGCGGGTTTCCAATTGGATAAATATGTTGCGCTTCAGGCATTTGAGCCGAACAACTCTTCTAGGGTGCTGGCATCGTATCCAGATATTCTTCTTGCTGATGAAAAGCCGAAAAAATCTCTACTTGAGCGAGCACGAGAGTCATTACAAAAATAGGCTTAATGGT
>Ga0209541_10016323_pt1 | contig 10994 bp, 14 predicted proteins | sample RifCSPlowO2_01_FD_184027 | JGI IMG/M metagenome (GOLD analysis project Ga0209541, IMG submission 184027) | Groundwater microbial communities from Rifle, Colorado - Rifle CSP2_plank lowO2_0.1 (SPAdes) (version 2) | ecosystem: Environmental > Aquatic > Deep subsurface > Groundwater | place... | reverse complement strand
CCCCAGCATCTTGTCGATTTCTTCACTGATTTTCTTCATGCGCTGAAACATGTGTTCTGCATCGCGATGCATTTCCTCGATAAGCATCTGTAAGTTTTCCATACGCAGCGAATAGCCGCCGCGCACTTGCTCAACCATGCCAGAATCGACAAGATGATGGATATGATGAACAACCGTTCCCCTGCTGAGTGTAAGCTGCTCAGCAATCTGATCAGAACTCAACGGCCTCCGCCGCGCTTCTTTCACCAGCGTAATAAAAACACGAAAGCAACTCTTATCTTTATCACGTTCACCAAACAATCCGAGCGAATTCCCAAGCCATTGCAGCTCATAATTAATATCGCGCCCTTTCGGCGCAGGAATCTCAACGAGAGTGATATGCCGTCGCATGACAAGTGAATGGATAAGCTCATATTTAAATATTGCGAGAAAAGTTTATATAGATGTTATGTTAAACATCAACATGGTCGACCTTAAGTCAACAAACAAGCAGAGGAACAGGTGAGTGATATCATGATTAGATACAGGTCAAAAAATAAGAAGTGGCGATTTGATGACAACCGATAACAAAACAGCAGATGCTAAAACAGATGCCAAAGGAGCCAGCGATCACGCTGAAGCAGGCAAGAAGCACACGATCCAAGAGCTGACTGAAACTCTCCAACGGTTGCAGGCAGACTTCGAGAACTACAAAAAGCGGGTTGACAAAGAAAAGCAGCAGGTTGCACAATCAGCAAAAGCAGCCGTGCTGCACCAGCTTCTTCCAATCATTGACGCATTTGATAATGCAGTAAAAAGCAAAAACAACGAGGAGCAGTTCAAAAAAGGCATAGAACTGATTAACACACAGCTGGCAAAAATAATGAACTCGCTCGGCATAAAGCATATCGAGTCACAGGGGAAAAAATTCAACCCAAACATGCATGAAGTGCTGATACAAGAAACAAGAAACGACTGTGCGGACGAAACAATAACCGCAGAGCTCCAGAAGGGATATACATGTGATAGTATCATCTTACGCACAAGCAAAGTAAAGATTGCAAGAAACAAAAGAGATAATGAAGAAAAAAAAGACAACAAGGCAGAACAAAAAAAATGAAAAGGAATAATACAGAAAAAGTAATTTGCAAAGACACATCACTCAGCACAATCCGCAAGCTTGCGCCCGCATGCAAATGTGGCGCATGCTCGCATGGGTGCACAATGGGCAGCGGTTTCCTAGCTGAAGGCGACACAAAAAGAATCGCAAATTTCCTCAACATCACAGAAGAGCAGCTCAAAGAGCGTTGGCTCGAAGAAGTTGATGCATTTAATCAAAAGCATCACCGCCCAAAAATACTGCGTGCAGGCAAGCCATATGGCAAATGCATCTTCTATGATAACGAAAAAGGATGTACAGTTCATCCTGTCAAGCCGCTTCAATGTAAGATTAGCATGGGCTGCAAGCCATACAGTGAAGATTTGCATGCATGGTTTGTGCTCAACCATATGATAGACAAGAATGATGCAGAGTCACTGCGGCAATATAATATATATCTAGAAACAGGCGGCGCAGCGATCCCAGGCGGAAGTATGGAAGATATTATGCCAAACAATGAAACGAGAGAAAAAATACTGAACTATGAGGTGCTCTAATGGTGCGGATTGATATCAACATGGGAAACATGCCAGGAATGCAGCCACAAGCAGGCAGCGGAACACAGCAAACAAAGCAGGTCATTGCACTTACGTCAGAAATGATTTTGCAATATCTGCTCGGCACAGATGAAAAAGTTGAAACGCTCATCTTGTGCAAGCCTGAAAACACTGAGCTGATGACAACAGATCATAACGTCTATGAGGCGCTTGGCAGCACAACACAACAGGATAATATCCAGCTAAACAAAATGACAAAATTATTCGAAACCGTTCATATTGTTTCGTTCAAAGAGCGAAATCGTAAAGAAAAGCCAATTCTCAAAGAAGATCGGGTAGAAGAGCTGCGCAAAAGCGCAATCGCGAATACAAGCAAACAAAATACAATAAAAAACACACAAAAATAGTGGAGGAACTATGGCAAAAGAAAAAATTATTGGAATCGATTTAGGAACGTCAAACTCAGCAGCATCGGTCATGCAGGCAGGCAAGCCAGTCATTGTGCCGAGTGCAGAAGGCGCTACACAGTACGGCAAAGCATTCCCAAGTGTTGTTGCATTTACAAAAGATGAGCAGCTCTTGGTAGGTGAGCCCGCACGTCGCCAGGCAGTCAGCAACCCTGAGAGGACAGTGATGGCTGCAAAGCGAAAGATGGGCACATCGTTCAAGTACAGAATGAACGGAAAAGATTATACACCTCAGCAGATCTCTGCATTCATCCTGCAGAAAATTAAGAAAGATGCGGAAGAATTTTTAGGAGAGCCAGTCACAAAAGCAGTGATTACAGTACCGGCATACTTTGACGACAATCAGCGTCAGGCAACAAAAGACGCAGGAACAATTGCAGGCCTAGAAGTCGTGCGCATCGTGAACGAACCAACCGCGGCTTGTCTGGCATACGGCCTTGATAAGCAGGATAAGGAAGCAAAGATACTTGTCTTCGATCTTGGCGGCGGCACACTTGATGTCACGATTATGGACTTAAGCGACGGCGTCTTTGAAGTGAAGTCGACCAGTGGGGACACCTTACTGGGTGGAACGGACATGGATAATGCACTCGTTGATTTTGTGGTCAAAGACTTCAAGAGAAATGAAGGCGTTGACCTCTCAAAAGATGCAGTTGCGTTGCAGCGCATTCGAGAGGCGGTTGAAAAAGCAAAAATAGAGCTCAGTACGGTAATGGAAACAGACATCAACTTGCCATTCCTGACAGCAACGAATGCAGGCCCAAAACATCTGCAGCTCAAAATGACGCGTGCAAAGTTAGAAGAGCTGATGGAGCCGATTATCAAGCGATGCCGTGCACCGGTCGAGCAGGCAATCAAGGACTCAAAGCTGAAGACGAGTGAGATCGGCAAAGTCATTCTTGTCGGCGGCCCCACACGCATGCCGATGGTGCGCAAGTTTGTTGAAGACATTGTTGGAAAGAAAGCAGAGCGTGGCGTTGATCCGATGGAATGTGTCGCGCAAGGCGCAGCAGTTCAGGGAGGCGTCCTGGGCGGCGAAGTGAAAGATATCTTGCTGCTTGATGTAACACCATTAAGCCTAGGTATTGAAACACTCGGCGGCGTGTTTACCAAGCTGATCGAGCGTAACGCAACCATTCCAACAAAGAAATCGCAGATATTCTCGACTGCTGCAGACGGCCAGCTTGCAGTTACTATTCGTGTTGGACAAGGCGAACGAGCGATGTTCGCTGATAACAAAGTGTTAGGTCAGTTTGATCTTGTTGGAATTCCACCTGCGCCTCGAGGCATGCCACAGATTGAAGTCACGTTTGATATTGATGCAAACGGCATACTTCATGTCATGGCAAAGGACCAAGGCACAGGAAAGGAACAGAGTATCAAGATATCTGCGCCAAACAAGCTTGACGAGAAAGAAGTTGAGCGCATGAAGAAGGAAGCTGAAGCACATGCAGAAGAGGATATAAAGCGAAAGGAAAAGGTAGAGACACTAAACACTGCAGACGCAACGCTTCATCAAACGCGCAAGACGCTCGAAGAGTTCAAAGACAAGATAAAGAGCGACGTAAAGAGCAGAATTGAAGAGAAGCTTACTGCGCTCGAGCAGGCGAAGAAAGACGAAGACACCGATGCAATGAAAAAAGCGATGGAAGAGCTGAACAAGGAAGTCATGAGTATCGGGGCAGAGATGTACCAGCACGCGCCAGGAACAGCAGACAGCGCTGGGGCTGGAACAAACGGCAACCCGCAGAGCGAAAAAGTTGTTGACGCAGAATACGAAGAATCGCCGAAGAAAAAGAAAGGGAAGTGAGAGCCGAGCGTAGCAGAGAGAGAGAGACAACAATGAATCTCCCATCAGTTGAAGAATGCCACAGGCTCTTCGGACAGTATCACATCCCTAAAAACATCTTTGAGCATTGTAAAAAGGTAAGCAAGCTTGCAGCATTGATTGCAAAGCGCCTGAAATCAAAAGGAATTGCAGTCGATGTCGAGCAGGTTCGCATCGGCGCATTGATGCACGACTTCATGAAAGCAGTGACATTCAAGGAGCTGAAAGCGACAGCAAAATTCAATTACACGCCAACCGCAGAAGAAACGAAAGCATGGCAACAGCTTCGAAAGCGCTTTCCTGAAAAAAAACACGAATCCGAGATAACATACGAGCTCCTCAAAGACAAATTCCATGAATTTGCAAAATTTCTGCTGCATGAAGGCGCATTATCAACTAATCTCAGTCTGGAGAGAAAGTGGGAAGAAAAAGTTATACACTACGCAGATTGGCGCGTGCTTGGCACAAGTATTATCACGCTCGATCAGCGGCTTGACGACTTTCGTGTGAGGTATGCACACGTTATTGGAGATGACGAAAAGAAGTGGAATGCAATCCAGCACGCCGAACGAAAGGCTGAAAAAGAGATATGTGATGCGTTGAGTGTATCGGCAAGAGAACTGACTATATGAAAAGCGCAGAAGATAAAAAAAATCAAATAAAAGCAGTAATCTTCGACTACGACGGAGTTCTTGTAGATTCACGAGAAATTGGGCTCGCATCGTACAAAGCTATAGCTGAGCATTTTGGCGCAGTTGCATATAGCTCGATGAAAGAATTCCAAGAGGCACAGAATGGGCGATACAAAAACGTGCTCGTACAGTGGGGAGCAACAACACCCGAGCAGATCGAGCATGCGGAGAATATATACAAGCAGGTTCACAAGAGTAAAAATGTAAATCCAATACCGGGGATAAAAGAAGTTCTTGAAGGTCTTTCTAAAGATTACATACTTGCGCTTGTCTCAGGCACATATAAAAAGATAATAAATGTCGGCTTGAAAAAAAATAATTTGGAGCACTATTTCCATCATATTATTGGGAAAGATGATGTACAGAACATAAAGCCAGCGCCCGATGGGTTATTGATGTCTTTGAAAAGGCTGGGGATCAAGCCGCATGAAGCGATATATATTGGTGATATGGTGATTGATATAATGATGGGCCGTTCAGCAGGAGTAAAAACTGCAATTATGACATCTCATAGCTGGAATACAGTTGAAGACCTAAAGAAAGGAAATCCAGACATACTTATCGAGCGGCCAGAACAAATTTTACAGGTGCTCCATGGCTAAAGACTATTACAAAGTTCTCGGAGTGGAAAAGGGCGCAGATAAAGAAGAGATAAAGAAGGCATACAAGAAGCTCGCAAAGAAATATCATCCTGATCTTAACCCAAACAATAAAGATGCGGAACAGAAGTTCAAAGAAATAAATGAAGCAGTCTCAGTTCTTTCAGATGACCAGAAGCGTTCACAGTACGACCAGTTCGGCACCGCAGACGGGCAGCAGTTTCAAGGGTATGATTACTCAGATTTCATGCATGGACAGAATTTTGGCGACATTTTTTCGGGATTTGACGACGTGTTCGGGCAGATTTTCGGACGGCAAAACCGTCGTTCACGAGGGCAAGATTTGGCACAGGAAATTGAAATCGAACTTGAAGATATCGCAGAGGGTACAAGAAAGACAATACAACTGAACAAGCTTGACCGCTGTAAAACATGTGGTGGAAAAGGCGGCGATCTCGAGCGCTGCTCAACATGCAATGGCTCGGGAACACACACACGCGCACAACGAACGCCATTTGGCATGTTTCAGACGACGAGTACCTGCAGAGCATGCAGCGGATCAGGCCAGACGATAAAAGATGCATGCAAGACATGTGATGGCGAAGGCCGCACACGAGTAAGAAAAGATATAACAGTACAGATACCCGCAGGGTGTGAAGATGGATCACAGCTTCGTGTGCGTGGTGAAGGTGTTGCAGGCGAACACGGACAGGATCCAGGCGACTTATTTATTATTCTCCGAATAAAGCCGCACCGCATCTTCAGGCGCGACGGCAATAATATAACACTTGACGTTCCAATTTCATTCGTGCAGGCAGTATTGGGCGACGAAGTCGAAGTGCCGATAATTACCGGAAAAGCAATGTTAAAAATACCGCCGCACACACAAAACAATACAATATTTCGCATGCGCGACAAAGGTCTGAGAAGCAGAGAAGGCACCGGCGACCAGTTAGTCAAAGTATCGATTAAAGTGCCTGATCATATAAGCAAAAAGCAGAAAGAATTGATAGAGCAGCTTGCTCAGCTTGAGCAGGAAAAGCCGACGTCGATATTCTCGAAGCTGTTTAGATAAAAATCATTTCTTCGAAAGTATCTTCTCAATCTCTTTCACCGAATATGTATTCAGCACATCTTTTTTCTCCAGCCAGCCACGCCGTGCAATAGCCTCACCAAGCTCGATAAAGTGCAGCTGGTCTTTGCCATGAGAATCCGTGCTGATGGAAAACGAACAGCCAGCTTCTTTACCTGCCTTCACATGCACATCTGCTAAATCCATCCGCTCAGGATGACAATCGATATCAAGAAAAGTTCCTGTTCTTTTCACGGTTGCAAAAAGCTTTTCAAAATTCAACGAGTAAGCATCCCGCTGATTCAGCAGTCGTCCCGTAGGATGACCAAGGATATGAACACGATTGTTTTCAATCGCAGTACAAATGCGCATTGTCATCGCATCTTCTGTCATTTTTGTTGCAAGATGAACAGACGCGAGCACAACATCAAGTTTTTTTTGCCATGATTTGCTCAGCGCAAGCCGCCCATCTTTAAGGATGTCAACTTCTGCGCCATGAAAGATTCGCACAGCTGTCTTTTTCTGAACACGTGCAATATCAGCAGCCTGTTTCGCAAGCCGCTTTTCATCAAGTGGATGTGCAATGCCAACTTGCCCGACATGGTCTGTAATTGTTATAAACTGCCAGCCAAGCTTCTCAGCACTGCGTGCCATCGCTTCAATGGTATCAGCACCATCGCTCCATGTAGTATGCATCTGAAAATCACCAAAACACGAACCGTAGTCCAAGAGCTTTGGCAGCCGATGATTGATTCCTGCTTCCAGCTCACCGAGATTCTCACGAAGTTCAGGCGGCATAAAATCAACGCCAAGTTTATGATAGATATCTTCTTCAGTTCTGCCAGCAACCCATTTCTTTCCTTTCAGGGTAAAAAGCCCATACTCGCTCAGTGTAAGCCCTTTCTTCAGCGCAATCTTCCGCAGCTCAACATTGTGTGCTTTATTCCCGGTAAAATATTGGAGTGCACTCCCGAATTCAGTCTCTTTAACAACGCGTAAATCGACCTGCAGGCCATTATGCAGCACAACAGAACTGCGTGTTTCACCATGAGCGAGAACACGCGCAACTTCTTTCATATGAGTAAAATGATTCATCACTTGTGCAGGCCGTAAAGAGGTCGCAAGAATATCAATATCGCCAATAGTTTCCTGCCTGCGCCGATAGGAACCTGCAATTTCAACGCGGCCAACAAAGGACAGCTTCTGCAGGTCTCCCTTCAGGTGCTCTGCAAGAGGCATGATATGACCAATAAGAGAGCGTTTTATATTTTTTTGCACGAACGTGATGCCGAGCAAAATATCTTCTTCAAATTTTTGACCGAGTCCGGGCAGCTTTTGAATGCGATGCGCTTCCGCTGCTTTCTTCAAATCAACAAGTGATTTGACACGAAGCTTGTCATACAACAGCTTGATGCGCTTCGGGCCCATGCCCGGCACTTTCATGAGATCATCAACATCCATGGGCAGTTTCTTTTTCAGCTCGTCATGATAACGAATGCGACCGGAAACAATGTACTCCACTATTTTTTCTGCAATGCTTTCACCGATGCCGGGCAACTCTTCAAGCATCCCCTTCTTTGCAATGTCCTCGATGTTTTCAGAAAGTGATTCAACCGTGCGCGCAGCACGCTGGTATGCTCGAGGCTTGAACGCAACATTTTGAAGTTCAAGCATTTCCGCAATTTCAAAAAGAAGCTTTGCCACCTCGATGTTTTTCATAAGGGGAATAAACATTTTTGTATTATTAAATCCATCGGAGCAATCAACACTATAAATGATTAAATACCCTTATTCCAAAATGAATACTGAAATGAAGCGGCGAATCCATGTTATCATTCAGGGAAATGTGCAGGGTGTCAACTTCCGCTCAGAAGCACGCTTCTTGGCGCGGCGCATGCAGCTCACCGGTTGGGTGATGAACAAAGGCAGCACCGTCGAGCTGGTCGCCGAAGGCGAAGAAGATGATTTGAAAGAGTTGTTACGCTGGTGCCAGCGCGGCCCGCGGACAGCAAAGGTCGAAAACATTCAAACTGAATGGCAGACAGCAAAAAAAGAATTCAAAAGGTTTGAGGTAAAGTAAAACCAAAGAGTAACGACAATGCAAGAAGCAAGAGCAATCATCCAAGATATAGAAAAAGCAAAAATCGCAGTTGAAGCTGCTGGCGCAATGTACAAAGGGAATTATAAATTTCGAGATGTAATTTTCAAAGAGAATGATAGTGACGATGATATTTTGAGAATGAGGATTTACATAAAAAGTAATTGGCCAACAAGAAAAGTAAGTGTGATACGAAAGAAAACCGAGTTTAATGGTCTGATACAAAAAAACAAGGTTATCTTAAAATTGGAATTTGAGAGTGAAAGTGAAGCATTAGAATTTATGAGCAAAAAAATAGCAAAATCACTCATAATGAAGGCCGAGTACGTAAGAGAAGGATGGGAATATCAGCTGAAAAGCGCCAGAATATTCATCGAAGATATAAAAGGCTGGAAGCCAACAGTGGAAATTGAAGCAGAGACAGCAGCCGATATAGAGAATATATTTGATAAAATTGAAGTAATAAAAAGGCTGCACGAATCAGTGCCTGAAATAATGTGCAGATTACAGGAGAGAAATAATAATTAAACCTAATGCGCAAATATCCTATGCTTTTCTTTTCCTGCAAGTTCTGCAAGTATTCTCTTGACGACAATTACTTTAGGGTCAGGCATGAGCTTCACGCGCTTTCTGATATCAGCAAAACTCGTAAACAGCTGCTCTTTCCGTGCTTCAATGACTTCCCACATATGCTTCTTGCCCAAGCCCGGCAGTAATTCAAGCTGATGCATGCGTGTGGTAAGCGGCTGTGCTTTGTTAAAGAAATCAACAAAGCGCGCTTCATCTTTCAATATCAGTTCAGCAACAGCTGATTGTAATTCAGCTTGCGCTGTTGCAGTCAGCCTCTCATAAGGCAATCGCCCTTTGATATGATGAATCTCATCGCGCTTTCCTTCGCCGATATAGACATGTGCATGAGGCTGCAGGACAACATCTTTTTTTGGAACCAATTCAAGCAGCGCAAAATGCGATACACCGAGTGCCTGAACTATAGGCGTCTTCTGATGACTCGGCCTCGGATCAAATGCATAGCCATACTGCAAAAAGTCAAGGACAACAGCATATTCCTCTTTACCCGTATCGCGCTCATCACGTTCTGACGGACTGATGCGTTCAACTATTGGAGCATTCACTTCATCAGCCATAGAAAATCACTTGACCTGCTGAACGGTTTCAGCAATGCGCTCCATATCTTTGCGTGTTAAGCTGACAGTGCTTCCCTGAAATATCATTTTGACGTCATCTGCATTATCAGGCAGCAGATCAACAACCATTGTAATTTGTTCAGGCTTGACACGGCTGATCGCAAGTTCGTCTATTTTTTTTCTGAGCTCTTGTGCTTTAGAAACGGATAGTGTTGAAAAATCATGAAGATACTCTTCGCATTTGCCGCCACGGAAACTGAGCTGACCATCTCGTGCTTTCACTCGCTCAAGTTCATGTTTCACTTCAGCAAGCGATATTGGCTGCTCTTGAATCAATTGTGGTTTGACCATTGTTATACCCTTTTCAGATGAACAGGATGAATGTACAATATTTTTGGCTTGTTACCATCGACGATGCGCACCTTGTAGCAGCTGCCTTGCTTGCCTTCGATGCTGCCTGCCTGCCCATGAAAGCGTGCACGGTAAAATCCGTCAGGATGTGATGTCTCACCCACAAGCGACACTCTATCACCGAGCGTAAATACTTGGAAAAAATCGGACATACTCTTCTTTCCTTTCCGTCGATAATGCTTCGTGAACTTGTTTCTGGACTTTCGCCTTGGACCGCCGATTCTCCGCACCATAAACACCCTTGTGAATTACTGCTATAAAAAGCTTGCGATTTTTCACGGTTATTGGACAGCGAATGATCGCAGGAAATGGACAAACATGAAAAGAGCGGCACAAGAAATACGAGAAAAAAAACTAACCACAGCGTGACAAAAACACATCAAACAAAAGAGTAACATTTATATATCACGTGGGTTTTATGAAAATATCCAAAGGGGATAAATAATGAGAAACTTCTTCCTCAGCCTCAAAGAAAAATTAACAAAGCGTGAACCAGAAGCAGACGAAGGCGGCGAAGAGTATGTCGAACTCGGCAATGAAGCTGCAGGCGAGCGCGCAAAGGTTGTTGTGCGACCATTTATGTTAGACGACTTTGAAGATGTACGCCAAATTCTTGATTCATTGCGTGAAGGATTCACTGTTGCACTGGTCAATATCAAGCCTTTGAAGGAAAAAGATATCGTTGAGTTGAAGCGCGCAATCAATAAGCTGAAGAAAACATGTGATGCAATTGATGGTGACATTGCTGGCTTTGGCGAAGATTACATTGTTGCAGTGCCAAGCTTCGCACAGATTTACCGTGCAAAAGAAACTGGTGAGATTGAGGAAACAAAAGAAGCATCTGGAAAAGATAATGAGTAATTATTAAATGATTTTCTATAACATAAGTCAACCACAACGTTTTTAAAACTTCTGTTCATTACAAAGCAAATGGAAGAAGAATTGACTGGGCAGCCGTGCCCGATCTGCAGAGAGAACAAGTGTACGCTGCGCGAAGAGGAGATGGATGTTGCTTATTTTGGAAAAACATTTATTTTTTCAATGGCA
>Ga0209541_10016319_pt1 | contig 10995 bp, 6 predicted proteins | sample RifCSPlowO2_01_FD_184027 | JGI IMG/M metagenome (GOLD analysis project Ga0209541, IMG submission 184027) | Groundwater microbial communities from Rifle, Colorado - Rifle CSP2_plank lowO2_0.1 (SPAdes) (version 2) | ecosystem: Environmental > Aquatic > Deep subsurface > Groundwater | place: Rifle... | reverse complement strand
AGCCGCCCTGCAGAATCCTAAAAAACCCAGAGGACGGAACGCGCATCGCGATCCGTCCTCTTCCTATATATGAGACTGTAGAAAAAGTGATTTTTGTCATCCCGAACCGACCCGGTCGCCCTGAACTTGTTTCAGGGTCTGCCAATGATTTGGGATCTCGTAACTAGGCAAAAAAATATCGGCGTACATTCTATCCCGCGACTGCGGGACAGAATGACGGAATTATGAGAATTTTCTACAGTGTCATACATATAAAAAATCCCCTGGCTTTTCACCAAGGGATTTTTTTAATGTCTCAGGCTTCTGATGTGCTTGCCCGCTTTTTTGCGATGTTTCTTCCGGGCCACGGCTCGCTTCTTATTCATACTGGCGTTGGTTAGTGCTGGCAATTGCCGCGGTGTTAGTATACCACAACAAATTACTTTTGCCAAATGAAACTGTAAAAAATCTCACATTTATTCTTCGAGCGAGCGAAGCGAGAAGTTAGCAAAATTTTTCGCTTCTCAGCCCGCCATCCGATCACCGCCGCAGCAGGAACCCAGTATATAACTCCGCCCGTCATCCTGGCTTGGAAAGGATCAGACTATTACAGATTCTGAACAGATTCCGTCAGATTCTAAAGACCCCGTCATTCGACGGGACAGGCGCGGCGTCCCCGATTCTGGACGCGGCGCCAGAATGACGGTACGGGGTGGTGTCTATACCCATGATGGAGATTACCCATTCGGCCTGAGCTCATGGCCGAAGGCCGAAAGGTGACATCTTACATCCCCCGCATTCGCGAGAGCAAGCCGGGTTCGGGATGACAATTTTTCTACCGTCTCAATAATATACCGCGTTATCGTATGATGCGCCAATATATTGCCACTACCAGACCTCCGCCGACCACCAACAGCATCAAAAGCCATAACAACGTCAAGCCTGACCCAAATCCATTAGACGTGCTCGTTGCTGATGACGTCGAAGTCGTACCGTTGTTCATCAGCTCGAACGGTGTTACCTCCGGCGTGCCCGTACTTGCGCCAAGCACTTGCCCATCGCCACCCGATGCGCCATTGTTATATCCAAAATTACCTGGTTGATTTCCTGGATTCGAATCATCAGCCATATCATTTTTTAAACTGCCATTTTCATTTGTTTGTGCGCCGAGAACCTGGCCGCTAACGACGTCAATTTTTAGGCTGGTTCCCGCATGGTTGCCCGGAGCTTGGCCGTTATTAATGTCGGCCAGAACCGTATTTTCATAGCTCCCGGGTAAAACGCTGGTCGCGATGGCAACATCATAAACAATGGTAATGGCTCCGCCAAACGACCCGATGGCGCCAAACTCCCAAATTTTTTCCCGCCTCCCGGAATCAACAAAATGGAAACCCTTTGGTAGTACATCCTTAAGTACCAGCCCGTTACCGACTGATCCGCCGCTATTTCGCACAATTATCGTGTAGGTAATTGTTTCGCCCGGACGTACCGACAAAACATTGGCAGTTTTTGAAAGCGAAAGAATTGGTTGTGGCCGGTATGAGCCAAATGATCCGCCGCCGCTCGACGACCCTGAACCCGCCTGCCCCGCATTTGCGGTGGCCGAAGGGCCGCCTCCCCCGCTTGCTCCTGTAGAATCGCCGCCACTATTCGAAAACAATGCCATACTGCCTGCGCCCGTATTTTCCTGAGGAGTTGGCGTTGGAGTCAGTGTTGGACTTCCAGAATTTCCCGACGACCCGGTATTGTTTTCCGCCGATGGAGTTGGAGTCGGGGTAGGCTCTGGAGTAGGTGTGGGAGTTGGTATCGGCGTCGGCTCTGGCCCAACCGGCTCAATTATCATACAGCTACTGCAAGTCTGCTCACCATGCACGCCGTCTTGGCCATCACACTGCTCGGGGCCATTCTTAATGAAATCTCCGCAACGGGGACCGACGGCGACCATATTCTTACAGGCTGCCGAACAGTACACACACCACTTCCCATAACCGGCAACGCAGTAAATTCCATTGTGGTCACCCGCATCGCACTGTTCACTGGGCTGGTTAATAATATCATCGCCACAAAAAAGAACGGGCCCGGAGGGCCCGCTCGTTCCTATTCCGTTGTCATCGCCACCCGGCGGTCCGCCCGGTGGTCCGAGGGTAATCGGATTAAGCGTGCAGTCATTGCGGCAAGAATCCGTATCAACGGTATTACCATCATCGCACTTCTCGGGTCCATTTGTTATGGTATCACCGCAGTATGGCGCTGGCACGGTGACCGGTTGACATGTTACTGAACAGTAATTGCAGCTGTTCTCGTAGTTCGGCGTGCACGCGTTGCCATTGGCAATTCCCGCGTCACACTGCTCAATCGTCTGGTTCACTTTACCATCGCCGCAACGAGGATCCGGGCAGATATTGACAGCGATATGCCGGTAAATAGCATCGAGATCCGTACTGTTCGGGCTGAAGTAGAACAACCCGCCAGTGGTTGAAGCGATCTGTTGCAGCATCGTGGTGTTGACGTCAGTGCCCAGGCCGATGGTGAAAATCTTGTAGCCCTTGGCAGCGGCAGCTGTGGCCTGATTGATGGCGTACTGCACGTCGCGCGGATCCTCACCATAACCCGGACCATACGGTTTATTGGCTCGGCCGTCGGTCAATAGAATTTCCACATGCGCGGCGGCAAGTCGAGCTCGCGTCGAGCCAAGCTCTTGATTGGCTGACTTGATGGCATCACCGATGTTAGTTGCGCCGCTGGCGACGAGCGCGTCAATTTTACCCTGCAAGGTCGCAAAGTTGTCATTTAACGTCTGGTCAACTCTCACCTGTGACGCATAGGAAACCAACCCGGCCTTATCCACCGGGGACAGCCGGCCAACCAGCGTCTTGGCCGCCGCTTTGGCATCCGCCAGACGCTGGCCGGCGTCGTAGTTCATCGAACCAGACCGGTCAAATACGAGCATCACATCCACCGGCTTGCTGCAGGATTCAACACTCTCGCAAATCGCATTACAGATGGCGCCGGGTTGGCCGTTATTTGAGCCGAGGTCGCACTGCTCGCCCTGTTCAACGATGCCATTGCCGCACACCGGCGTCACGATGTTGAGCGTGCAGTCGTTGCGGCACGCGTCGCCGTTATTGACATTGCCGTCATCGCACTGTTCATTAAAGCCGTCACTGTTGGGAGTTTGCCGCACCGCGTCGCCGCAGTACGTCCTGGGCGCATTGATCGTGCAATTGTTGTGGCAAGTATCCAGATCATTGGTATTGCCGTCATCGCACTGCTCGGATGTCTGATTCACCTTGCCATCACCGCAGCGCGGTTGCTCGGGGCACAGCTCACCCGCGATACGCGTGTAGATATCGCCCAAATCGGAACTGGTCGGACTGAAATAGTATTTCCCGTTCGTCGAGGTAGCGATCTGCTGCAGCATCGCTGTGTTGACGTCAGTCCCCAGACCGATGGTGAAAATCTTGTAACCCTTGGCGGCGGCGGAACTGCCCTGTAAAAGCGCGTACTGCACATCGGCAGGAAACTCGCCGTAACCAGGGCCATTCGGTTTGTTGGCCTTGCCGTCGGTCAGTAGGATCTCGACGTGAGCAGCCGTCGGTCGTGAGCGAACAGAATTCAGCTCGGCCGTCGCCGCTTTGATGGCATCGCCGATGTTGGTTGCCCCGCTGGCCGTGATCGCGTCAATCTTTGCCTTGATGGTCAAGAAATCATTGTTGAGCGTGTGGACGGTGGCTACCGTCGACGAAAAGGTAACGAGCGCTTCCTGGTCTTTTTCCGGTTTCAAGAGATCGGTGAAGCCTTTCGCGGCGGCCTTCGCATCAGCCAGGCGGTTGCCGTTGTCGTAGTTCATCGAACCAGACCGGTCAAAAATGAACACGACATCAATCGGTGTGGTGCAACTGACCACTGGCGTGCACTGTACTGTACACGTCGAACCGGGTTGCCCGTTCTGCGGCCCGAGATCGCACTGCTCCCCTTCTTCCACCATGCCATTGCCGCAAACCGGCGTTGTATTGGTCGTGCAATCATTGTGGCAAGCGTCGGTATCGTTGGTATTGGCGTCATCACACTGCTCCCCTTCTTCCACCATGCCATTGCCGCAGGCCGGGTTGATGTTGATCGTCAGGTCGCAGCCGAATTCACCGTTGGTTGTTATAATGCCGCCATCATGACCCTGCGACACGCCGCCGCTGATCGGATTGGCAATGGCCGGCGCGTTGAGCAAAACATCCCAGACGTCTTTAACATCGGTAACTGCCGTCAGCATCGCAGCAGACACGACATCCCCTTCTCCGGCCTCACCGGTGAGCGTCAAAAACGGACACAGGTCGCGGTAGTAGCCGGGCTTGCCGGGATCCCCGCCGTTCGGGTACTCCGGATGCGTGGACGGCAAGGGTTTGCGCTTCATTCCGACGGAGTACGGCAGAGTCTGGCCCTGAAACTCCGACGCGAGCATTACCGTGTAGTGCTCGGTCAATTTTTCGCCCGGAAAAACCGTACCGAAATTCAAATGGTCAACGGACACGAGCACCGGCAAAAGCGTCGCTGACACGCCAACGACCGCGCCTTGCAACGACGCAAAAACCATCGCACTTGCGACAAACCCGGCCGTAACCCGGAAGCTCCGTTTCAGTTGTGCTCGTGACCAAAACATGATGATGCGATAATTGACTGATTTAAGTACCCGATCCGGCGCCGGTTGCTGTGATCTCCGGTGTCGTGGTTGACACACTCGCGTTGGGGTCGTCGGGTGGATCGCTGCCATCAGCTGGCTGCACCACGACCATCGGATCAGTGATAACTTCCTCGGCCTTACCTTCCGACGACTTGATCACCGGCGTTTCTTCAGTTTCTGGATAATCTTGTTCAGGGAATAAAGCGTTCCACTGTGTATCAGTCAAATACGCGGCATCCGGCACCGCCAAAACCTCATCCTTTGGCTCCTCCTCAGCCGCTGGAGCTACGAGTTCAAATTTTCCGGTTACTGTTTCGGTGCTCCCGCAAGATTCGTCAGCCGTATTAGCCTCACCCGGCGTCGGGCACGGGTCAACCCAAGCACCGGTGCCGTCTGGAACGCGTTGGTAGGTGTTGCCCTCGGGCTTCGACGTTGTCCAACTGAACGCATCCAAGAGATTCCCACCCTGCTGGATGCGCGCGTTATAGAGACGGACGCTATCGTGGCTCTCGAAGAGGGCAAAATTGACATTGCCATTTCGGTACACCACGAGACGGCCTCCCGCCGCGATCGTCGTCGTCGCGAGATCCGTGCTCGTCGCGGTAATCTGCAGCACATGGCTGTCCGAGGAATCGTAGAGCGCCCACTCCTGCAGCGAAATTGGTTTTGCAGAATTATTAAAGAGTTCAACCCATTCTCCACCGGGCATCAAGGCGTTGTCCGCGCCGTTTGGATTGACCATAATTTCATTCAGCACAACTTCCGATTGTCCGCTCGGCGAACACCCGTCCCATGGAGAAAGGTTGCCGTCGTCGCACTGCTCGCCAGTCTCAATAATGCCGTTGCCAATACCCGGCAGCACGCACTCCGACGGATCAGGGTTTTCATTTTCATAGAAGGTATAGAGTCGCGCGGCCACATATTGGGCGCGAGTCAACTGTTCCTTGGTTGAGCCTGGATTTGCAATCACCTGTTCAATGGCGACCATCGCCTGCTGGATGGTTGAAGTCGCATATATCCCGAGACTCCCGAACGCGGCGTTACCGTCATATCCGCCGGCGACCAGCGCATCCGGCCGCAAATGGTTCGCTACGGCATTCGTTTCATCGGCCAGCAAGTGCTTCTTCGCATTACAGCGGGCTTTGTCAACATCGTTACTGGTGCTCGTCGTGCAATTCACCGCGAACTGAACGCACGTCCCACTACCGTCGATGGTCGCAAACACATCGAAGAAGCTATCCGAAAGTGTATTCACCTGCGCCGCCCAGATGCTTGATCCGATGCCGTTCTGACAGCCGTCGTTATTTTTATAGTAACCGGGCGACAACGCCGCGCACTGATTCTGTTGCATTGTACAAAGTGTCGTGCACGTTGATTCTGTCGTGCCATTTTGCTCGCCCTCGTCACACGCTTCATTCTGGCCGTAGCTGTTTGGCGTCTGCAAGATTCCATCGCCGCACCACGTCGTCGGCGTGCAGGTATTTTCACATCCGTCGCCATTGACAAGGTTTCCATCATCGCACTGTTCAAACGACTGATTGACCTTGCCGTCGCTGCAAACTGGCGGCGGAGGCGGCGGTGGACACAGCACCACCTCGTCGATCGCGAAACTATCGCGGCCGCGCAGTTTCAGCGTCTTGATCTGCGTGGTCTGGTCGCCGGAGATTTTTTGAACCGCGTTGCCATTCTTGACCAAAACCGGGATCGAGAAGAGCTGGCTGGTCGCCGTAGCGTCGGCGTAGCCGACGACTTCTCCAGAACCATGGTCAAGGTCAACGTATTTTACGGACGCGAACGCGTAGGGCGAATCAAAAATGAAACTGATGGAACCGCCAGCCGGCTCGTCGTTGGGGTCGTCAACGTTGCCGTCCACCGGGTTGGTATCCACGACATTGTCCGGGATGGTCAAAAGGTTATGGAGCGCAACGTTGTTGGACGGCTCAAATCCGCTGCCGTTTTCACTGTCGCCAGGACCGCCGAACTGCTTATTCGGCGTACCAAGGTCAACATCAACGATCTGGTCGCCATGAATGCCGCCGGACGGGTTCGCGGAATCAAAGATAATAGCCACCTGCGGATGCGCGGCGTTATAGTTATGCGCTTTCACGATAATCCCCCACGGCGAGTATTCGTTATCGATAAATTGTCCCTTCAGCATCGGCACACCTGATGGCGTACGTTCAAAATCCAGCGTAATGGCATTTTCACACAGCGTGCGGTAGTTTCCAAAATTGAGGTTGCCCTTATTTTCGCCAGTGGCAAGCGTCACGGTCGTTGAAGTCGGCGTCGATAGGAACCAGTCGCTGCGGATCTCTTCCGTTACCGTGTAATTGCCAGCGTTCAAATTCGTAAATGCATAGTAACCGCTGGCATCTGTCGTCGCGCTGCCGCTCGCGTCGCCAGTCAGGGCGATCAACCAACCGCTAATCGGCGGCTCGGACGGCTGCTGCCATGTCCCGTCGCGGTTCATATCATTCCACTTGTAGCCCGACAGTGAGCCCTTCAAATTTTCCTGCTGGCGGTTGCCAAAATTTACCGTAACCGTACACGCGTCAACCGTTACGGTGCGGCGCAACTCGGTCGTCGGCGTCCAGCCGGTCTGCAATGTTTCGGCAATGATATAGGTGCCGAACGTCAAATTGTGGAAAGCGTAATGGCCGCTCTCGTCGGTTATCTGGTTGCCTAAATCGCGGCTCGCCAACCAGTTTTGGAACGCCGCGAGATCCATCGACGCCAACGCCAGCGAACCGTCGCCATTGAAATCACATTGGGTTCCCAGGGGACACGTCGCACCATCAACAATGACGCCCTGGAGCACCCCGTAATCGTTCGAGTCGTTTTGGCTGTTGCCATTGTAGTCAAACTCCGGCGCGAACGGTCCGCGCTTCAGCTCAATGATCCAGTCATTCAAACCGGGCTCTCCGGCATCCTGCATACCATTGCCGTTTTTGTCTTCGAACTTCGTGCCGGTGATAACAATATCATCACACCGCGGCACGATTCTCGCCGTCACGTTGATAACGTGTGCTTCGAACGCGGAAAATACGGGCAACTGCCCTAAAACTACAGACACGGCAACCACGACCGCGCTCAACCTTTTCAGCGCGTTGATGGTCCGCTTTCTGAGAATTGTCCGTCCGCGTTTAGACATTGATCGTTGAATTAGGAATCTAGAATTAGGAATTATGGATATGGTTTTTTGATGATTTGATCAGACCATTGACGATTTTATGCACTTTCACCGCAAGTATTGAAATGGTTGAAAATTCTTCCGGCTTTAGATAATTGATGTCTCGGCTGATAAGTAACTGGTTTTGCAATTCCGTCAACGATCCTAGTGCCATCGAGTAGAATTGTGTTTTTTCCTTCCACGATTGCCGGCTGAAACCTTCTGCGATGTTTGACGTGATGGAAACCACGCAACGCCGCATTTGACTGACCAGTCCGAATATCTCTTCTCTTGGAAACGTACGCGTTATCTCGTAAATCTTGAGTACCAAGTGATGACCTTCTTTCCATGCGTCCAAATCGGTAAAGGTAACAATCTTCCCTCCCTCCATAAACCATTTCCTTAATTCATAATTCTTAAACCCTGATTCTCCGATCTAATCAACTTCCCTAATTCTTTATTCCTAATTCGTAATTCCTTTAGTGACTCCGATGCTAATAAATCCTATTTTTGGAATTCGGATGGGATTGCCGCTTCCCCAAGTAAGTGCCCGACCGAACACGTCGGTGATCCTGACGGGCAGGTCAGAAATGTTATTGGCGTCGCCTTTGGTGGTCAAAGTCCCCTTGGCCTGGTCGATCTGGATGATCCGGTGGATCGTGAAGCCCCGCTCGTTTGAGTACACCACGATGTCACCGACCTTCAGGTCCGACGGACTGACACCTTGCACCAGGATGAGGTCGCCAACCTTGAGCACCGGCCACATCGACCCGGAAGTGATCGCGGCCATCGGGGTATTCGTCCGCAGCACCTTGCTCAACGCAATCGGCATTCCCCAGATGAGCACGGCCACAAACAGCACGTAGATGACCAACCCCCGCAGCGTCCGCAGTGCCTTGCTCCGTTTCTTTTTGGAAACGTTTGGCACTTGTGTCGAGCGCTCAACCGCAGCGGGTCCGGGTGATGCCGGTTCCGATGCTGCAGGTTTTAATTTTTGTTCTTCTGACATGGAAATGTGCGATCCGGTACCGGTCGAATTAGGAATCAGGAATAAGGAATTATGCCAACCATTGTAATCCCTTGTCCCTAATTCTTAACTCGCACCGTTCCCTAATTCCTAATTCTTAATTCGTAATTCCTTAAAACAGCTTTGGCCATTTAAAGATGTACACCGTTCCCGCGTACTTCTGGATTGGCGCTGACACAGGAACTTGCACATTAAACTCCAATTTCACTTCTTCACCCGGCTTGAGCGTAAACGAACCCGGCCGGTCAACTTTCATCATCTCCGAGATCGACCCGGTTTTTACCACCCAGATCTGCTTATTCATCTTGCCGGTATTTTTCAAAGTCACGTAGCGGTTCGCGCCGGTATCGCGCGACAGATCGCCAAAGTCCAGACGCGCCACGGGGTTGACTCCGACTTTATCAACTCCCTCAACCACGTTGACCACGGCCGGGTATCGCTCGGCTGCCATAATCTGCACGCCCACAAACCACACGAGAACCATCGCGACAACCAGTACAACCGTGTGCGTCCTGGTCCAGCGCTTCCGCTTCGGTCCTGAATCCTGAGCCGGTCGAAGGATCGAAGAGCCACCCTCGGAAATAGCCCCTGAGCCTGTCGAAGGGCCTCCGACCGATCCTGTTTTCTGTGTGCTGTCTACTGTTACCGCCTCTTTTGCGCCCGCTCCCACTGTTGCCTCCTGTTGTTTCTGGTCTTCCATAATATTTGGTGAATTATGAATTTCGAATTATGAATTATGGTACCGGTACTTTACTGCCTAATTCCTAATTCATACTTCCTTATTCCATTTCCGTCAATCAACTTCCGGTCCCCCAGCCCGACCCCCCCCCTCGTTAAGTGTGAGTCACCCTCTCCTGCCCTTCGGGCACCCTCTCCCATCAAGGGAGAGGGATCGGAGTGACGGGGTTTCCACCTCATTCCCTCCCCCCTGGTGGGGGAGGGTTAGGGAGAGGGGGATATAGTGTGAGGGGCTACTAGATTCAGGCAGGGCGGATTGAAAGTCAACTCACTCTATATTTTACATCCGATGACTAACCATTACCGTCGGAAATCAGTGTCGGTTCTGACGACTCGCTCACACCAGTAACCTCAAACCAGATGTCGCAACCAAACACTTTGTGCTGATTGGCCGGATCCTGAACGTACAGGTCGGTGCTGGTCGCTGCCGCCGGATTAATGCCGGAAACATAGGCCACCCAGTCCTGTGCGCAGTAGCCTTTAAAACACGGCACTTTCAGGTCAAGGTTCCAGGTGTCCGAAATGTCTTGCGCTGACTTTGCCAAGTAGCCGTTCACGTCATTCCACACCCACTGGTGGCCCTGCCATTCGCCAATTTGGTGGAACGCGTTCAACGAGCCGTCGTTAGTGGTCGGGTCGGCATCGGTTTTGACGGGATGTTTGGACAGGTATGGGCACAACAGTGGCAGCGGGCCCCAAGTCTCTCCAGTTACGAGTTCGCGCGGCGCCCGACCGCAGTCGATGAACGGAACGTCAGACGGACCGAGCGTCGGGTGACCGGAGGTCGTGCTGTTTTCATCCAGTACTTGCCCGTTCTGCGACGTAATGCCGCACTTGGGCTTTTGGCGGATGATGTAACTGACGTCATCCACACGATTTTCTTCCATAAAAGAACCGGACAGGGCGATGGTCACTTTCTTGTCCAACTGCTCTTGCGGGAAGACCGTGCCGAAATGTATTGGCTCGGTATTCACCGCCAATGCATTTTCAATGCGCGCCGTGACATTGATGATGTGCGCTTCAAACGCCGCAAACATTGGGACCGTAGCCAAAGCCAGGGCAATGCCGGAGGCGCCGAGCGCGAGTTTCTTCAACATAATTATCACTTTGTAATTAATGATTAAATTCTTCGTCGTTTCCCTTGCGCTGACTTACCTCATAGTGGAAGGTGTATTATCCTCCCCTCCCGTAAAAGGCAAGTCACACAAAGGCGTATGCCGCATCTCCTGCGTTACACAGGAATCGACCTTTTTGATGCGGATGTAAGGAGCGAAATGTTTGGGACTAAATTTTTCTTCCCATACCCTGGCCCCCCTCGTTAAGTGTGAGTCACCCTCTCCTGCCCTTCGGGTACCCTCTCCCATCAAGGGAGAGGGATCGGAGTGACGGGGTTTCCACCTCATTCCC
>Ga0209541_10016318_pt1 | contig 10997 bp, 10 predicted proteins | sample RifCSPlowO2_01_FD_184027 | JGI IMG/M metagenome (GOLD analysis project Ga0209541, IMG submission 184027) | Groundwater microbial communities from Rifle, Colorado - Rifle CSP2_plank lowO2_0.1 (SPAdes) (version 2) | ecosystem: Environmental > Aquatic > Deep subsurface > Groundwater | place... | reverse complement strand
AAATGTTATCCTTTACTATATAGTAAGAAAATCGTTTAATAAACGTAATGTTTATAAATAAAACCCAGATTCTTATTTTTATGGTTGGATTTAAAGTTGTTATTGGAACAAAGCAAGGAAAGTGCACTCAAAAAGAGATTCAAGAGCCAGAATCCAATGTTCTTTTAGGCAAACAAATAGGCAATAATATTAAAGGTGATGAAATAGGATTTCCAGGCTATGAATTTGAAATAACCGGCGGCAGTGACAATTGCGGCTTTCCAATGAGACAAGATGTTCCAGGAATTGGAAGAAAAAGAATACTTGCTATTAAGGGAGTTATTGGATTAAAAGGAGTTTATTCTAAAAAATATCAAGGAAAGGTAATAAAGAAAAAGATTGGAAAAGGCATCAGAATAAGAAAAACAGTTTGTGGCAACACAATTCATCCAAATATTGTTCAAATAAATCTCAAGGTTTTAAAAGAAGGTTCACAACCTTTAATAACTGAAATAAAAGAGGAAAAGAAAGAATGAATTTCAAGTTATTGATTATTTTATGCATTGTATCATTAATAATTCTTGCTTCTTGCAAAAAAACAGAAACAAAGGTTGTTTCAACAGAGCAAATAAATCTTTCTAAAGAACAAGAAAAGCCAAAAGAAGAGAAAAAACAAGAGCCTAAAAGAGAAATAAAACAAGAAGATCTTCCATGGAACGATTGTGCAAAATCATTTAAAAAAGATGAATTATTGGAAATTTGCGGATTAAAACTAGCAAGCGCAAAATATTATGATGTATCAAAATCCTGCCAGATAAATCTTGCTTCTGAGAAAAATGAAAAAACATTTATTGAAATAGAATCTTATGACAGCAATTCAGAAGCCAAAGACAAATATGAATTTGTTTTAGCATCAGAAGGCAAAAAAAACAATGCAACAATAACAGGCACAATTGCACAATGGCAAGAAGTAATTAGAGGAACAACATCTGAAGGCGAGCAAGGCAAAGGTCTTGCAAGAGACAAAGTTGAGATGTACAAGGGCAAGAAAGAAGTTGAAATAAGTGTTGTTCCAGCCAATAGCTGTAAAGATCTTAAAAAACTGGTTAAAACAGTATTTACATTAGTATAAATTTTTATAAAAAAAGAGGATGGAATCAAAACAAGATCTAGAGCTTTTTAGAAAATTCTCAGAAATATTTTACAGTGCAAAATCATTTGTAGAGTCAAAACACATCGACACAGCAAGAGAACAATACCTTGAACTATTATCTCTCTACGAACAAATTCAAGACACAACCTACAGAGAGATTGCCTTTGAACAATTATTAAGACTACGTTCTAGTATAGAAGAGTGAAAAATAATATAAACATTTATATACTTTAAAGGAAAAATACGGTATTAGTTCACACAGCAAAAGAGGGGATATTTTTGAGTAAGAAAGGACAGCTAACCTTGTACATAATAATAGGTATTATAGTACTTCTTATAATAGGATTTACAATATATATTTTAACTCAAGAAAAAGGCAAAGATATAGAGCCAGAGATTCCCAAGATACAAGCAGTTTCTTCAGAATTAAAGCCAATAAGTGATTTTATTACAGAGTGTGTTAAAAAAACAGGAATTAATGGTCTTAATCTTTTAGGCAGTCAAGGTGGTTATATTGACACGTCTAAACTTTCTTATAACTCGCAAGACCCAACTGCAAAAGCATCAAATGCTATTTTGTTTTCTCAAGAAGGATCATTAGTAGTTCCTTATTGGCATTACATGTCTTCTGATAATAAATGTGAAGAATCTCAAACTTGTGAATTCAAAACTCAAAGGCCTTTTGTTTACAAGACTCAGGGAAATCCCTCTTTTGAAGATCAGTTAAACAAATACATTAATCAAAACCTAAAATCTTGTTTAAGAGGTTTTGATGAATTAAAAGAAAAGGGTTTTGATGTTGCAGAAAAAGGAAATGTTGAAACAGAAACAATTATTACAAAGGATGCTGTTTATTTTAAGGTAAATTATCCATTAGAAATAAGGATTGGCGAGAAGACATTAACAATCAAGCAATATCTTTCTGAGATAAATCTCAAGCTTAAGGATGTTTATGAAGCTGCTACAATTATTACAAATTATGCTGCATCTTACAAGCCTTTTGAAATGCTTTCAAATCATTTGATTGATTATTTTTCAGGATTAAGCTCAAGCAATCTGCCTCCAACTTATGAATCAAGAATTGGTGCCTCCAACTTATGAATCAAGAATTGGTGATTCAAAAGAGGTTTTCTGGATTAAGTCAAAGGTTGCAAAAGATGTTTCAGAGATCTTGCAAAATCATGTTCCTCTTGTGCAGGTTGGTGGCACTGCAAACTACCATTATATTACTGCACCAAATAATGAAGCTCAAGAAAGCTATGAATTATTATACAACAGAAATTTTTATCTTGAGCCACAAAAACAATTTCCTGAATTAGAGATAAGCTTTAGCTACTTGCCAGAATGGAAGCCTTATTTTGGTCTTAATTGCAAGGGCGAGCTTTGCAGGCCAGAGACAATAAGAAACACAATATTATTTTTCTTTGCAATACAGCGTTATGCATTTGCCTACGACATTAGCTTTCCTGTGCTTGTAAGAATCAGAAGTCCTAGCTCATTAGATGGTGAAGGTTATGATTTCCAGTTCTTCTTAGAAACAAACATTAGAAACAGCGAGCCATTAAAACAAGAATTTGTTCCTCTGCCAACATCTGACATTCAATTATCTGATTTTTGTGACTTGCAAAAAAGAACAAGTGGCAATGTAACAATAAATATTATTGATGCAGCTAATAAAAAGCCAATTAATGATGCAGATATAACGTATAATTGTGGCAAAAAGATTACTGAAAGTTGTACAATAGATAATATTGAAAATGGAACGATTAATACTAAATTTCCAAAATGCAGTGGAGGTATTTTATTGATTACAAAACAAGGATATTACCAATTTAGAAAGCCGTTTGATGCAGAGGATAAACAAGCAAAACTAGATGTTACTCTTGAGCCAATCAGAAGTGTAAATATCCAGTTAAACAAAATATTGCTTGAAAGAACAAGTAATGGCTGGATTATTGACGATTCAAAACCTGCACAAATAGAAAAGCCAAACAAGGATGAAAAAATACTTGTTTCATTATTAAGAAAAGGAGATGTATTTGATGAAGAATTTGCAAGCTTTGTCGTTCTTGAAAGTGGAAAGGACACTGCAAATATTTCTTTGATTCCTGGAAATTATGATGTTAAAATAACTTCATTTACTTATCCGTCAACAAAATTAATAATTCCTCCTCAGAAAAGAGAAATAAAATACAAAGAATATGGCGTTATTCCTAAAAAAGAATCTTACTTAATTCCTCCAGAGGCAATCATATTTAACAAGCAAGATCCTTATCCTAGTGGAGGTGCTGAACTTAACTGGCAAGTAACGCAAAATTATTTAACAGGAAAAACAATAGATTTATACTATATTGGTTATGATCTTTCAAAGGTTCAAGAAAGTGAAAGAGTTATTGAGGATCTTGATGTTATTGGAAGGTTTAATGATTTTTCAAAATCACATGAGTATTTAGTGCAACCAACAACAAAATGATGCAAAAAAATATAATAATACTAAGCATGATTATTATTTTCTTAATTCCTATTGTCAGTGCTGCAAATACTTTAACTCTTGTTAGATATAGTGGTAATGATAATGGCAATGGATTTATACGCCAACAAGATGATTTAACAATTCAAGCAGAAGTAGAGGTTGATGGTGATACATTAGTAATGCCAAATCAAGTGAGGCTTTTTGATTCTCCAGATCCTCAAGGAAAACAATTTCAAGACTGTAAATTATTATCTGGCTCTAAATACTTATGCACTTATCAGGAAAAAGATGCATCAACTGGAAAATACAAGATTGGCTCGCTTGTTGATAATGAAATAAACTCTCCACATCCAAAGATTTTACAGCAAACAACCTTTGAAATAAGTTATGATAATGCAGAGCCAAATATTTTATTATTTAACATAACTCCAATTATTTCAAAGGATGGCAAAGTAAAGCTGAATTATAATGTTGAGGATTATGGCGCATTTCCTGGAGATAAATCAAAGTGCAGCGGGGTTAAAGAAGTTATTTTTAATTATGAAAACAACACATTATATCAAGATAAAGGAACTCAAGGCCAATGCAGCTTGTCGAAATCAGTTGGCATTATTAAATCTCCAACTTCTAGCTTTGAAGAAGTAAATGTTGTTGCACAAGCAACTGATTATGTTAACAGAAAAAACGCAGTAAAGAAATCAACATTTTATGTTGACAATGATGCTCCGAAGTTAGTTAGCTCTGCACTTGTTGATTCTCAAGGTTTTGAACTAACACATCTAAAAACAGGTGAAAAAAGAAAGGTATCAATCAGTGCAGAAATACAAGGCAATAATATTTTTGGAAAAAATGATGTTGATTCAAAGTCAGTCAGGGTTGATGTTTCTAAAATAAATCCTCAAGCAATTAGAGAGATACAAATGGATAAAACAAGCGACACTACATTTGTTGCTGAGATTGAGATTACTCAGCCAAGAAATTGTGAATATACAATAAAAGCAAGAGATATTATTGGCAATGAGTTAAATGAAAAAGTGAGCTGTAGTGTATCAACAGATAATATAGGGCCAACAGTGAAGAGCATTAAAACAAGAAAACAATTAAGCAATGGAAATCTTGTTCTTGGAAAAAATGATACAATAATCGTCGAGCTGGAGGATTTTGATGATGTTAACTCTTCAGGAATTGGATTAAATGCCTCAAAGATTTTCTTAAATCTTGAAACCATTGGAATGAAGAAAAGCAGCAAGGCAGACTATTGTATTAAACAATCAGCAGGATTATGGGAATGTTATTGGAATACTTATTCAAATGCCAAGGATGGTTCAAAAATTATAAGCATTGATGAATTAAACTCTCGTGATGATTTAGATAACAAAATACAAAATAAAATAGATGCAAAGATAGATCTTGATTCAACAGTTCCAGAGATATTTAACATTGTTAGTGTAAGGCCAATCCATCAACAAGATGATTATGGCCCAATAGTTGTAAGAGGAGATCAAATAGAGTTTGTGTTAAATGTTTCAGAAGAAGGAGATTTAATGGCTAACTTTACTGATTTTGGAGCTTTAGAAATCGTAAAGGGAGTTGGCTGCCAGCAGAATGAAACAAGCTATTTATGCACGATAAATGCAGAAGTGAGCTCATCAGGCCCTTACATAGCAAATATCACATTTAAATTACTTGATAAAGCAGATAATAAAGCAGTTAGAGATTATAAACAACCGGTTTTTGCAATAAAAGATGATAAAAATCCCGATTATTGGAAGGTGAGAAATGTAGAATGCAGTCCTGAATATGTTTCAGTAAGCACTGCTTCTGTGATGAATTATCCTGTATTTTGCAATGTAGTGTTAGATCCTAAATCCAGATCACAATCATTGCCAGAAACAACAAGCATTACAATACCAACTTGGCAGTCAGATTGTAGAGGAATTAATCAAACACTCACTGGAAATATCAAGTCGATAAAGATGATAAATAATCATGCTGGCAGCAAGAATCCATTCTTGCAAATAGATCTTCATAAAAAGCAATTTAGTATAAATAATTTAACCATTTCATGTGATTTGCAGATAATGACTAAGCAGGGAAATATATTTACAACCTCTGCTGAAAAAGAAACACTAACTGCAACCATATTTTTTAAAGATACAAAAAGCATTAATCATGCCAGTAAAGAGCAGATTGATGATGCAGTTAAAAAGGCAGAGGGAATGAAATGGCTTGATGACATTAAACAGAATGAAATGGCTTGATGACATTAAACAGTTTTTAGATCAATCACAAGAAATATGCAGGATAAAGCAAACAGTTACTGGAACAGTAGGAGTTCTTTACTTATTGACTTCAAAATTAGAGGTTATAAAGAACTCATTGGCTCTTGTTCCTGGAGCTCAAGCAAGTGCAGAGGCATTAAGGGTTGGCACTTGTAATACTGCAGAAATAACCCATGAAACATATCAAACAACAATGTTTGATGTTTTGGATAAATACTGCATGATTTCTAATTGTCAGCTGGAGAGTGGCAAGGATGATTGGGGAATTTCACAGATTGTTGGAGGCCAAGCTCCATGGTGCAAGGAAGCAGAACAATACTTAACAAGTGGAAGTCTTGGAAAAACATTGAGTGCTGCTCAAGGATACAAGCAAAAGGCAGGAGTTCCTAATCCTCAAATACAAGCACTAAATGTCAAAGACAGTCTTGTTTTAAGCAGTGCATGTTTTTGCCTGCCAGGAATTATTAATAATATTGAAAAGCACAGACAGCTTGAATGCAGATATGCAACATGCTTGTTAAGAGATGTCAAGAGATGTCAAGGAAAGAGGTTATTCTGTTAGCGAGTGCAGATCGGAAAAAGGATATAATGAGTGTGCTTATGTTTATGGCGAGCTTTGGAATATTGTTCCATTTTCACAATTCTTTGACATGATTGGCAACATGCTTGGTGACTTGATAGCAGATCCGGGAAGAGCCGCAATCACTGTGCTTGGTCTTGCTTGTCAAAATGTTTGTCCTAACCAGCCAGGATATGCTGCTTGTGCTGGTGCAAGGGTTGTTTCAACAATCTCAGAGGCAGTTGCTTCATTTAAAGAAATAAAAAAGAAATCAAGCTGGATTGAGCCTAAATCACAAAACTTTTGTAATGAATTCAAAGATGCAAAATCAAAATATTATGGAAAATGAAGGTGATAAAATTTGAATAATCAATTAAGGGCAATATTTGATACAAATGTATACGGAGTAATAATAATAGATCAAGAAAAAGAGAAAATACTTAACTCATTAAATTCAAGGAGCAATATAATTATTTATGGAAATAAAATAATTAGAAGTGAACTAAGAGATGTACCTAAAAACAAAACATTAGGAAATCAAAATTTAAGAAATTATATTCTTACAATATATGATTTAATTGTTAAAGATCATTTAATAAACTTAGATAATAAAATGGAAAAAATAGCAGATCAATATTATGAATCTTATAGATTTCTAGGAGGATCATTATCAAAAGAAAGCATAATAAATGATTTAATTATTGTAGCATGTGCTTCTATAAAAGAATTAGATATAATTATTAGTAATGATGTAAGGTCAATGTTATCTGATAATGCAGTTAAAGCATATATATTAGTTAATGAAATTAATAAATTAAAAGTTCCGAGGTTTATAAAATATGAAGAATTTAAAAGATTGCTTAAGTAGTTTTAAGAATAAATTCATAAACAGATTTAACAAAGTCAGGATTTTTCATACTTTGATTAATCTTATTACACAATTCGCTGATCTTAATATTTTTACTTGCCATAATATAATTAATGAAAAACAAGTATTTAAAACTTTCGCATGAATAACAAAAACATTTTATTAATAATTGTAATTATTGTTTTGATTAGTTTGGTTAGTGTTAATGTATTTGGAGAACAACCACCAAATGAAGCTGTGTTAGTAGATCCATTAAATATTCCTCCTGATTTTACTCTTCAAGAAAGATTATTAGTTCAACAATATCCAACTGCAAAATTTAAAAGAGTTGGAAGTCTAGGATCAGAAGAAAATGTATTTTGGATTCCTGATGCAACAAATCCTTCTAGTTACACCAAAGTTAGTGATGGCATGGCAACTCCTGCATCTACTACACCACAAACAGCAGCCAATCCAACATATACTCCAATACAACTTGCAGGAGCTCCATCTGGAGCTTCATTATTTGCAACAACTCCAACAAGTGCTGGTTCTGCTCCTGCTGGAAAGGTAAACATAGATATTATTGTTCTTAATCAAAAAATAACAATTCCAGTCAGTCAAAGGACTGGAGATTTTATTGAAAAAAATCCAAATTGGGGATTTGCACCAGGAAGCACTGTTACAAATCTTAAATTCATGGTTGTTCAAGATGCTCCACAACAGGAATTTGACAGGTGGATATCGACTGATACTGTAACTAAAACTAGAATTGAAACAATAATTGATGTTGATGGTAACAAGGATGAAAATTTTATTGAAGAAATAGTTGAATGGGATGCTGATAAAAAACAAGCATTAACGAACAAGCCAGTTTCAAAATCAGTAATTAATACTCACTCAAATTCAGACGGCAAAGTCACTCAGCAAACTAGAAATATTTTTGAGCCTAGAGGAAATGCTTTTGCTCCAAAAGGTTCTGTAACTATTAATTTAGAGCATGGTGAAAATTGGTTTGGCGGAGCTTTTAAGTCCAGAACAAGTACAGTTATTAAAGATGCTTCTGGAGCAACTTTATACACTATTGACAAAGATGGAGTAATAAAAGATCGTAGTAATGCTGAAGTAAAGCAAACATCAGATAATATTAAAAAAATCAAAGAAGAATTAGGAAAGATTGACGATGGTTTAAGACAGGAGTTTACTGATGGAGTTCTTGAATCTAGCGCTCCATTTTGGTCTTTGAATAAGTTTAGAGCAATGGATTGGTCTCAGTTCTTTGGTGGATTTATTAAATCATATAATGAATTTGCTGGACTAGCTCATATTACAAATCTTGCATTTGATAGTGATTATGAAGAAAAGGTTGCCAAGAGAAAAATACAAAATGCTCAAAGGTTTTGTGCATTGGCAGGAATTGGTTATTGTTTTGTTTCAAATATTTGCGATAAAAAGATAGACAACATCGGCAGTAGTGTAACAATTACTCAAAAAGGCAAAGAGCCTTCGATTGGTGTTGCCAGAATTTCAGGAGAGAAATCTCCATTAATAAAAACGCCTCAAGGAACACAATACTTGTACACTGTTAATTTTCATCTGGAAAATCCGTTTGAGGATCAAATAATGGCTTATAATGTTTACTTTATTTCATCTTCAGGACAAGAAAAAAAATGGTATGCTTTAGATAAAACATTAGGAAAAGCAGAAGTAGTTGTAGTAAACCAAGCAAGTGATAAATCAATTAGAAAATTAACCAGAGGAAATTATGACAAGGTTTGCATCAGGTTTAATCCTTCAATATATATCTTTGGTTCAAGAAGAACAACCAATCAAGCCTGTGATGTTTTAACAAAAACACCAGAAGAATTAACTGAAGATCAAATTCAATCAGTTGTTAACCAACAAGGTCCAGATGGCGACATATAATTATTTTATAATACCTAGAATTTTTGGCATATTTATGCTATTAATAGCCTTTTTTAATTATGCTGCTGTAGGATTTTCATTTTACACCATTATTTCAATCATAGTTGGATTATTATTCTTAGTCTGGAACTCAAAAGATCTAAAAAATGATTTTGATGTTTTTATATCATCATTTTCCAGAGGACAAAAGATAATCTTGGTTGTTTTTTATGAATTATTATTTGTACTTTTATTTTATACTTCTACATTGTTATTCTCGCCTTTATTCAAGCATTTGGATGTATTGGGTGCTGAAATAAATAAGCAAGCAAGTCTTGCACCAAGCCCTGAAACTGCATCTATTGTTAATCAACTAATAAATCAAGTACTAACCAGATATTTTTTAATCTTGCTGGCATTTTTAATTATTGGCTTTGTTTTATACACTAGCTTCAGATCATTAGTATGGTCGATAATACTCGATAAAAAGAATAATAAACAAGTAATATTAAGATTTTTCAAAGTCAACAGTATTTGGTGGGTTTTATTTTTGGTCATTGGATTATTATTAATCCTTGTTTCAAAAAATGAATTCATCCCGTATATAGGACCTTTATTAATCATTGCATATGCTCACTTTACAACCCCTCTGTTTTATTATGTATTAACAAAAAATAAAGTAAAAGATGTTTTTTCAACTGCATTTTCAGTAACTACAATTAATATTAACAAATTAATAATTCCTTACTGCTTTGCAATAGTTGTGTTTTTCATAATTTCATATCCTTTTTCAACAAGCCTTGTTGCAGGTCTTTCAATAAAAGTATTTCAAACAATATCAGTCATAATATCAATATTTTATTTTACTTGGCTTAATATTTTCATGTCAAAAAACTACCTACTAAAGTAGGTAGCGTGTAGTTTTTTGAGCATGCTCGAAAACTGCGATTCATATCTACTGACTTTAGTCAGTAGCGTGCTTCATGGCAGTTTTCGACATATCAAATATACTAAAAACAGTCAAATAAGAAAAAAATGCAAAAAAGAGGTCAGATAACGATTTACATTATTTTAGGAATCCTTGTTTTATTAGTTTTAGGAATATCTGTTTACTTTTTAACAAAACCCTCAACTATTTATGTTCCTCCTGAAATCCAGCCAGTATATGATCATGTTGCTAGCTGTGTGAGCTCTGTTAGCAAAGAAGCTGTTCTAAGGCTTGGATTTCAGGGTGGATATCTTAATATTCCTCAGAAAATAACTAGGAACCAAAGAAGCTTTGTTGCACTTGATAATTCTGGAGAGTTTAAGATTCCTTATTGGTATTTTGGTGGCGAGGATCGAACTCCATCTATTCAAGTTATGGAAAGAGAGATAGCTCAATATGTCAAGCAAAACTTGCCAGGTTGTGTTGATTTTGATTCATTAAAAGATTTTGCAGTTACTGAACTTGGAATGATAGAGCCAAAAGTTATCATTGCAGAAAAGGATATTAAGATTGATGTAGCTTGGCCCTTGCAAATAAAGGCAGCTAATAATTTAGTAAATCATAGAGATTTCAGAGCAGAGCTTGATGTAAAGCTGAAAAAGATTTGGGAGTTGGCAAACAAGATAATGACTTCTGAAAATAAAAATATGCATTTTGAAAAATTAACAGTTGACTTAATGGCTACAGATGATAAGATTCCAATGAATGGCATGGACTTTAGTTGTGGAACAAAAACATGGCATGTTAATGATGTAAAAAAGCAATTAAAAGATATATTATCCTATAATATTCCTTACATTAGAGTTCATAA
>Ga0209541_10016314_pt1 | contig 10999 bp, 3 predicted proteins | sample RifCSPlowO2_01_FD_184027 | JGI IMG/M metagenome (GOLD analysis project Ga0209541, IMG submission 184027) | Groundwater microbial communities from Rifle, Colorado - Rifle CSP2_plank lowO2_0.1 (SPAdes) (version 2) | ecosystem: Environmental > Aquatic > Deep subsurface > Groundwater | place: Rifle... | reverse complement strand
CGCGGTTGAAGCGCCGTCAGTATATAACCAATCACCACCCGAACCATTGAAAATAATATCGTAAAACGGGTCGCCGCCGTCTGCTATGGTCTCTTGTCCGTCCCCTCCTCCGTCATCAAAGGTAACTGTACCGGTTCCGCGGTTAAATACGCCGCTAGCACTATTGGACCAAGAACCTCCAACTGAAAAAGACGCGGAGTCGGACGCGGTGAATGTGCCGCTTGCGACAATGGTAAAGTTACCCAAAACGTCGAGGGTTGGATTATTGGTGTCCGCGCGAACCGTCAAGGTATTGGCGCCGTTACCAACTGTCATGTTGCCCGAGACTGTAACAGTTTGCGAAGCGCCAGTTCCCAAAGTGTGCGTATGACCGTTAGCCGCAGGCACAGAACGTAAATGCCAGTAAGTAGTGTTCGTAATATTTGTCGCGCCTTGACCGGTGTAATCTACTGTTGAAGTGCCCTCAACAAATGTGTCGGCCGCAAGTGTAAACGGAGTACCTGTACCGGTTAATGTAATGGTTGCATCGTTAGCCGTTAAAGTTCCGCTCGCCTGAAGGTCCAGCGACTGCGTCGTAAGCGGGTTCGCTGCCGACACCGTATCAAGATTAGAAGTTGCCGAACTGGTACGACGCACTGTTGTTGAACCGCTCACCGTTGTTGCGCCCGCAAGATCAAAATCCAAATTCAATGCGGAGCCTGCTGAAGGATTGATATCAAGATTTCCGCTTATGGTAAGCGCGCCGCCACCGGTATAAGTACGGTTTGATGCAGTTATCGTAGGCGATAACGTTAAATTATTATATGTAGTTGATGATGTCACTGTTACGGCTCCATTACCTTTGTAAACCACTGTGCCGGAAGACTCTGTAAACCTATCTGCTCCGCCCAAATCAAACACTATTCCTGTTCCCATAATAGTTAAGGTATTTGATCCGTTGCTGTCTAAGGTGGCAGAGGCGGCAACCGTCACTGAAGTTACCGTAACCCCAGTTGTCATATCTACTTCTTTAGCTGAACCCGTACCAACTGTAACCGCTCCAATATCTTGTTTTGTTCCGTTACCGTCTGTCCAGTTTACCGGTGTTGTTGAACCCGCGAATGTAAATGTTCCCGAACCTTTGGTCCAGACAGATGCGGAATTCATCACAAAATGACGGTTAACAATAAAACTAGTGTTGTTCGTATCTGCCGCAACAGTAGTATTATTGTTCACCGTGAAATCGGTATTTACAGTTATTGTGCCGGACAAAGGAGTATACGTTGCGCCTGAAGCAGGCGTGAACTCAAGATTATTATATGTTGCCGCGGTACCGCTTGTAATATTGGTTGAACTTCCGGAAGTATATCTGACCGTAGAACTATTCGCGGTAAAGGCATCACTGCCGTCTGTGATAACAAACGGAGTTGCGGAACCCGCGAGGATCCAGATACGGTCAGCGCCGGTCAAAATTATATCGTTTCCGCCGGTGTCACTTGCGCCGCCTATGCGTAACACAACCGAAACCGTAACAGAATCGCCGGAATTATTTTGCGTGGTCACTGTATAATCCGTAGAAGTATCCGAATTGGAATTTGAAAAAGTAAGATTATTGAATACCCAAGCGGCTGTACCTGAAGTTGAACCAAAATTTTCTGCAGCGCCCACGCGTTGTTCAAAAGTACCGCCGGTAAGATTTATATCGCCATCCGTACCCGCAACCGAACCGTTAACAATAACATTATTAGTCCCCTGCAAAGTGCCTGCGGTCATAGTAAGGTCGTTGAGTATGGTTATGGCAGAGTTAACTGTCCAAGCTCCTCCTGAACCGCTGAATATAATGTTATTGATTTCAGCATCAGAAGAACCTGTCATGTCTATGGTTTCCGCGCCGGTGGATGTGAATGTTACGGTCTCGGTGCTGGAATTGTAGTCGCCGTTATTATCCCATGAACCTGAAACCGTATAAGTTGAAGCGCCACCTGAAGTTAAGATGCCGTCTGTTCCGCCTCCGGCGTCGTCAATTGTTAAATTGTGAGTGTCTAGAGTTTCTGTACCTCCAATTGTTAACGTGTCCCCTTCTTCTATTCTTATGGTTTCATCCGAATACCCATTTTGTGTTGAGCCCGCGCAAACTCCGGTGTCTGCTTCTTCAACATCTAGGACTCCGGTATTTGCAGTATGCATAATGTCTTCATCTTGTTCGCAATCATAATGTCCCACATTGGTTACGGTAAGAGATTGCTCCGCGTATGTGCCGTTTGTGCCAATAGAAAGAATGTTGGCGTCAAGTTCCATACCTGTAATATTTCCTGAACCTGAATACAAGGTTGCTGCTGTGGACTCATCGCTGTCGGCAACTCCATCTATCCAAACGGTTACGGGATGGCCGGTACCGGGGGTTGGCACGCTTGAAATAGTGAACGCACAATTAGGCGCGCAACTTGTCCCGGTTGAGCCGGTCTGTCCCTGAAGAGAGCCGTTAACTGCAACCGCTATGGTTGCAGACTCAAGATGGGCAGTGCCTGAAATATCAATTCCACATCCTATAAATGTCCATGAACCGGAATTGCTTGTATTTACTCCATTAGCAACAGTAATTGCCACCGTGGCATTCTGGTCCTGAATATCTACATCCTGCATGGTAAACGTCCCAGCCCCAGACCACGGACGGTCCGTCGGTGAAGCGGTTGAACGAATCAAAATACTCTGCGCGTCCCCGCACGCGGTACCGTTTGAATCAAAAGTTGCCAAACCGGCATTGGCAAAACCTCCAGCGCCAAGATATAAATCGCCTGTTGAAATATTTGTCCATTTCCTGTCAGCGCCGCTGGCAATTGAGACCGCGGTTGTTGCGCCTTCAACCTGGACATTAAACGCGCCTTGAATAAGTTCGCCGTCAGTAATGGTTAAAGTATTGGCAACATTAAGATCAGTCGCACTAAGCGTAACGTTGTCATTGGCATCCGCGCCATCGGTCTTATTAATTCTAAGGTTATAAAAATTCCATGAAGCGCAATCATTGTATGCCGTGCATCCGGTATCAAGATCAACTGACGCCGCGCCGTCTAACTCAACTGTTCCAGTGCCTTCATTCAATACTCCGCCATTTGTCCAATTGCCCGACACCGTAAACGCGGCAGAAGAAGACGCCGTAAGAATTCCATCAACATCGATCGTCATTATATTTACATCCAAAACACGATCGTCTGCAGTATCATTATCAAAAGTAGTTGTTGAAGCGTCGGCAGTAGGACCAACAAGAAAAGTTCCGTTAACAGTAATTTGTCCGGTACCTCCGGAAGCAGGAATAATAGTTTCCGGGTTTGAAGCGCCTTGCGAATTAGACAATGTAAGATTATTAAATGTCCATGTTCCGGAATCTGTTGCTCCGAAAGATTCTGCAGCCGCGACTCGCTGATTAAATGTTCCTCCCGTTAAAGTTATTGCGCCGACACCCGTAGCCGAACCGCTTACGGTCCAGTCATCGGTGCCGCTAAGAGTTGCGTTAGTGTTCATTAAAAGATCGCCGGCAACGGATGAATTAGAAGCCGCGTCATAATTTTCGGCAACGCCGTCTGACGTCAGCGTCAAATTAAAATACGCCGCGTTTTCAATAACGACATCCGCCGCGTCATTGTCTCCGGCGTATTCAAATGTAGAAGTTTCTGCTGTAAGAACTCCTGCATCCGCAGCTTGACCATCATTATCTAACGGATTGGCTTCATTGGAATTTGTCAGATGCCAAGCTTTATCTCCTGCCTGCAAAGTTACACCACCGCCGTCTCCTGATTTTGATATAGCAAGAACGCCCGACACTGTGACGTCACACGTCGCGCAGAGCACAGTATCAATAACTGCCGTTCCCGCGCTTCGCGAGAATGTAAGGTTGCTGAAAATCCAATCGGTATTCGCGGTTGAAGGACCGAATGTTTCAGTGGCAGCAACTCTTTGTTCAAGAGTGCTTGTTCCGGTAAAATTTATTACTCCAGCGGTACCCATTACGTCTTCCTGTACGGTCAGGGTGTCACTTCCAGTTTCTGTTAGGGTTCCGGCGGTCATTGTGAGTATGCCTTCAACTGTGTCACTTGCCGAAAATTCCCATCCTCCGCCGGAGTCGTTGAATGTTGCGTCGTCAAAATTGCTGGCTCCTGTTGTAATTGTGTGACCTGTGGCTGTTGCGGTGAATGTCGTGGTCTGCGGTGCGGTCTTTGAAAAAGTTCCTGAGTTTACGAAGTCGCCACCAACAGACAAGGCATTGGAGACCATGGAGAGTGTCGCAGTGGATTGGATCAAGATATCGCCGTCGGTGCCGGAAGCTCCTCCTGAAGGAGAGGTCGTCACTGTGCCGCCGGGCGTAAACGTGTCCCCCGAGTTCACGATAAGCTTGATATTGTTTTCGGCTTCAATATTTCCTGCGGTCGGCTCGGTATAAACGATGTCGGCATCATTACCGTTATCCCACACGCCAAGATTAGTGTTTGAAACGGCAGTCGCGTCGTCGTGTCGGACAACAAGGCGCGATCGCCGGGCTATAGCGTCAGTAATATTGCCCGAACCCGAGTAGCGAATCACGGTGGTAGCGCAGGAATTATTTACGTTGTCGCCGCCGCAGGTTGCGCCGTCGATATAAACGGAGATGGGTATGCCGGCTGCGGGCGCTGCCGCGCCCGTATCAATGGAGAACGCGCCGTTTGCGTCAGCGCAGGTTCCGGTCACGGGCGTTCCGCCGTTCACGCTCACCGCGATATTTGGGGTCGCGTCATCGCACGCAACCAGGGCAGTGGTTGCTTCATCTTCATACACATTGCCGCCGACCGTGAACGTCGCCGCCGTATAGGCGCCGTTCAGCTCCACCGCGGAAATTCTTATTTCAACGTCATCAGGAGATTGTGGCTTAGTATATGTCCATGTAAGTTCAAGTTCCGCGCCGTCCCATGTTGCTTTATTTGCGGTTGTATTCACGGATGTAAAAGTAAAAGCGGCGTCCGTGGTCCAGCCACAACCCCCTGTTCCGCAGCCACTGGAGTGAGATTCAATGGTTTGAGGTCCCGAATTTCCGGCAAGCTCTGTTGAACCGTCTGCCTGCACTATTTGCGCTCCTAACGTTACCGTGTCGTTGCTGGAGCCATCATCAAATTTGTTGTACCGAACTTTAATATTCAAACCGGTGTCCATTGTCCCAAAATCCGCGGGCATGTCGTTTAGCTGGAAACCCTGGGTTGTCGTTGTTTCTGATGTGCCATTTGATACCCAGTCGGCATCGTTGATGGTTGAATCTGCGTCGTAATCTATTGAATCGGCGCAAACAACGGTATTACAAATGGATCCCGCCTGATTGACCGCAATCGTAGATTCATCTCCGTCGCCCTGATTACCCTGGTCGTTACCTGCCACATAGATGCTAGGGAGCACCACATCCGCGGCAATCTGCCACTGCCGTATTTCCTCAAAAATCTTATCATCTTTAGAATCCAAAAAAGATGCGGGTCCCAAAAGCCACAAATATGGAGAAATATCCGGCGCATCAAATAAATAAGTTGCCTGATATATACCACCAGCTTCAAAAGATACGTTCCATGTTATTTGCGTGTCCTCCGATATCTCCGAAGGCTGTAAAGCGGACGCCTCCTCTTCAGAATCTACCGGTGATTCTTCTTGCGTTATCTCCGGCGTGATTTCGGGCGTTTCTTGAGAGATACCGCTTTCAACCGTTTCTTCTTGTGTTATTTCCTGCGCGTGCGCCGCTTTAATGCCGTTGAATCGCGATATATCCTGTTGCAAAACATCAGTATTGCCGTCTGAAGGCAAACCATTATCGCCCTGATTGCTTTCTCCAACTTTCTCAAATTGTCCCCGCGAAACTATTTCAAATGAAGAAGGAATAGGTTCTATAATTTTACCTTCAAAAGATTCGTTCGCTTTTACCGTAAGCGTCATTGAATAGGGCGACGTCGGAAAAATACGCGTGGGGCCTTTGCGATGAACGTCAAACGGCACGGTACTGCGCACCTCAAACTTGTCTTGGATTTTATGGGATTCGGCCTGTCCCTCTTTATTGATAAATGACGCGCTAAGCGTTAAACCATATTCACCTTCCCCCTGATGCCCTGTTGGATCGCGGGGTAACGCCCAATGCGCTTCGTAATCAGGAACTTCGGTGTATGCCTTCAGAGAACATTCCTCATTAACTATAATCGTGCTGTCGGCAGTTGAAAGAGTGTAAAAATGTCTCCACGGCGTTTTAATATTTAGCGTCAACTCCGCGTCACATATCATATTTCCATTTTCATCCAAAACCGCGAACGCGAAATCTACCGTCTCTTCGGGAAGATAGATGGATTTTGCGGTATTAATAGCGAGCACTCCCCATAGAAAATCGCGCTCAACGTCCGTACTTGTGCCGTTCACGCTCACAAAACGCACCAGAAGCGTATAGCGGCCGGGACGCAATTCTCTGGGCGCCTTGGCTTTTATGTCCCACTCTTCAGCGCCAAATGCCCCTCGACGCAGCCAGTTTGAATCGAATTCCACGTCAGTAACAGGAATCCCTTCTGAATCTTTCACCTCGGCTAAAATATGGACATCTTGCGGCGGACCTAGGTTTGTTGCCCAATCGGCAACCGCGTCACGAAGTGGTTTTTTGGGATCGCGCACTTTAAAGAAGAATTCGGCTTCACCGTTTGGGGCGAATACTCCTTCACGTAGCTCATGGCCATCTGAATCAACTGGTACTAAATCAACTTCGAGTGGTTCTTCTACTTCAAGACTAAGAAATATACTATCCACTAAAATCTCCATTGTTGTTCCGTCAGCACGCACGCTCTCAACCCCAACTTCAAGATCGGGAACGCTAATTAATTTTTGCGGAAGATTAAATATTGGGTAGCCGCCGTTGAGCGCGTTTGATAACGGAGACTTGTTTATAAAACCGAGCACTGTTCTATCTTTGCCGCCGCGAGAAGCAACAACTTGCAAAATAGCATCGGTAAGTGCCGGCTGCAGAACGCGTTGTGTTGGAGTCGGCGGAAATGCTTCCGGCTGGACATCTTGACTACTATTTTCTTGTGGGGAAGCAATCTCTTCAGCGGTTTGTTCTTCGGCTACTTGTTCTTCTTGTGTATCAGGCACCTCCTGCGCGCGAACAAACCAAGATGAAAATATTGATTTGAGGAAAGCTGAAGGCTCTTCTTCCGGCAACTGCTCGGGCAAATCTACTGGCGCGGGATTTGCTTCTGGTGGTATCGTAGGCGCTTCTGCCGGCAATTGCTCTGGCAACTCTACTGATACAGGGATATCTTCTGGATGTACTGTAGGCACTTCTTCCGGCGAAGAAACGACTTCTTTTTTCTTAGACTCTTGTTTTTCTTTTTTGGGTTCTGTTATGATTATCAAAAAAGCGCTACTTGACTCTCCTGTCGTGTCGTCAACTGTCCATTGCTTGTAGGCGCCGGCGATGAAGCCATCGCTATCAATATCGTATGAATAAGAACCGGCTTCATCGGTCTCCAGTATAACTGGCGGAAATAATGTACCGTCTGGCCATTGCAAATGAGACATGACAGTAGCGTTTGGCGTGAAGCCATGACCTTGAAACGTGAACACGGTTCCGGCTGTGCCAGAAGAGGGCTCAACGCTTGCGGAAATAAGCGGTGGCTGCGTCTGGGGTGGAAGTGCGACTTGTTGTTCATTAAGCGGGCGGATAGCAAGCGATAAAGCAACCGATGCGTTTGTAACGCGCCGATCAGCAGGCGCCTCAAAACCAGAACAAGTTACGGCTCCAAAACCGCCCCGCCAGAACGCGGAATTTTCAGTTGAGAAAAGGTCGCCGTAATCGTTCGGCGATAATTCCGGCTGACCCGCGACCCGGTCCGCGCCAAACCAATCCCCCGAGCAATCGGAAGCAAACACTAAAACTTCCTCGCCGGCGTCAGCACCTATGCGGCCAAAAAACAAACTTGGAGTTAAAAATGAAATGACAAGCGCGGCAAGTCCCAGAAGAGCAATGACCTGCGACGCTTTCAAACGAAAAAAATGGCGCGCGGCTTTTTGTGCAAACAAAACCGCTCTCGCATGGCGCCAGGCGTGGGCGTAGGTAGAAGTAGGCGTATTGGTGGTTTTATTCGGGTCCACCGCCCCGTCAATATGTTTTTTTGTTGTTGAACGTTCCCACACCTTAACCATAATACTATTATATAAGTATAGCACTCTAATAAAAGCGGTTTATCTACAATGCTTATTCAAGATTATCGGAAAAATGCACTTACGTAAATATAATAAGAACGCAAATATCAACGCGGAAAACCTATACTTAAATATACTGCTCCTCCATCAGACCGTATGCCCGGCAATGTGGTAAAGGCGTAAATACGCTCTTTATTATCAAATCCCTTGGTGACCACAGTTCCTTCATGCGTACTTCCTGAATTTCGGAATCTGTTAGATTTGATAATTTTTTCTCACCGTTTGCCGTAAGCAAAGACATTATCGCATTTTTTCAAGACTCCGAGAAGAGGGGGTTTTTGCAATCCCTTGAGGGGTTTTTCTGGGTCTGGACTTCCTTGGACGGTTGCGTCATTCCTTGTCCTTGTATGACGCAAACCAACAAGGGCACCGTGGCGCCTGTCGCCTACTGCTTGTATGCGAGAAAATCCACGGAGAGCGATGAGAAGCAAGCGCTTTCCATCGACTCTCAAGTAAATGAAATGCTCGCTATCGCAAAGCGAGATAACCTCAACGTGATCGATATACGCCTTGAGAGCTTCTCATCAAAAGAAGTCGGCAAGCGCCCGGTGTTTAACCAGATGCTTGACGACGTGCGTATTGGCAAGTTCAATGCCCTGCTCACATGGGCACCGGATCGCCTCTCGCGCAATGCAGGAGACCTCGGAGCTATCATGGACCTGCTTAATAAGAACACGCTCGTCGAAGTACGCACCTACGGACAGAAATTTACGAACAGCCCGAACGAAAAGTTCCTGCTTATAATCATGGGCAGCTAAACTCGAAAATGACCAGAAAGGCGTAAACGTCAAACGCGGACTGCGGGATGGGCCTATGGCCCGCGCCGGCACCGACTGAATACCTGAATTACAACCAGCGTGACAAGAAATGCGAGATCTACCCCGACCCCATCTTTAGGGTTCGACTCCCGTAGGGAATCAATAATTACTTCGTAATTGTAGCCCCTACGGGAGTCGAACCCGTGTTTCCACCGTGAGAGGGTGATGTCCTAAACCACTAGACGAAGGGGCCATGAGCTTTGTCTCACGACGCTTAGTAGCGTCGTGATCCCGACTTCATTGATATTATTTTTTAAAACTGTACGTCGGGACTGAACCGGGCTAGACGATAGGAGCGTTATTTTATCTATATAAATTATACATATCCACTATAGAAACTCAATGAAAAATAAAAACCTCCGATGGATTTATCGGAAGTTTGGAACTAATTCGATGAATTATTACCATCTGCGCCAAACAACTTCAGCAGATCTAACCACGCGTTTTTTTCGAGTTTTTCAACTTCCCTTTCCCATTTTACCAGCAACGCTTGGATCTCTTCATCGCAACCGTTTAATATTGCTGGATCTTCAGCAATTCTTGCAATGCCGTCCTCAATTGGCGAGCCTGGATACTGCTTGATGAACTTAAGCGTGCGCCACACATCGGCGCAATCTGTCTTCGTGTTGATACACCAATAAATATGCGCAAAGGCATCGGTAACAGCGTCTTTAGCGAAAGATTTACGCTCTTCCTTTGAGGCGCGTATATAGGCGAGCACCCCATTCTGCGAATCTTTGCAATCAAGAGATTTTTTGCGCCCGCGATGTCCGTACAACTCCTCTATTCGCTTTTTAACTGACATCCTTTAGACCCCCCGTTCTGTTCAAAGAGCTTTATTTTTTATACATGATTTTTGTCTATTTGTAAAACCGCAAAATCGTAAGTTCAACAACCTAACGCAACACTTAGTCGGAAAATCGTATTTTTCGTAAACTAAGTGCATGGCAACACACAACCATTTAACCATCGAAGATCGGGAAAAGATCCAGGAAATGATCTGGGAGAGGGAATCGGTGCGTTCCGTCGCACGTGTTCTTTCCCGCTCACCATCAACCATATCAAGAGAGATCAATAACAACGTCCCCGAAGGACAAAAACGGTACACTCCACGGCTCGCCCAGGAGCGTGCGCGGGCACATCAGGAAAAGAAAAGCCGGAGAGCGCGTCTCAAAAGCGAATTCATCCGTACCTTTGTGATTGAAAAACTTCGTCTGCGCTGGTCACCGGAACAGATCGCCGGAATACTGGCGAGTCACTACCATCAGCATATTTCCCATGAAGCAATATATCAGTTCATCTACCACCAATACCATCGCGGAGGGAACGGCAGGTGCGTTGGGCTTGATCTCGTGCCCTGCTTACGAAGACGGCACAAGCGACGGCATAGAAAATACGTCCCATTCAAAGAAAAACGAACGATTATCAAGGATAAAACGAGTATTGAAGATCGTCCGCATTACATTGAAAAACGAAAACAGCTTGGACATTGGGAGACAGATTCAATGGTGTCGCGGCAAAGCACGGTAGCCCTTAATACGCTGGTAGAACGCGCTTCTGGTTTCGTGCGGATATCCAAGGTGCCGGATACCACGGCGATCGAGACGCGTAAGGTTCTGGTAAATCGTCTTGGTCCTCTACCGTTGCATCTACGCCGAACTATCACATCGGATAATGGACATGAGTTCGCAGAACATCTTGTCGTCTCAAAAGAACTTATCGCAAAATTCTACTTCTGTCATACCTATGCGTCCTGGGAGAGAGGCACGAACGAGAACACGAACGGACTTATTCGAGATTACTTTCCAAAGAAGACAGATTTTGCGATACTATCTGATGAGGAAATACAAAAGGTCGAGCATCTTTTGAATACTCGACCTCGAAAACGACTCGGGTGGAAAACTCCGTTGCAGATATTTAAACAGGGTGTTGCGTTAGAATCTGGAATTTAGGCAACC
>Ga0209541_10016309_pt1 | contig 11002 bp, 12 predicted proteins | sample RifCSPlowO2_01_FD_184027 | JGI IMG/M metagenome (GOLD analysis project Ga0209541, IMG submission 184027) | Groundwater microbial communities from Rifle, Colorado - Rifle CSP2_plank lowO2_0.1 (SPAdes) (version 2) | ecosystem: Environmental > Aquatic > Deep subsurface > Groundwater | place... | reverse complement strand
AAGACGTAAAAATAGGGGTTTCAAGGGGGTTAATGGTTAAATTTATGCTGGGAGCATGAAATTTTTAAGAAAAGTGCTAAATAAAGAGGGTTTTAGTGGAAACAGCGAGAATGTTTCGGAGATACTGTGTTAGCCAAAAGTTTTATAAAGTAATTATTAGAGCAGAGTAAACATGGATAAAATTTCAGAGATTAAGCCTAGACAAGGAAAAATAGAAGTTGAAGGGAAAATAATTTCTAAGGAAGAACCAAGAGCTTTTCAAAGATTTGGTCAAGCTGGAAGAGTTTGCAATGCTGAGCTTGAAGATGACTCTGGTAAAATAAAGTTAACATTATGGAATGATGAAGTAGATACAGTTAATGTTGATGATAAGGTAAAGATTACTAATGGATATTGTAATGAATTTCAAGGTGAAAAGCAGTTAACTGCTGGTAGATTTGGAAAATTAGAAGTGTTGAATGGTGAAGCTGTAGAAAAAAATAGTAGCAAAAAGAAAGAATAATTCTATATACCTAAGGGTTTAGTAATGTCGGGGGCATTAAAATTTCATCTTATTGAGGCGCTCTACGCGACTTGAAATAGGAGGGTGAGTCATAAATAAGTTTAGGAATACTCCGCCTTGACCTCTAAATGGATGGACTACCCACATATGATTTGTTGAAGTACTCCCCATTTTTAACGGATGATTTTTGCCACCTGATTCTAGTTTTAATAATGCACTTGCTAAAGGTTTGCTGTTTTTAATTAATTTTGCTCCTGTTTCATCTGCTATATACTCTCTGCTTCTAGAAATTGCTAGCTGTATCAACATTGCTGCTATTGGTGCTAGAATTGCCATCAATAAGAAGCCTATGATGTTCCCTCCTTCTTCTTCATCTCTACCTCCAAATATAGCTGCAAATTGCGCTATGTTAGCAATATAAGCAATTACTGCTGCCATGGTAGCTGCTATAGTAGAGATTAACATATCTCTGTTTTTTACATGTGCGATTTCATGAGCCAAAACACCTTTTAATTCTTCTTTTGATAACAAGCCAATTATGCCTTCTGTTACTGCAATTATTGAATTTTTATAACCTGGACCTGTTGCAAATGCATTAGGACTCTCGGAAGGAACTATGTAGACTTTTGGCTTAGGGATCTTTGCTTCCTCGGCAATCTCTTCTACCAGTTCATGAAGATGGGGGTATTTACTTTTTGGCGCTTCTTTGGCTTTATACATGAATAATACAATCTTGTGCGAGAAGAAATATGCACTGAAGTTCATTATTATTGCAAAAACAAGTGCAATTGTTAATCCTATGTTACCTCCAAGTAACTTACCTATAACTAAAACAATCCCGCTTAGTACCCCTAATAGCAATACTGTCTTAATCTGGTTCATCATATACAAATTATTAAAATTAAGGCTTAAAAGATTTACGCTTTGACAGCTAGAAAGATTAAATAAAAAGGTTTATATCAAATTTATTACTTAGATAATTATGGCTTATGATGTTCTTATTGGAAGAGAAGAGAAAGATAAGGAAATTTTAGGCAAGAAAGGGCTTCTTTATTTAGGTAAAAGCTATGTAAAAATGGAGAATGAAAACTCCTTGAGTAATGATGTGTATTTAGATGTCAACAAAAGCCATGTTATTCTTGTAAGTGGTAAGAGGGGGTCGGGAAAATCTTATAGTTTATCTGTAATGGCAGAAGAAATGTCTCTTTTAGACGAAGAGGTTAAAAAAAGAATTGCAGTCATAATGATTGACACAATGGGGATATTCTGGAGCATGAAATATCCTAATGAAAAGCAAAAAGATGAATTGCATCAATGGGGTCTAAAAGAGAGAGGATTTGATGTTCAGGTTTTTGTTCCTTCTGGAAAAGTTTCTAGTTATCAAGAGAAAGACATCCCTTTTGATTTTTCCTTTTCTTTTAAGCCTAAGGAGCTGAGGACTGAGGATTGGTGCAAGGTTTTTAATGTGGATTTTAACAGTCCTATTGGTGTACTTATTGAAAGAATAATTGGAAAGCTTTCTGGTGACTATAATGTTGGAGATATTGTAAGGTTGATTGAAAGTGACAGTAAATCTGAGACTTATGTTAAACTAGCATTACAAAGCAGGTTTGAAGCTGCTCAAGATTTGGGCATTTTTGATGTTAATGGCATAGAGCTTAAAGACATTATCAAACCAGGGAAAACTGTTATTTTAGATGTAAGCTGCTATGAAGATTGGAATGTCAGAGGTCTAGTTGTAGGATTATTAGGGAAGAAATTATTAAATGAAATGGTTGATGTGAGGAAAAAAGAAGAAATGAGCATTATAAAAGAGCATCAGAGCCTTTTTGAAGAGAATACTAGTGACAATCCTATGGTATGGCTAATGATTGATGAAGGACATGAATTTTTGCCTAGAACTGAGGAAACTCCTGCTTCACGATCATTAATACGATTGTTAAGAGAGGGGAGACAACCTGGGATAAGCATGGTGTTAGCTACACAGCAACCAGGAGAGATCCATAGGGATGTTATGACTCAGGCAGATATTGTGATTAGCCATAGGATTACTGCCCAGTTTGATATTGAAGCTTTGAACATGATTATGCAAACGTATTTAGCAGAAGATATTCTGAGTTATTTGAATGATTTACCGAATGTTAAAGGAAGCGGAATCATTTTAGATGATAACAGCGAGAGGATTTATTCATTTAAAGTAAGACCTAAACTAAGCTGGCATGGAGGAGATGCTCCTTCTGCTGTTAAAATAAAAAAAGTTCTATTTGAATCATGAGAGATAAGATAACTATAAAGGCTAAAGGAGAAGGTTACAGGGCTAGAAGTGTGTATAAATTATTTTCCATAAATAAAAGATATTCTGTGATTAGAGAAGGAGATAAGGTTTTAGATTTAGGATGCTGGCCTGGAAGCTGGCTACAAGTTTGCAAAGAAATTAGATGTGGCAAAATTCTTGGTGTTGATGTCAAAAGGATTATCCCTATTAAAGAGGTTGAGTTTGTTAACAAAGATGTGTTTAGTGAAGATATTTTACTTAAGTTACAGAAATATGGAAAGTTTGATACTGTCTTGAGTGATTTAGCACCTAACACTTCAGGCAAAAGTGAAATTGACAATTTTAAATCATTTCAGCTTTCTGAAAAAGCTTTTTTGATTGCTTGTGATGTATTAAAGCTGCATGGGAATTTTGTTGTTAAGATTTTTCAAAGTGATGACTCTGAGAGATTAGTTAGAGACATTCGAAAAAAATTTTCTTTTGTTAAAGCCTTTAAGCCTGAAAATTCTAGAAAGAGAAGCAAGGAGATTTATCTTATTGCTAAAAATTATATAGGCTGATTAGCGAACTCTGTGCATTCCTCTTTTTGCTCGAAGATAATAAAGGATTCTGAGCATAAGCCCTTAGGTAATGTTTAGCAGGGTATAGAAGAACGCGCTTTGGAAGCTTTGTTTTGATATACAAAATAGAAGATAATATTATCAGAATAATAGGTTTAGAGCATCATGACAGTACGCACTAAATTGGCTGAAAGTCTATACACACTCTGTAAGCCCTAGGGGAGTATTGACCGCACTTTACTGTGCTTAAAACTTTGAACTTTTTGCAATGTTTTTTTATCTTGTTTATTGATAAATTTGGGAAATCTTCTTCATTTGAAAAATCATAAAAATGGATTATCCCTTTTTTATTTAAACTCTTTAAAGCGATGTCCAAGTAAGTTTCTGAATCTTTTGGCAGGGGCATGATAATCCTATTAAACTTCTTTTTTATTTTTGGAAGAATTTTTTTTACATCCCCTTTGAAAGCTTTAATTTTGTTTTCTAATTTGTTTAGTTTTATATTTTCTAAGGCATATTTATGAGCTGCTGGATTTATTTCTATTGCATAAACTTCTTTGGGGAAAGCATTTTTTGCAATGACTATTGGGTATACGGAAATGCCTGAAAATAAAACCAATACGGATTCATCTTCTTTTATTAATTTTGCAATCCTTAATCTTTCTGTGGATAGTCTAGTAGAAAAATAAGTTTTTTCTATGCCTAATTTTAATGCTACGTTATTTTCTTTATGTGTTGTTTCTTTTGTTTTGATTCCTGCTATGATTTTTACTTTTTGCAGCCTAAACTTCCCGGAAAATTTTTCTTTTTTTACTGCTACTGTTTTGATACGGTTGTTTATTTTTAATAATGCATTTCCTATTACCTTTTCTTCTTTTTTTAATTCTTGAGGGAATTCGTTGAATAAAGCTATTGAGCCAATCTGATCAAATGATTTTGGAACTAAACACAACTTGTCTTTTGGAAGTATATCCTTAAGGTACTCTTTTAAAGAGGGCATATCTTTTTAATTAATCGTAAAGTTTATATATACTTTATGGTTTAACCTTGCTAATGAAAAAGAGGGCTAGCACAAGAAGTAAGAGAAGACTTTCTACTTCTCGAAAATCGGTTTCTAGAGCTGAAATTTCATGGTTGGATAGGATAAGAGATACAGTTGCAAGAAGAAGAGAGTTTGTTTTTGTTTTACTGGTTTTAGTTGCAGGTATGCTTATTTTTGATGTTATTGGCTATGATTATACTGGACTAGTTGCTGAGAATAATGCTGTTACTGGAGCACAGAACGTTAACGTTGATAATGTGGGAGATTCCTTACTGATTATACCTAACTTGTTATACCAGTTTATGAGACCATTATCTTATCTTTTTACAGGTGATAACTTTGTAAACACTTGGAGGCTTATTTTTGCTTTATTGTTGTTCTTTATCATTTCTCCTATATTATCCAAGATGACTGCTATAGGGGAAAGGAATGGGAAGATAATTGCAGTTATACTTGCTCTTGCTTTTGGTGCACTTTTTCCTGGAAGCGTAATAGAAGCCTTACTGGGTAGTGATGGGGCCGTAATACAAATTATCTTATTGATTGTTTATGGAGCTATAGTATTTTATTTGGGGAGATTACTTTATAAAAAGACTCATGAAAGTGACAGGGTTGGTAGAGTACTTATCGCAGTTTTTGCTATTATATTTCTACTTTTAATTCTCTTTTTTAGTTCAATATTTGGTACTGTAATTACAGATGATAGCCTAAAGGGTATTTTTGGTATAATCTTGGGGATAGGACTTCTTTCTCAAGTTATAATTGGAGGATGGGCAGTATTCCTTTCTACTACGCCAACTAGTAAAGATATGGAAAGAATTGGAAAAAGAGATGAAGACAGTGAGGTGGCTAGAGAGTTTAAACGAGGAAGAGAAGAAAGAGATGATACAACTAAGGAAGAAGAAAAAGCTAGGAATAGAACAGTTGTTTTGAATAGAATACAGGCTGCAGATAGAGCTCAAACAAGATTATTTAGAGATGCAATTACTGCGCTTAGAATGAGACTACGCACTCAAATTACTATAACCGCTCCGCTTACAAATTTGGTGAGATCCTTTGCTGATGAAGAGACAGACTTAAATAAGATGGAAGCTAGAGAAACTATGAATAGAAATGCTCCTGCTGGAAGAGCAAGTATTATTAATGCTTATGATGACCTGATTAGTTTTAATGCTAGGTTTATAGGGATTCTTAGAAGACAGATGAATATTACAAGAATCGGTGTATTGGCTACTGATGATACACAAGCGGCTGATGTAGCTAACATATTGGATGGTGCAATGCGACAGAAAAAAGCACTTTTAAGTAGGCTAAGATAGTCTTAGGATAAGTAAATGTCATTCTTAAACAAGATATTCCATAGAAAAGAAGAAATTGATGAAGAAGAGAGTTCTGGGAACATTGGTTTTGGCGAAGAACAAGAGCATGATGTTCCTGATTTTAATTTGAATAGAGAGATGCTAGAGCATAATCCTCAGAGTAGTTTTCAACAGCCTAAAATCAATGATGAGTTATTAATGAGCAGGTTGGAAACTATTAACGTTAAATTAGACAACATAATTCATAGACTTGAGAAATTAGAAAGGATTGCTGAGAGAGAATCTGGACAAGAAAGGTGGTAGTTAACCTTTTCTTATATGATTTCTAAACCTAATGTTTAAATCTTCTAGCTGTTTTATCTTTTCTTCACTAATGCTTCCTGTTAATGCATTTGACATTTGAGACATTAGTTTTACTGTTTCATAATCCCATGCATAGATGTTCATTATTATGTTTGATACTCTTTGGAGCTTTCCAGCTGTTTCTTCAGCTTCTATTTTTGAATCTTTAGAAAATGCCTGAGCCCTAATTTTTAGTATATACCTTCCAATTAAATCTGCAAATCTGTTGAGTCTGATCTTTTCTTTTCGTGACAGAGGCTCCTGCCTTCTGATTTTTTCTTTTTTGAATAAACTTATCATCTTAATCTTTGCCTATTAAATCTGCTGCACTTGCTCCAACTATTGCAAGCAAGGATAAAACGCCTACTTGCCTAAAAAGCTCTTCCATTGAGTTAAATTGGTTGAATAAACTTAAGACTAACACCACTGTGACTATCGAAACTATGTAAATTACAAATACTCTTACTGGCAAAAATTTTAGTATTTTTATTTGCTTTACTTTCCTGTAGCCTGTTGCATAAAGGAAAGTAGCACCTATTATAAAAGAAAGCAAGTACATCAAGCTAATCCTTGTTAAAGATAAATTATGCGAGACTTCCACCCCTTTTACAAAAGCGAAATGGGATATCACAGCTATGAATGCTCCTATTAATCCTTTTGTAACATCTTTCTGAGTTACTTTCCTTAATGGATGCTCCCCTATTTCTTTTCTTAATTCTGATTCTAACTGCTCTAATTCTTCTATCTGTTTTTTTTCCAGACTTTTAATAGATTTTTCGTCTTTTTCTATTCTAGACTCCTCTTTTAATTCTTTATCCTCTTTTCTTAGGATCTTATCCAGCTTTTCATTGATTAATTCTAGTTTAGATACTTTTTTAGAAGACTTTTTCACTCTCTTTTTTGGCATGTTAGACATAGGTATTCTTTATTTAATAAACATTTCTATAGATAAGAGTTGACTAAAGGACCTATCAAATTCCAGATTTCAGGTGAGAAATAAATTAATAAAACAACTACAAAGGAATGAGCCCATGTTTCTTTTAACCCTTTTGAAGAACCTACTGTTGTTTTAACTACTGCTGAAGCTGAGTGGACTTTGATTAGAGTAATTAAGCCTATAGCGCCTCTGAAAATCCATTGATTATCTAGATATTTTATACTATGCAAGAAAGTTAGATTTCCATAAACAAATTCCACATTCATTACTGCAAAAGTTGCTAGTATAGCCCATATTGCTGCATGCAAACCATGACCAAACCAATGGCTGCCTGAAAAATTTTCATCTTTGTGTATAAGAAATAATTCATATAATCCGATTATAGCACCCAGAATTATTGCTGGGATTATTATTAGTTCAGCCATGATTAGTTGCTAGTTTGATATATATTTAAATGTTGTTGTTTATGTTGTTATGTTGACTTAAAAATAATTAATTTTCCTTCTTTTTTATTTCTTCTTGATAACGTTGTTTTCTTGCTTCCATTTGTGCATTGATGTCTTGGAATACACTTATAAAATCCTCTTGAGTAGCATCTCTAATTTTGTACCCTATACCATCTTTTTGCTTTTTACTATTCACTAAAACAGCTGTATCTTTTCCATCTATAATGCCATTGCCATTATTATCTGTAAAAACAAATTCTAAGTCTGAATCTCTGAATAATGCTACGATATTTACAGAGCTAGTTAATCCTGCTGTTTTGTCTCCTGCAGGAGAGGACATATCAAAATCTGCAACACTGAGACGGATGTTATACTTCCTATTTTTATCAGAAGGGTCGCTAGAAAATTCTCTAGTTGTAAACTGGTCAGGTACGCCATCCCCACTTAGGTCCATCTCACTTTTAGAAACTCTTACACCATAAGCATACTCAGATACCCCAGATACAGTTGTTCCTAAGTTAAATAAGCTATCAAGTTTAGAATTTACTGCTTCTATCTCATAAGCAGCACCAATCCCTGCTTTATCCCCCTCTTGATGTTCTATTTGGGTTTCTACTCTCCTTGGATTTACTTCGTATAATCTTTCCCCATTTTTTGTTCCTATCTCTTTTATAGACCCTTTTGGCAATGTTGCAGGATTAAATTCTATCCACTCGTTGTTATATTCAAAACCATTACATAATGTGGCTTCTATTAATTCTGATTCTGATAGGCTTATTCTTGTTTTATTAGAATCGGGAACTTTTGAGGCACATCTGTTATTTATACAATTGCAGTTATATTCTTTTCCTTGCAAGCAGTTATCTTCACAAGTAAAATAAACTAAAGTTGAGGAATCTTTGCAATAATCTTTTTTTTCTATGTTATTAGAGCTACAAGTTCCTCCGCCTAATTTCTGCTCTGGATTTGGAATCATAAAAGAAAGGTCTGTTGAGATTTCTACTGGTGTTATTTTGTTATTTTCATTTAAGTCTAGGCATTGCAAATTGTTAAAGTCTTCTGATATGCACTCTCCAAAGTAGCAGAAAGGCTTGCTAGAATCCTTGCAGTCTTTGTTTTCTTTGCATTCGGGAATTAGGATTGATTTTCCTATTGTTATATCTTGTGTTGTTTCTGGACAGATTTGGAAGGTTATGCTTCCTTTATCTTTAAGATTGAAAACATAATTAGTGCATTTTCCATTAACTACCTGGATGATTTTTTCTCCGCATTTGTTTTGCAGATTGTTTTTATACAACATTATTTTTGCTCTTCCATTTAGAATAGCTAAGTTGCTGCTTGGTTCGATAAATAAATAAGAATTTTTTTGGTATATCTCTTTTGACCAAAGATACTGGCTTGTTAAAAGCGCTCCATTTTCTAATAATAAAATATTATAATCTCCGCTGCATACATCCCCTACTGGTATTATCTGCTCATTTTGCTTTGGAGTTTCTTCTATTTTTTGATTAAATCTAATATTTGATTCTATTGAACTTTCTCTGCATTCAAAGTTTATTATATCTGATACTGCGGTTATTCCATTAACAGTGGCTATGATTGTGTATTTTCCAGAGGGTAAGAAAGGTAGGGTATAATATCCATTACTAGATGTATCTGCCCATAGCCAGGAATTTTCATCTGCGTTTCTTTTGAGTTCGGTTAGTATAATGTTCTTGTTGCTTTTCCCTGATAGCTCAGAAAGTATGGAATTTGATGCTGATTCATATCTTGCTTTTACTTCAACATCTTTTGTAATTTTTTTGTTTTCTGAGTCAAAGATATAACCGTAAATTTGACCTCGGCATATGCTTTTTTCAATAACTTTTGTTTCTCCTGCGAATATTGGTTTTTGCTCCAAATAAAAATTAGGGCTTGTTGATAATTGGGATAATTTATTGTAAGCTACATGAGAAGCTGTTAAGGTATATGTTTTTGATGGGAGATTTAAAATATATTTTCCATCTATCCTGGTCATGGTTCCTATGTTAGTTCCTTCTGCTTTTATTGTTGCATAAGGTATTGACTCTTTAGTTGAGCTATCATAAATATAACCTTCTAAAGCTAGAGCTGAATTTATTAAAATTAAAAATACAAGTATGAAGGATATTATTTTTTTCAATTTAATTAGCTCCTGATACTTTTATTTGGTTTACTGAGCCACTGATATATATTGCAGCTTTTCCATCTACAACAGGAATTGAAAATTCTAATTTTGTTCCTTGAGAGGGTGATGTTGGGAATCTAGGGGGAATATTTATCTTTATGTTAGTGGTGCTAAGAAGGGATTTTCCTTCTGTACTAGAGATTAATGTTGCAGATAAAGGATATTTTGAATATGGAAATGTCATCAATTCTATTTTTAGTTTTTTAACTGATGGAGGAGCATTAAATACAAATAACATATCTTGAGCGAAAATTTGATAGCTGTTGTAATTATCTCCTGTCCCTATGAGTTCTGCAGAGGCGATTTTTTGGTATTCTCCTTCTGAAAACTCTTTAAAGCTAGTGGATATATCTTTTAAATTCCTCTTATTAGTCATACATTTTGCTTTGCACAATGTAGTATCTTGTTCGCATATTTCAGCTCCTGCTCCTATTCTCAAAATTTCTATATCTTTGCATTTATATGCTTTGTAATTTATTTTATTTAGGTTGATTGAAGCTATGTAAGTCCTTTCTTCTGAGAATTCTTTACTTTTTTCGCATAAACTTTCTCTTTCACTGTTTTTTATTTCATTACACTGATTTAATTGAGTATAGCAGTAATCTTTTAAGTTGCTGTCTTCTACAGTATTACAGCTTTTTGAAGTCAAAGCATTTAGTAACTGGTCTGATAAGGCAGATAACTTGGCTGATGGTTCTTCCGGTGTTTTTGGACAATTGCAGAAGCTACAGTCTTTATAGAGTCTTAACTCTTGAGAGATATCCCCAAGATAGGAATTATTAAAACTTATTTCTTTATTATCGCATTTTACTTTTGTTATTACTTTTTCTCCGCTTGAAACAAATTGAGCTACAATTCCTCTTGTACCTGTTTTTTGCAACGGAATCATTCTTTTGTCGAGTTCTAAACGATAAGAACTGCAATTTTCTGAAGGGATTGCGTAAAATAAATATTCTTTGTTTCTTTCTAATGTGGAGATTCCTTCTGCTTTATCTAGGTCTAATAGGTTATACCTGCCTCTGCAAATACTTCCTTCTTGGTTGCATTTTCCTAAGAGAGTGTTATCATTACATGAGGATTGGATTATTTCTTGAACACTATTCAGGGTTTGTTTAGAATTGATTAAAGGAACTAATAGTAAAATTACTAAAATGATTACTCCTCTTTTTATTTGCATATTGAACTTTTGAGTTTTGTTTTTATTTAAACATTTCTATTGAAGGTATCCGTTTAGCTGTTTTTCAACTTACCGACGATAAGCTTGATTTTTTTGAAAAACAGCCAAAAATGGCTTAGTGGCACTTTTTATTCTCTATAAAAATTTAATTTCACTTTTTGATAGTGGGCGATTAGTTAAACGGATACAAAAAATA
>Ga0209541_10016307_pt1 | contig 11003 bp, 13 predicted proteins | sample RifCSPlowO2_01_FD_184027 | JGI IMG/M metagenome (GOLD analysis project Ga0209541, IMG submission 184027) | Groundwater microbial communities from Rifle, Colorado - Rifle CSP2_plank lowO2_0.1 (SPAdes) (version 2) | ecosystem: Environmental > Aquatic > Deep subsurface > Groundwater | place... | reverse complement strand
TAATCTTCGCGCAAAGCGCATGCGCTGGGTAATGGTTTCACTCACTCGTTCACGTTCAGGAATTCCTGTCTTTCCGACATAACTCATGAGCTCCCAATGCGTTATGCCCAAGATTTCTGCTGCGCGTGCAATGGAAATGCCATGTTCATGGACTTTGGTTCCTTTTTTTACCTGTGCATGGCTGATCACTTCATCAACATAGCGCTTAAACTTGTTGTCAATGTCTGAAATTTTTTCAAAGAGTTTTTTGATACGGATACGGTACGATCGAGCATCCCCTCTCTGCAGGTCTTCCTTGAGCTGTGTGAGCACACTTTGCACTCTTTTTGCAAATCTTTTTTGATCCCTCACACGCAGACTCATTTTGAATAATGAAAACACAATCACTGCAAAGGCAATAGAATCATGATCTTGAAAAATACTTGCGGTGTGAATCGTGTGGTCGCTGATCTCCTTCAATGCACCCAAATCCATTTGCCTGCAGGCGAGCATCGTCTCATTGAGAGCTCCTAGAATTTCTCCTGTGATCTCTGGAGGAATTAGCGCATTGATATCTTCAATACGGGCATCACCTTGAAGGGTATCTTGCTATTCTTTGTATGGATTGTCTTACGCTCAATCCTTAGTTTGTAATCTATATAAAGTATATTCTTTCGTATCCACTGAGTCGGAATGAACCCGAATTCAACAAAAACTCCCAAGAACCGTATAATCAAAGAGCAAAATCTTTATAAAGTCTCCAGGAATTCACGAAAGTGGGGTCGAAAGAGGTCAAAAGACACAAGGTCTTAACTTACTGATACCTTCCTCTTTGTGGTGGTGGATACATGATTACCAAATTAACCAAGATGTTCAGCAATTTCTTTAAAGACTTTTTCCACTCTAAAAAACATGTTAAATTAGGCCTCTATGGTCCTCCCAATGGCGGGAAAACAACACTTGCAAACCGCATTTGCAAGGATTGGATTGGAGAAGAAATGGGCAAGGTTTCTCATATTGAACACGAAACGCGTGAAATTCAAATCAAAGAGCAAATTAACATCAAATCAGGAAAAAAGGAACTCTCCTTCAGCCTTGTTGACACTCCCGGCATTGCAACAAAAATTGATTACGAAGATTTTGTCAAAAAAGGATTAAAAGCTGCTGAGGCAAAAAAGCGTGCAAAAGAAGCAACAAAAGGGGTTATTGATGCCATCCGCTGGCTTGATGACATGGATTGTGTGATTGTGGTGCTGGATGCAACCAAGGATCCGTATTCACAGGTGAACATCACGATCATCGGCAATCTTGCAGCGCGTTCGATTCCGGTTCTCATTGCAGCAAACAAAATAGATCTGCGAAAGGCAGACAAGGATAAAGTAGCAGCGGCATTTCCGCAGTACCCTGTTGCCTGCATCAGCGCAAAAAAAGGAACGAATATGGAGGAATTTTACGAATCTTTATTCAAAGTTGCAGCATAAATCATTATAAAGGATGCTTTCAATAGTAGCTTTCAAGAGCACTGTCAACACAATATTAACATCATGTGATCAATAAAGAGGAGATAGGATGACCTTAACCTTACAATTTGTTCCGTATAGTGAAATTGAACACGTTAGTTCCATTGGCAGAATTAAAAAGTTACTGGCCCTTGCAAAACAGAACAAGATTGTACTTCTTGAAGGGCGCCTGCGCAAAGATGAAGAGATTGAATTGATCAAAACCACCATGGAAGAAATCAACAAAGAATTTCGGGGCATTGAGCTTGCAGTCATTTATCCTGGCAATACGGTTACCCATGATCTTCTTCAGAAATTAAAAGTCAATATGATCAGTGCCCTTCTTGGAGATCGCGTGGGTGTTACAATTATTGGTCCAGCAAGTGTGGTGAGAAAGGTCAAGCGTGATCCTGACAAGATCCAGCTCTTTACCCATCATGCACTTCCTTCTGCAGGACGGCGCCTCGCTACGTTAGCAAACCGTTTGCAGGGAAAGCGAAGATAACCGGACTCTCTCTATGCTGACAATAGCCCGATCTGTATAATAAAATTGGTAATAAAACTGTTTGTGAAACCATGCCACACCAATGCGTTCGCTGCAACCGTTTTTATGAAGACGGATCGAATGAAATTATTGAAGGATGCAGCTGTGGCGCTAAACTCTTTTTCTTTATCAAACAAGAAAAGCTGGAAAAGATCAAGGAAGCTGAAACGCAGCTTATCCAGCTGAATCCTCAACAGCGTGAACAGATTGAGAAAGACGTTTTCACCCTGATAGGCAAGGACAGTGAAGAAGACGAACCCATTGTACTTGACTTTGAATCCATCAATGTTAAAGAGCCGGGAAAATTCGAACTTGATCTGGTTCATCTTTTCAACAAAGAGAATCCGCTGGTCTTTAAACTGGAGGAAGGGAAGTACATTATCGACCTTCCTAAGACGTTTAAACAGCGTCTGGAAGAATCACGGGAAAAGCGGTAGATTTCCGGTTTTAGGGGGTCAAATCCGGAAAAACTGAGGTCCCATCCGAAAATTTCTCAATCCTGCCGTGATATTTCCGATTTTTTTCTGCAAAGGTTTATGAATTCTTTTTTTCTATGTTCTTCTTAAAAAATTTCAACCCTTTGGAGGTGTTGACTATGGGATTAAGCAACAGAAAAGAAGAGCAACTGCGCAAAATGCCGCAAGTTGCATCGAGAGTTTTTAAGAGTCAGGACGGACGCTTCATCGTCCACAAAACCACCTTGACAGACATCAAACCAGTCGGTTATTACGACAAGGTTGTTCGTTCTCCTGTGGCAGACGAAATTGTTGCAGACGAAGAAGGTCTTCAAGAAGTGATGTTGTAAAGAAGGCGAGAGCCTTCTTTTTTTCTTTTTTTACGTTTTTTGAACGCTATAGCAATGTTTAAATAGTGAGAGGACTATTAAGATGGAAGGATGGATCATTGAGGAATTGCGTAAGGTTGATCGTCGTACGATTAAACTTACCTCAAGTAAACATCTCCTTTACGAAAAGGAACTCCAACTTTGGGAGCTTCCCTACCTTAAGAGAACGATTAGATTTGGAAATCCGTCTCCTCAAGATTCAACAGAGGAAGAGAAACGGATTTGTTTCAAGTTGTATTTTAAAGATATTGGTAAAACCTATTTTGTTGTTGTCGCTCTCGAAGAGAATCACTTTAAAATCATTACGCGGATGGATAAACATGGTAAATACTAAACAAGATCAACTCCTCAGCTGTCGCTGCGGCGGTCATCTGAGACGAGGTAAAGTACCTTACAAGAGACTTGAATTAGATGGTCTTGTATGCGATGGCTGTTCTGAAAAGGCATTTTCTTGGGGCCAATTTGCTGATGCTCTCAAGGCAAAAGAATCCCATAATCGGAAAAATGAAGCAATCCCTTGGCACAGCGGGAAAAGGATTGTGTGTCGATGCGGGCAACCTATGGTCCCTTGCAAAGTGACCTATGCCGCTCATGTTTTTGATGGATATAAATGTACTACATGCAAGAATGAAATTTTTAATATTTCTGAATTTGAAGAAGAAACTCAATCCAAGCAAGTTGAGACCCGACAAGAAAATTCTCTGCTTACTCACTAACTCCACGGCTTCTCCTCTCTAAACCCGCATTGCTTGCAGTACTTTACGGTGTAGAGACCATCATTAAACCGATGCTGGCCTTCGTGAAGAGGGTGTTTGCATTCAGGGCAGTTGATAAGCATGCTTTGTTTCCAGTAGGATGGTTTTATAATGATTGCTGTTGAACAGCAAAAAGGTTAAATACCTCTCGTCTTTTTCTTCTGTATTATGACAACTGCTCCTCGTAATATAGCGATCATGCAGGGTACACGATCTCTGCAGGTTGCAGCTCGTAATAGTGCGAACTCAGACAGATTTAAAGAACTCTTCTTTAAAGAATTAGATATCTATACAGAATAACGGCCAACAAAAAAAGAAAAGGTGAACAGCTTTCCATGGTTCCCGTACGAAAGTACAGTACAACATGAAACAGTGGCGTTCTTGACTTCTGAGTTCGAATGGGATCAGGTAGAACCACGCCCTTGTGGCCGTTCGAGATGTCTGAAAATGCTCGTCCTATTTAAAGATAACGCTTTGAGAAGGGGGAAAGCTTATAAAAAAGACGCATATCCAGTCTCTCCGGTGCTGAAGCTTTATATAGGTGCTTTTGAGCTACCTTTTGTAAATTTACCCATGGGATGAGGTCATAATAGGGGGGTATCTATGGATCTTGGAGCTACCAAACTCAAAAAAGCAGTCATTCTTGCAGGAGGTGTAGGCAATAGACTCCGTCCTTTAACTGATCATCTTCCTAAGTCCTTGCTTCCTATACAAGGCAAACCGATTCTTCAACTTATTATAGAAAACCTCAAAAAATATGGCATCACAGACATCACGCTTGCATTAGGCTACCGCGCAGAGCAAATCACGACCTTTTTCCAAGACGGTTCTCAGCTCGGTGTAAAACTCAACTATATGATTGAAGAAACTCCTCTCGGAACTGGCGGAGCATTTAAGCAGGCTTCGCAATACTTCAGCGAACCCTTTGTTGCATTGAATGGGGATAATCTTGCGGATATCAATTACGATGAACTCTTTGCAGTACATCAACACAATCATGCAAAAATAACAATCGGCTTGCATCCGGTTGAAGACGTGACCAAATATGGTATTGTGGAACTTCAAGGAGAACGACTGGTTCGTTTTGTTGAAAAACCCAACAAAGAAGAGGCCCCATCAAACTTAAGCAATATGGGTGTGTACATCATTGAGCCAGGAGTTCTGAATATGCTTCCTGAAGGAAAATCTTCTATTGAATATGACTGCTTTGAAAAACTTGCACAGCACGGCGTTGTCTCTGCGCACCAGCACAAAGGCCAATGGTTCCCCACAGATACCTTAGAACTCTATCAGCATGCAAACAAATCATGGAATACTCCTTTTCATCCCCGTCACACTCCTTCTTCACAGCATCCTCTTACTCTCCACGAAAAACTGGTGCTTGCAAAAGAACAAGGAAAACTTCCCAAGCTCACGGTTTTCAATCGTATTGACGGACCTGGTTCAAGTTTAGATCTTCCTATTTTTCAACAATCCTTCTGGCGCCTCACAGCTGTTCCAGAAGATCCCCTCGCAGATCCTGAGATGGACTGGAGCAAAGGACTCCCCCGAACGATTGGAATCTCGATTAATGTAGGAACGATGATTGAAGCCTCGCCGATTGAACCAGGAAAATTAGGAGTAGAATCCTTTGACTATGGCTTCAGTTACATTTATGACAAAGATGCAATCCCACCCACCAAAGAAAACTGGTTGCTCAGAATTATGGATGCATTCAATCTTGACGGCGTCAAATTCATTATTAAAAATAAGTTTCCGGAACTCAAGTCAGCAGGACTGGGAGGAAGTGCAGCTGTTACCGTTGGTGTTGCCCTGTTTGCAAACAAACTCTCAGGAAATAAGCTCAGCAACAACCAAATCATCGGCATGGCTGCGGTGATGGAGAATAATCTCGGCGTGAGCATTACCGGAACACAAGAACAGTCCTGTGCAGTGTATGGGGGAATCCGCGATTTTGTCTGGTTCCCTTGGGGTATCCCAGGACAAGGAAACTTTTACGGAACTTCTGTCCAACAAGAGCTCATCAAACCAGCAGACTATGGAGAAGTCAGAAAACGCATGGATATTTACTTTACGGTTGAACGCCATAGTTCGGATGTCAATGCAAAATGGTATGAAGAACTCAAAAAAGTGACCGGATTTAAACTCCACAAACAAAAATGTACGCTTGCCTACGAATTCCGGGAAGCTCTGCGCAACAAAGATTGGAGCAATCTTGGAAAACCGATTGAAGCGTATCGAAAAATAAGAACTCAGCTTTGCTCCAATTATATGTCAGAAATGCACAAGGAATTTATGCATCTTGCTGAACAGCAGGGTTGCATCTGCTTTCCGCTTGGAGCAGGTGGAGGAAGCATTCTTGCATACAGTGAAAACCCTGAAAATCTGATGAAACTCAGAAAAGTCCTTCCCTCACCATTTCGATATGTCGACTATACAATCAGCGAAAAAGGCCACATCACCGAGAACATGGAGTTGTTTTCATGAGCGATTCGATTCATCCAGTCTTTTCTCTGACGAGCGAAACAGGAGCGACTACCAAGACACTCATCACAACGCTCATCTTTGATATGGATGGAGTGATTGTGGACAGCGAGCATCTCCATTGCCGGGCATGGATCCAAGCGTACCAAGAACTTGGTATTCCTATCACCGAAAACTATTATTTCTCAACAATTTCTGGAAAACATGGGCTTGATAGCACCCGCATTGTTTTTGAACAGCATCAAAAAGAATACAACCCTGCCTTTGCTGCTTCGTTGGTGTTAAGAAAAGACCAGCTCGCAAGCGAACTCATGAAGCAATTGATCCAACCCGTTTCCAGCGTTGTCGAAACGATTAAGCATCTTGCAAAATCATACAAACTTGGACTTGGCTCAACTTCTTCCATGGTTGTTGTCAACACAATCTTAACCAAATTTGCCATCGACGACAAGTTTTCGGTGATTATCAGCGGAGAAGGCGTGAAACAAGGAAAACCCCATCCCGAAATCTATGAAAAAATAGCAAAACTCCTTGAAGAAGATCCCCTCCAGTGTCTGGTGATTGAAGACTCAAAAAGTGGAATCATGGCTGCGAAAAGTGCAGGAATGAAGTGCATCGCGATTCTCAACTCCCGCAATAAAAAGGAAGATCTTGTCAATGCAGACGCTGTGATCAGTTCGTTTGCTGAGTTGACCGACACATTCATTGCGGTGTTATGATCCCATAACCTTTATTATCCTCCTCAACACCGTGCTCCTCATGCCACCTCACCTCTTCGGAACCAGCGGAATTCGCAACATTGATGATTTCTTTACCGATCAGTTTTGTTTCAGCATCGCGCAGGCATTCTGCAACTATCTGCAAGAACAGAACCTTCCTAAGCGCGTTGTTCTTGGCATCGACATTCGCAGGAGCAGTGCACGCATTGCATCAGCTTTGATCGCAGGCATCAAAGCATCAGGTTTTAATCTGCTCTACGGCGGCGTGGTTCCTTCTCCTTGCCTGAATTTCTTTGCAAAAGCAAATCAGTGCGGTGGCATCATGGTAACCGGAAGCCACCTTGCAACAGGACAGAATGGCATCAAATTCTTTTTGGAAAATCGTGAATTGGTTGGAGAAGATGAAAAACGGATTGAGGGGCTGTATGCTTCACTTGATGCTGTTCCAACGAGTGTATCTCCACGTTTACCTCAGCCTGATCCGATCTGTCTTGCACTGTACCAGCAAATGCTCGTCTCTCATGTCCGCGACCTTTCTGGTATGAAGATCGTGCTTGATGCTGCGTATGGCACGCAGCAGTTTGTCATGCCATTTGTCTTTGAAAAAGCAGGTGCAAAGGTGATCACCCTCCATCGTGGAACCGAAGCATTTACCGGTGTTGACACGGAACTTTCTGAAGGCTTTGAAGAAGTCAAACAAGCAGTGCTCAACAACAAAGCAGACCTAGGTATTCTCTATGACAGCGACGGTGATCGTTCACTTTATATTGATCACAGCGGTGCACTTGTACACGGCGATGTGATTGGTGCGCTCCTTGCCAAGCATCTTCCTCAGAAGCTCGTGGGCGGAACGATTGCAACTCCGATCAATACTTCTTCAGTTATTGATCATATCAACAAAAAAGTGATTCGTACGATGGTGGGTTCTCCTCGTGTTATCGAAGCCATGCTGAATCACAAGCTCAAGTTTGGCTTTGAAGGAAACTGCGGAATTATTCTTTCGCACAGCATCTACAGCAGAGACGGCGGAATCGCAAGTGTACTGCTTGTCAATCTTCTTGATCAAACCGGGAAATCACTGCAACAACTTGCTTCCGAGCTTCCTCAGTTTTTTATTGAGAAGAGCAAGCTTGACTGCCCAAGCAAATTGAATCATCAGATTCTTGTTGAAGTTAAAGCGAAATACGCACCTCAAGCAAAAAAGATTGACGAACTTGACGGCCTGAAAATCTATCTTGATGATGGCAGTGGCGACAGCTGGATTCTTTTTAGACCTTCAGGCAATGCTCCTGAATTCCGAGTCTTTGCCGAAGCACGAAGTAAAGAGCGGGCGAAGGAGTTGGTGGTGGAGGGGATAGGAGCTGTGAAACGTCTCATTCAGGTTACTTAATTTTTCATACAGATCTATACGAAAACTTTAAATACTCTCTTTTCCCCGTTCGGTATATGGCAGACGAAAGTAAAGAAAGTATCTTAATCAAGGTGCTTGGTGACTATCCCCTTATTCGAGTTTTGAATTTCTTGGTGATGTTTCGAGAGTTTGATTACTCGCTGAGCGATATTGCTGAAGAATCTGATGTTGCGTGGTCAACTCTTCATCAGCTTTGGCCTCGTCTTGAACAACTGGGTCTTGTGATCTTAACGCGTGAAGTTGGCAATGCAAAAATGTATAAGTTGAACACACAGAATCCTTTAACGCAGGATCTTATCCGTTTCACGGATTCTCTTGTTTGGAATTACACGCACAAAAATATCCTTCATGAAAAAGTTGTGATGGTATGAATGAAGTTGATATTGAAAAAATACTTCTTCGTAAACTCGCGTATATGGGTAAATGGGGCGGAGCCCACACCTCTATTGATAATGTGCCTAAAGGTTTTCCTAAACATCTTCGTGGAGATGTGAAAGAAATTGCGCAGAAACTGATCAAGAAAAACATCCTTTTTGCAAAACCAACGAATTATGGAGTTGAAGTGAGTCTCAATCCTGAAAAGAAAAAAGAAATTGAAGAACTGACGAAAGAAAGTTAAAACTCACCCTTCAACAAATGTTCCAGTTTCTCTCTTTTTGCACGATATTCTGGCCTTAATCTATCATGGATGGGTTGTTCAAGGGGTTCGAGTGTTGTTTCAATGCCTTCCCGATCCAATGCTTCTTTTTTTCGAGGACTATTGCTTAACAATCGTATCCTCATTTTATGTCTTGTTAGGTAATGCTTCAAAATGGCTGCAATATCCCTATATTGCCTACTATCCTCTTCAAATCCAAGGTGCCTATATGCATCTACAACAAGTTCTAGTGGCGGCTCTGCGTGTTGTCCCTCAGCATAGACCAGCCAGTGATCTTCTATTGGAAGTCCTTTTCCATTTTGATCGTGTGCAAAAATAAGAAGACCGTTTTCTTGTACAATTCTTTGTTTTGATGCTTCGAGCTGCCAACGGCAATCACAGAGCTGGCTGTCAAAATAAAATGACCATTGGCAGTTTGAGGATACACGCACCAATGGTCCTTGTGGATTCAGTGTTGTGTTAAATCCAATCGGATTTCCAAGGCTTAAGACACTATATCTTCCTATAGGAAAACGAAATCCATTATGAGTAAATTCTACAGCACGATCTTTACCTTCTACAGCAAGGGGAAGTTTTGTAGGGCCAATGATCCGATACACCCCATAATCTCTAACTGTGGTGACTTGATACATGGTACTGCCCCTATGGTTGAAGCGTCCGATATGCTACAGTATCCAGAATATCAGTTGACCCTATCAAAAATCCTATCAAGCGTTCAAAGCCAATACCATAGCCTGCTCGTCGTGTGTATGGTTCTTCTTCGAGTGTTCTGAAATATTCAGCAAAGGGTCCTGGGAACGAAATGCCCTGTTCTCGCATGAATGCACCGACGTTTGAAGTTTTTATTTGGTCTCGTATAAAGTTGTCATTCTCTTCTCGAACCGCACCGCCTATGGTTTCTCCTAATTGAGGCATCAGCAAATCAACGCTGTAAACTCTTTTGAGATCAGGAGTTCGTTTCATGTTGAAAAATTTGAGCGATGCAGGGTGGTGGGTGACAAAAAGCGGCATTCCGTTATTTTGCCGTATGAGTTCCCGCTCTTCTAATGTGCCTAAGTCATCACCAAACACATAAGATTTTCCTCGTTGTTTGGCAAGTGAGGAAGCATTCAATCGTTCAAGCGCTTCGTCATACGTCCATTGTGCAATATTCCCAAGAGTCAAGAGAAAAACTTGTCCAAGATACTCTATTTGCGACATTCCTCGTCCATGGTATTCTTGGCACAATTTAGGTATATCCTCTCGGTTATCTGCCAATACCTTTTCGAGAACCCTCGCAATAACGATCTGTTGTTCATGCATCAATGCTTGAAGTGTATTTTGAGGACGTACCTCCCCCATATATTCCTCCATTTCGGGTTTTTCAGCTTCAATAAGAGTAAATTCTGACAATCTTCTTCCTTGTGTTTCAGGATCTTCAAAATGTTCTTCTCTGAAACTATTATTGACAGTAAAGAAACCTCTTCTCAACCGTAAGACGAGTGCTTCTAATTGCAGTTGTGCACTTTGGGATAAATAAGCAGGTCTTCCATAATAGTTTACCTTAAAAGATGCCTGTGGATTCTCACATGAACCGGCAATATTGACCAGTGTTGATGGTGTTGCTTCAAGATACCCGAGCCGCTCGCTTAATACGGTACGTATCTCGCCCAGCACGGTATGGCGTAAAAGAGACAAAGCTAACAATTTCTCTCTGCTCAATGTCCGATCTCCTGCTGAAATGCGATTCTCCGATGCTTGAGATGCCATACTTCGCGTAGATCAATGAATACTATTTAAACTATTCGTGCATATTTCTTGTAAAAACGAAGTATTTAAATATTAAAAGTGCTTTTTTACAAATTATGATGCCTGATCTGAAGGACAAGAAGATCCTGTATGAACTGTCCAAAAACTGCAGACTGCCAACGAGTCAGATAGCAAAGCGCGTAGGGCTGTCCCAGCAAGTTGTAGACTATCGTATGCAACGACTTATCAAAAACAACATGATTACTGATTTTATAGCCGAAGTGAACCTTGAAAAACTAGGATTTCATCGGCATATTCTTTATCTCCAATTAAAAAATGTCAATGAACAAAAGGAAAGAGAGATACTAAACTATCTTATTCA
>Ga0209541_10016306_pt1 | contig 11004 bp, 8 predicted proteins | sample RifCSPlowO2_01_FD_184027 | JGI IMG/M metagenome (GOLD analysis project Ga0209541, IMG submission 184027) | Groundwater microbial communities from Rifle, Colorado - Rifle CSP2_plank lowO2_0.1 (SPAdes) (version 2) | ecosystem: Environmental > Aquatic > Deep subsurface > Groundwater | place: Rifle... | reverse complement strand
TCGCTGCTCCTGCGAGGCTTTTTGCCACGCTTTTTAATGAGAAAATCGTTATGTGAAGCCCATGCTTTTTTTCCGGCAAAACTTTTTCCTGAACACGCCCTTTTTCAGCTGTGAATTCTTCAAATGCAGGGCTTTGAATGGTTTCCTTTTTTGCCTGCTCTGCTGCTTTTGCCAGCTCCTCCTTTTCCCTTATTTTTTCCCTTAGCTTTTTTACCCTGCCTGCAAAGCGCGCATCTGTTTTTGGCTCTGCAAAAACGCCTTTTTGCGCAGGCGCCTTAAGCTGCTGCCTGAGTGCAGCTATTTTTTCGTCCAGAAGCGAAGTGGCTTCAGGAGGGCTGGTTTTTTTTTCTGTTTTCCTGAGCACTGCCGCAGGCCTGAATGCGGTTTCGTGGTGTTCCTGCGCGGTTTTTATCTCTGCTTTGTGCTCGTATACCCTTCCGTAAAGCTGTGCAAGCAGGAAATCTGTTTTTTTTATGAGCGAGAACAGGTATGCGTTGTAGTAATGCGCCCATTCCTCCTCTGATTTGTCTTTCAGCACGGTTTTGAGCTGTGCCTCATATTCAAGGTATCCGAAGCTCCTGTTCTGGTACTGCGCATTTATTTTTTTTACATCGTCTTTCAGCTGTTCTTTATAGCCCTCATAGACCTCCATTTCTTTTATAAATTCAAGAATATCCCTTATTATCCCGCTGGCATCAGACATTTTCTGTTTCCTGCTCCATTCCCCTTAAAAGCCGCCTTGCTTCAAGCAGCTCGTCAAGCAGCTGCTCCTTTGTTGCCTGCAGCCCTGTCCTTATTGCCTCTTCTTCTCCTTTGCCTGCTGTTTTTTTTGCTTCTTCGCTGTATATCTCAAGCAGGGCGCTGATTTTGTCTATTCTCCCCCTCAGCTCGTTTATGCGCATTTTCACTTTATCCCGTATTGCCTCAGGATGCCTTCAGGGTCTTCATAATACATATTGACGATTCCTGTTACTTCTTCATGCGTTACTATGTTTTCTTCCTGCATCTTTGCAAGGAGCGCTGCCCGCTTTTTTATTTCTGCTTCCAGTTTTTCTATGCTTATCCCTGTTTTCCTGTTTATCTTCTGCAATATGTAAGAGTTGGCTTTGTATGCTATGGTGTCTTCTATGGGGTTCCATTCAAACACCTTGTTTGTTTTTACTGTGCCTAATTCCTGCTCAACCCTGATTATTTCCTCTGCCTGCCTCAGCCGCCTTATGTTTTTTCTTTGTTCCTTCAGGTGCATTACTGAGCACACGATGTCCAGCGAGTCAACAAGCGACGGGGGAAGGCTTATCGGCGGGGTCTCAAGCCTTCTCACAAGGGTCTCAACTGATTCTGCGTGGAACGTGGAGAAGCTTGGATGGCCTGATGACATTCCCTGGAACAGCACGTATGTTTCTTTGCCTCTTACTTCCCCAACAACGACATAATCAGGGTTTTGCCTGAATGTTTCTCTCAGCAGGTCAAACATGCTTACTTCCCCGTACTGCCTCCCGAGTATGTTCGGGATTCCGAACCCGGTTCTTGAAACGCTTGGTATCCAGTTTTCGTGTGCCAGCGCCAGCTCGCGCGTGTCCTCTATTGAGACAATCCTTGCTTCTGCGGGAACAAACTGCAGTATTGCATTCAGGAACGTTGTTTTTCCTGAAGCTGTTTCGCCTATCACCATCACGTTGAATTTGTGCTCTATTGCCAGCCACAGGTAGGCAAACACTTCAGGGGAAGCTGTTTTATACCCAATGAGGTGTATCGGCGTTAACGGCTCCTTTGTGAACTTTCTTATGGTGAATGTTGGCCCGTGCGTTGTAACGTCAGATGTGTACGTTGCGTTTACCCTTGAATTATGGCAGCAAATGCCGCCTGCCCCTCCAATGAAGTTTTCGTGTTCTGGCACAGAAACATCATAAACATAAGGGGAGCTTGAGGAAGTTAACTCTGCTTTTTTTACCTTCACAAACCCAATGTCTCCGGATATAAGCCTTTCAGCAAGGGCTATTTCGCTCAACAGCGCTTTTCCTTTTTCTGATAACTTATTGTTGCTTAAGAAGCCCCTTTTTTCCCATTCCTTTACAAATTTTTCAGGGGCATCTTCCAGGCTTCTGAATCTTTTGTATCTTTCTTCATCAAGGATTTTTTTTAATCTTTCCCTGCTTATTTTTTTCTGAAGAAACCGGTGGTGTGTTTCACGCAAAGGATTCATTGCTTCAACAGGAATCATGTACGGCGAATCAAGTGCCCCTTTGCTGAATAATCGTTGGGTATAAAAAACATGGCTTCTTAACTCCCTTCCGTTTATCTTCGCTGTTTTTGTTTGTTCTGAAAAAGATATGACTTTCCCGCTAAATAGCTGCAGGTAGAGCATGTCTGAAATGAGTTTTTTGCTTGCAGTGTATCCGTAATCGCCAAGCCACCACGCTTTAATAAATTCCTGCTGCAGCTCTGAACTGACGTTGTAAACTATTTCCGGCACGCTTTTGTTTTTTGCCCCATGGCTTATCTTAATCAGCTCATTCAGGGTTATCCATGCCACAAAGCTGTTTATTTTCACTTTTACAGCGTTTCTGGCAGGCGGTTCAACATACGGCTCTATTGAGAAGCACTTTTTGGAGCAGGTTTTTATGTCTTCTATGAGCTCTTTTTCATGTTTGCCCAGGCAAAGCTGTATTTGATATGTGTGCCTGTGGCTTGAAGTCCAGCCTTCTGCGATGTAATACCCAAGAAGCCGCATCAATTCCCTGGAAACCTCTAAGAAAGCAGGTATTTCTGCTGCTGAAGTTGTTTTGATGACGCAGCTTCTTAATTCCTTTTCTGTAAGCAGGCTGTGCAGCATGACCGGGAGAATCTTTTTTCTTTTGTGTTCTGAAAAGGCCTGAATGGGCTGTTTGTATTTTTTTTGCAGGTATGCCCTGATTTCTTTTCTTTTTTTGTGATAAATCTCTTCAGGTATCTTTCCCAGCACCAGCTTGTCCGAGTATTTTGTCTTTGAGAGAAGTTCCGGGAGGTTCAACTCCTTCATTGCATCATTCTCAGGTATTCTCAGCGGGATGGCAGCATAATCTCCCTCTTTTACCCTGAAAGCGTGTTCTGAAAAAAGTCTGCTGTTTCTCAAAACAAATACGCTGTGGTTTCCTGTGAGGGTTACGTTTCTGCCGGTTTCCAGCGTCAATTTAATCATTTTCCCCTTATTTCTGTGCCTGTAAACATAGTCTGCTTTGTTCCAGCCTGTTTTGAGGGTTGCCGGACTGAATGTAGGCACTTCAAGGCCGGAAACTCTTACGGGCGTGTTGCTTTCGCCTCCTTTGTAATAACTATCCACGAGTTCCCCGATTTTTCCTACCTTGGCAACCCCGTCTTTTCTGTAAACTGTTTGCTCTTCATAATCAAGGCTCCCGTCTGGCAGTGCTCCGTCGAGCAGGGGCTTTGCGAAGCTGACGTATCTTCCTGTTTTCTGTGCGAGCTTCTCCACGAAGTCAACGAGTTCCTTGGCTTCCCTGAACAGCACGTTTGTCCTCATGTTCTGGTATTTCCTGTGCACGATGTATATCGGCGTGTTTACGCCGTTGCATTCAATGTCTTCTATGTACGGGTCGTTCAGCATGGGCTCTATCTCATTCATCCCGATGAAGTCGCGGTAGATGTAATACATTATTTTCTGGTAGCTTTTTTTGCTTACTTTTGCGCCCAGCTCCAGGAGTATTGACTGCACGTTTCTTTCAAGGTATTTCAGGATGAGGTTTGACTTGGTTGCGTGGACATAGCTGATGTTTATCATTTCTTCAAGCCCCAGCTGTATCAGCACGAGAAGCTCTTTTTCTGTGTCATTCAGCTGGTATTCCTCAACATGGTATATCAGCTCTTTTTTGCTGCTGTCCCAGAAGATGTGCGCGTATGCATACGGCGGCAGCAGCGGATACCTCATGTTTATTTTTTCTTTTTCCTCAAACGGAGGCAGCTTGATTACCCTCGGCCTGAGGTCTATGAAGAATTCAGGGGCTTCCTCTGCGGCCTGCGGCGCCGCCGGCTCGGTTATTTTCTGTTTTTCTTCCTGCTGGGCTGCTTCAACCATCTTTTGCTCTTTTTTTTGGTTTCTTTATTTAAAAACTTTTACTTTACTTTCACGTTTTTCAGGCTTATTTTTATGAAGTCTGCCTTGCTGTCAACCCTGAATTCCATGTCATACTCAAACTTTGTTGCGTTTATGTGCGCCTTCAGTGTTGCAGCCGCAAGATTGTATCCTGACTGCATCAGCTTTGTGTAGCCTGTTCCTGTGTTTGATGTTGTGCTTTCATTGATGTAAAACTCGAATGTGCCGCTGATGAAGATGTTGTTGCCCTTGAATTTTATTGCATTTATCATCTGTGACGCGTTTATTGCTTTCCAGCTGCTTTCTGTGCCGTTTTTTGAGAAATTCACCCAAATCTTTGAGTTCTCTATTATGTAATAGTCTGTGTATTCAAATGCTGCAACATCAATGTCAGAGCTTATCACGAGGTTGCCCATTTCCGTTACTGTTTTTGGGGAGACAACTTCTGACTCTGTCTCTATTTTCCATCTCAGCATCTGGTTTGATATGTCAACTTTCCCAAAGTTTATGTCTATGGGAACAACTCTTTGGGAGCCCTGTCCCTCGCTGGCTACGTCTTCTATCTGCTGGTCCAGCGCAGCCATTACATCGCGGCTTCTCTCAAACGCGCTTTTTTCCTTCAGGCCTTTTATGATTGGTATGCCTGCTTCAAGAACTATGACCATTATGGCAACAGCTATTAAGGTGTACAGCACTGCAGAAATCCATATCTGCGCCTTTTTCATATTTTATGTGCACGTGTTTTCTTCAAGTGAGCATGTTTTTCTGTATACTTCGCAGCTGTCAACATACACGCTGAAGTTTTTGTCTATTTTTATGTCATTTATCTTTATGCTCCTTGTCAGGCCGGGTATCAGGTTTTTTGCTTCAGTGCTTTTTCTGGTTATTCCGTCAGCAGTGACATTGTTTATGTCTTCAAGTGCGTAGTCTTCGTTTTTCAGCTCAAAGCTGACAGCGTATCCGTCATAGCTTGGGTTGCTTACCCTGAACATGTATCTCCCGCAGTCGCTTGATGGCTTTGCTGTTGTTGCTGTTATGTTCTTGTTTGAGGTGTATGAGTCAAAGCCCCAGCTGAGTATGAATATGCCAAGCGCAACTGCAAAAATTGTTAAAAAAATCATTACTGCCTTGGCCTTTGGCATTTTGCTAACCTGAGCAATTTCTCAGGTCGCTTGTGCCTTTTTCCAGGGCGTTTCCTGAGCAGGCAGTAAGCACGCCTCCAAGTGTTATCTCAGGCACAATTTTGACCAGCTGTATTGATCCGTATGTGGTGTAGCTGTAGCTCATGTTTTTTCTCATCATCTGCCCTATGTTTACGCTTGTGCCGTTTACAGAGCTGTTTGTGTAAACAGCTGTTGAGCCCACTATGGTAACTGTGAGTGAGGCTATGTTTTTGTGCCCTTTGTTGTAAATCGTGAAATCAAGGAATCCTGCTGTTCCTGAGCCGCCGTAGCACATCTGCGGCGTTGTATCAATCTTCTGGACCTCTATTCCAACGTCCTGGCTGCACTTCACATCCCTGTCTGATTTTGTCCTTACGTCCTCTGCAGTGTCCTGGACATAGCTTCTGCCCCAGTTCATGACCACTGCGCCAAGTGCCACAGCGAAAGCGATAAGCAACACGGTTGCGATAAGCGGAGAAACGCCTCTCTTGTTTTTTTTGTTCATCTTTTGCCTCCTTCCCTCTTCCTTGCATGCGAATTAATGAGCTGGTTGAGCCTTTTTTCCTCTCTCAGCATGGTTATTATGTATGGTATGAGCCCGACGACGAGTATGAGCAGGCTCATGGACACAAGAACATAAAATGTTGTCCTGTTGACATAGCTGTTAACAAAGCCCACTACGCCAATAATCAGGAATGAAAAGTAGAGCAGTATTGCCTTGTCAAACACCATCACTGATTTTTCCCGGCTTAGTCGTGACCGCTCTATTTCCAGAGTAACTGTCTGGTCTTTCATTAAAGCACCTCTCTTTTTTTTAACAAAACCCTATGCCCGTCATTGTAACTGTCCTGCTTGAGCAAATTATTCTTCTGCTGTCCTTGTGGATGATTGGGATTATCTCCATCTGCTTTGTTATTTCCTGCTTCAGCACCTCTATATTCTTTGTTTCTCCTGGTATCAGCGTAACATTCCTTATGTCTGTTGTCGGGTCTCCGTATACGTTGATTGTGCGCACAATTACTTCATCTATCTTTAAATCATTGCTATTTGTGATATTCATATTTAAAGTTTGCGTATTCTGGCATATGTTTTTCACCCATATGCCTGAGCTCTCACAGACAGTAATGTAATCGCTTCTTTCCTGCACATCATCAACTGTCTCCACTGCGTAGTCGCGCATCCACCCGAAGTAAAATGTCCCGAGGATTACTGCGAGCATCATGACTAATACCCATGACACCCACAGGGATATGCCTTTTTTGCACAGTCTCTTACGTGGCATATATGCTTACCTCTTTTCCTTTTTTTGCCCTGAAAAACACCTTTGCCTGCACCGGCTCTGTGAATTTGAGGGTGTATGCGAGTCCTGAAACATTGAATTCAGCTGTTCCTGCTTTTGCTGCTTCGCCTTTGCTGTCGCTGTTCAGCCCAATCACTGTTGTGTTGGCTGTTATGTTTATTGTTTCGCCAAGATAATTCTTTGCATAAATGCGCTCTTCATAAAGCAGTGCATACGCGAGCCCGAAATTTGGGTCGCGTGTCTTTGCATAGGCCATGAAGGAGTCGCTGAAGTTCTCAAACAAGGCAGACACATTTCCGTCATAATGCATTGCGTTGTTTATTATTTTTGGCGATTCAGCCACATAGTTTTCGTGCAGGTTCCTGAATGTTGAAACGGGCTTTTTTGGCATTACAGCTGAAGGCGCTATTGTCATTACATACCCAATCAGCACTATTGCCGTGAATATGTAAAACTGCGCTTTTTTGCTCTTCATCATGATATGCTTATCTCCAGCTTGGTCTTGTTGTATGTGCTGTCAAAGCCCATGTTCTTGATGAGCAGGTTGTACCTTCCAACTTCAAGGCTCTCGTTTCCTGTAAGCGATATGTCATCATAAGCGAGGTTGGTGTAAACAATGTATGTGTCCAAGTTCAGCTGGTATCCGAAGCTCGGCTGCACCTGCTCTATGAATTCTCTCCTTTTCAGCAGCTCCTCAACCCTCTCCACGTCAGGCGAAGGCCTGCTCACAAACACGTAAACATCTCCTATTTTTGAGTTGGCATCAACCTTCATCTGGCTTGTGGATGTGTCTATGCTTACTGCGTTGCTGTCGCTTGCAACGCCGATGCTGTACTGCCCTGCAAGAATATAAGTCATCTTGGTCTTGTCTGTCGGTGTGATGCTGCCAACAGGGACATATTTTGCAGTGAACAGGAGGTAATCAACATTTAGTGTTGATGTGCCCCGCACAGAGGTTACGTTTACCGCGAGGGCATAGCTGCTGTTTTTTGCAGGCGCAATGAACGTAACTGTGTAGTTGCCTGCCCCGTTGTCTGCAATTGCCCGCGGGAACGGCTGGTTGTCCAGGGAAAGATTGAATTCAGACGGCTCTATTCCTCCAAGCCCTGTTCCTCCTGAATTCTTGACAGTTGCGTATATGCTCACTGTTTCCTCTGTGAACACATCCTTTGTTGAAGGGGCTATGGTCACAGAGCTTGGCGTCTGTGTTGTGTCAACTGTTACTGTAACAGTTGTGTAGTTTGCCCCGTTTCCTATGTCATCAAGGCACTGCACCCTTACTGTGTTGCTGCCTGAGTCCAGCCCAATCCTTGTTGCGTGCTGCGTCTTGTTGGTGTATGTGAAGTTGGTGTATGCTGAGAATGGTGAAAGCGCGTATTTGCATGTTGCCCTTTCATCAGTTGTTATTCTGAACGGCACAGATGATGTAACAACTGTTGATGATGTTGTGCTGGGTGGGCTTATGAACTGTATTGTTGGCGCTGTTGTGTCAACTTCTGTTCCTGCATATGCGCTCCAGCTTGAGTTTACGCCTGCAAGGTTCTTTGACCTCACCCTTGCATAATATGTGCCTGCCCGCGGGACATCTACGCTCGTGTTGGTTATGTTGCCGACCCATTCCTGGCTTGTGGTTGACACGGTGCTGAAATCAGTGTCATTCGCGACCTGCAGGTAATAATTGTTTATGCCTGAATCCGGGTCATTGCTTTTTGTCCAGTTGAATGATATGTTTGTTGAGCCCGTGTAAACAGCAGAGTAGTCTATCTGCGGCTTTGTGGGAGCAGAAGCATCCACTTTTATTGTGTATGAGCCCGCAAGCCCCCAATTGTCTGCCTTGTCATGCGCCTTTGCGTGCAGGTAAGCTGTTCCGTCTCCCACTACATATGATATTCTCCATACGCCGTCGTTTCTCACGCCTTTCTGCTGCACAGTCAGCGCATAGTTCCTTGCAGTTGTCTGGTTTGAGCACACACCTGAATCGCAGAAATACACCTGTGTTGCGTTGTTCACAGTCGTGTTTGAGCCTGCAAGCAGCAGGTTGTAATAATTATTGTCATCACCTGCTGCAAACCCTGCGACTCCGATGTAATAGCTGCTGTCTGTAACAGCGGTGCTTATCGCGACATCAGCATCATAGTAATCCGCCTCTTTTATGTCTTCATGGTAGCTTATGTCCGCGCTTGTGTTGGCTATGCTGCTTATGTTGCTGGCTGTCCCGTCAAAGCCTGTTGGCCTGTTGTCTATGACGTAAACACTGAAACTCATCTTGTCTGTTGAATCAACGTGGCTTTCCCCGAGATAAACCCTTATCCTTAATGTGTCATTCACTGTTAAGTTTTGGTGTATCTGGGTGAACACCGCGTTTGCAGCGCCGCTCATGTTGTATTTCAGCACAGAATAATTGCCGTCGTTGACAGCGGTCATGATTGTTGTTGCAGCCGGCTCTGCCTCCGCAGCGCTGTCCGGCGTCTCATTTGATGCGTAGCTCAGGACATATGAGTAGTCAAGCACGCCTGATATGTTGTCTGTTGAGCTGAAATTGAATGTAACCGCGTTATTTGAGTTCCATGTCGTGTTGTGCGTGCTTTGTATTGCCGGCGCTGTCGGCTTCACATTATCAACAATTATTCCGTCTGAGTAGCCAACGCCGCTTGCCTGCCCGGCAGAATTAACTGCCCTGACCTCAAATGTGTAGTTCCTGCCTCCTGTCAAGTTCAGCCCGTAAATAGTTACTTCCTCTGCTGTGCTCGCATTTGTCCACGTTGAGTTAAGTATGCTCGCAAAGTTATTGTAGCTTATCCTGTACTGGTATTCCAGCGGTATGCCGAGAAGCGCTGATTCAGGGTCTGTTGAGTTAAAGCGGGCATGCAGCATGTCATCTGTGTTTGTGTATGTGCCGTCATCAATGACTGTGGGGGTTAACGGGGCAGTTGTGTCAATGCCTGCTCCGGTAACATTCAAATAAATCGTGTCATTTACCTCCCTTGAGTTTCCTGCTATATCAGTCACGTTGTAGATGACTGTCTTGTTCCCATTGCCTGCAGCCAGCAGCCATGCCTTTGTTGCAGTGCACGATTCCCACGCAGTGAACACGCGGTCTTCATTTGCGTACTGGCACTGGTATATGCCTCCTGTGTCATTGTAGCCGAGGCTCAGGCTTACTGTCCTTGAGTAAGTGTATTCTGCTGAGGCGCTGGCAAACCCCGCAGGGCTCACACCAATGATTGCTATGGAAGCATTAGGCAGGGTGTTGTCCAGTGTAATTGTTGCATTCACCCACCACAAATTACCCACGTTGTCATGAACATCCGCGGTTATTATTTTTATGCCGTCGCTGTTATTGTTGTTCATGCCCATTGTGTGGTTTGCAGTGTATACGGCGTCTCCTGCAACTGCATCCGGTGATGTGCCATTGTCCGCAAGGAAGATGGTTGTGGCTGTTGAGTTGTCCAGCTTTATTAACTGCGAGTTATTGATTGTTACATTATACCCTGTTCCTGCCCCCGCGTATTTGAACTGCACAATTGAGCGGTTGCCTGCTGTGCCCGGCGTTATCGCAAGTGTTCCTTTTGGGCTGGGGGCAACTGTTATCCCTGCGCATATGTTGCCAATGGCAAAAGGCCCGTAATAATTGGCGCTGTTGTAAGTTACCAGCCCGGAAAGCAGGGTGTCATTCCTCACAATTGCCTCATAGAGATACAGCCCCGCGCACAGGGTTGAGTTCTCAACCCGCGAATAATAAACGTCGTCGTCGCTGACATTTGACCTTGTTATGACCGAGTCATGAACAACGCTTGGGTCAATGTAGCTGTCAGTTATCATTGAGGAAGTAACATTTGTGTGCAGCACAGTTGAGCCCGTGATTGTGCAGTTGTACCTCAGCGTGTCATTATACCACACTGATGAGTTGGTTATTGTTGAGCCGCTGACATAGCACCCCGAAATTGTTGAGTTTGTCAGGTTGGCGCTGCTCACCACAGAGCCGCTTCTTATGTCAGAATTATTTGCGCGGGTGTTGCTCACAATTGAGCCCCGCACAAAGTTTATAGGATGGCTATCTCTCATTGTCTCGGTGTTTGACACATTGTCTGTTGAGTAATACCTCACTATTTTCTGGCATGAGGTGCTTGAGCAGTTCACACTCACAGAAGTGTTGGCAACAAACGACGTGCTGTCAGGCGTGCACTGTCCCACCCCGGCGTTGTAAACACAGAACAAAGTCCTGTTGTACCCTGCCCCGTAATCTGTTGCTGTGAGCGCAATCGTTATGTTCCCTGTTGTCCAGTCTGTCCAGTTGTTCCAGAAATTTATGTCAGAGTTGTCAGCTGTTGCGGGGTCAGCATTGTCCTGAGTCCACGTAATTGCTGCTGTATCAATGTTCTTTGCCTTGTCAGTAATAGTGAGTGTTGTTGACGCGCTTGATTCGCCTGTCTCTATTGAGTAAGTGATTTGCA
>Ga0209541_10016305_pt1 | contig 11005 bp, 13 predicted proteins | sample RifCSPlowO2_01_FD_184027 | JGI IMG/M metagenome (GOLD analysis project Ga0209541, IMG submission 184027) | Groundwater microbial communities from Rifle, Colorado - Rifle CSP2_plank lowO2_0.1 (SPAdes) (version 2) | ecosystem: Environmental > Aquatic > Deep subsurface > Groundwater | place... | reverse complement strand
GACCCCTTCCCGTATACAAAAAGAATTTGTTTCCTTTTTCATATCTGTCTAAGAGTTGATTTAGATCTCTGTGACTGAAAAATATTTTTCTTTTGAGATAGGGATGTAGATCTCCTGTATGTTTTTCTATTCTTTTTAACAATGCTTCTGTAATTGGCTCTGTTCCAAATTCTTTGATCAAACGTCCGTAATCAATTTCACCCTTTACTTCCCATGGTGTTACTGTAGCCATAACATTTTTACTTATTGTTGCTATAAAAACTTATCTTTTCTTTGAGCTGTAAAGTAAACGGCACCTTTTCTTAGGTTTTTAGAAAGCTTTTTATGGTAAGATAATGTTCATTGAATAAGATGAATAAAGGATTAGCTTTGATTTGGATGAGTGCAGGCAATAGCTATTTTGATGAGAAAACTATTGGTAAATTGTTAAAATTAGCAGACAAAAACTTTTCAAAAATAATTGTTTTGTCCCCAGATAAACCAGCAGAGCATACTTTCAAGGCATTGGGTTATCCAGACAACAAAGCAAAGAGAAAAGCAAAACTTAACGCAAATCTTTTGATTAATAGAGTCAAAAGAGAGTTATTAAAAGTAAAGAACAAAGCTAAATTCTCTTTTGTTAATTGGGAGGGTGATGTTGTTAATAATTCAGATTATAAGAAAAAATATCAAGAAGTAATATTTTTATACAAGAATAATGCTTCTTTTAGAAAGGACGCAAGAGAAACAACGAAGAAAGTAATAGATGATAAATTTAACACGGTAATTGAAATGGAAAGAGCCATTGACGAAGCCGTTTTTTATTTAATAGAAGAGCTATCTTTTGTATTATCTTGTCCTTCAATCTATGAAGCGGATAATATAAGTTATCTTTATCATCAAAATTGGGAGATTTATGAGAATTTTATAAATGGTAAATATGATGGAAAGAAACGAAAAAACTTTGCATTTGTTCTAACAGGAATAAAATAAGTCTCATTAAGGTTCCTATTTATGCAGATAATCTAATCAAATCCAACCATCTATTTTCCCCTAAATCTAATTCTTGCCCTGCTCTATTGCATGGAACTTCATCTATTGTCGTATGTGCCTCTATAAAATTATGTTGAATAATCAAAGCATTCATTAGAATAGGAGCAGACCATAATGCTTTTAGCCCTCTAAAGTCATCTACCCTATCTTTAATCTTCATAAAAACAGTTTCTATTCGATAATTATGTATCTTTGTAACACTTGCATTCTGTATCTTATGCTCTACTGTTAATCCACCAATTTTATTAGAATAGAAGAGTTTTCTAAACGCTTTAGGATAGAAAACCCCGCCATCTGTCTGAATGAATTTAGGTTTTCCTTTCTGAATAGACTTAAATAAGAATTTTTGTGCCTCTATTGGATTGCCAGACAAACTATAATGAACCCCTGTAATTAATCGAGTATCCCAATCCAAACAGCACCAGAATCTATCATTTCTACCTTCACAATCTATTAGAGTTTCGTCAGCATAGAAACTATTACCCATATTGTATCCTAACTTATCAACAAACTTGCTAACCTTTAAAGTATATTTCCTAACCCAATCAAGAATACTCATATGGCTTACTTTGGTGTTTAAGTGTCTGGTTAGTTGATTTCTCATTTTTCTGCTTGATAAATTAGAGACATACATATCTATTGACATTGTGATAATTTCTGGCTTATTTCTCATTCTGTAAAAGCCATCATCATTTGTAAAAAATCTGTGGCACTTTTTACAAAAATATTTCTGGATTTTTCCGCGATTATATGTTTTTCTAAATCCTTTCTTGCAGAAATTTAAACTTGAGCAATGTTTACATTTTACAGCATTTATCATGCTATAATTAGGCACCCGAAGTATATAAATCTTTCGGAACCCGAATTATTCTTTTTCAATAATTATTTTATTCTTCTCAACTTTCACTTTCAATTCTTTATCGAGCAGATTTAATTGCTCAACTGCTTCCTTTGGAAGATTAATTCTATATTTGTAATATGTAGTATTGCCTATTTTTTTATCGACTACTTTCATGACTTTCATAAAATTATTAGGAACCCGAAGTTTAAAAAGCTGTCGAAAATTATCAAAAACAGATGACGCTTACTTTACAGCCCACTTTTCTTTATGTGCAAGGTAAAGTTTCTAACTTTAGATTATGCAAAGATTTATATGTTCTTTTTTTCAAAATCTCTTATAGCTATGAAACATACGTTGAAGATCACTCTTCTTTTGACTTTTCTCTTTTTTCTTTCTCACTTTATTGGACTCTTTGTTGTCCAGTATTATCTCCCAGCTGAGAGTTCCTTACCTCTGGGTATTGAGAAACCACAATTCTCTGAAGAGACTTCCTATCTTCCCATCGGTATTGCTCTTTTGATTGCCACTCTTCTTGCGTTAGTGCTTGTTAAATTTCAAGCCTATCGTTTATGGAAACTCTGGTTTTTTCTCAGCATCTTGTTAACTCTATCCATTGCCTTCAATGCTTTCTTACCACAATCTCTTGCCCTTGCCCTTGCCCTTCTCTTCGCATTCTTAAAAATATTCAAACCTCATGTCTTGATTCATAATCTTGGAGAACTTTTTATTTATGGTGGCTTGGCTGCTTTATTCGTTCCTGTTCTGAATATTTTATCTGCCTTGATTTTATTAGTTCTTATTTCCGTGTATGATATGATTGCCGTATGGAAAACTAAACATATGCTTGCTTTAGCACAGTTTCAATCTAAGAATAAGGTCTTTGCTGGTCTGAATGTTCCCTACCATTTAGAAGTTGGGAGGAAAGTGAGAGGAAAGAAAAAGAAAGTTTCTGTAGAACAAGCAATGCTGGGTGGAGGCGATATTGGCTTTACTCTATTGTTCTCTGGTGTGATTTTGAAAATCTACGGCTTTGAGAGCGCTTTGTTTGTTCTTTGATTACTACATTGAGTTTATTACTATTATTTGTATTTGCTGAGAAGAAGAAGTTTTATCCCGCTATGCCTTTCTTAAGTGCTGGCTGTGCTTTAGGATATTTGATCTTGCTATTGTTTTAAGACTTAACGTGTATGAAACTCTACAATATCTTCTTCTTGCAATTTATGATCCAAACCTACATTCGTTGCATTGTGCTTTACTGATTTTCCCCAGACTCTTGCAAACTTAAATTTCTTAATAAAATCTTTGTGCACAATTTCTGCTAGATCTTTTACGGTTGAATATTTTTTCAAAGCTACAGGAGGATATTCTTTTTCCTTTCCCGGTGTTTTTGTATAGACATAGATGAGATTAAGTTTTTTCCAGATATCTCTTTGCACATGGGTTTCATCTGTTATTGAATAGAATCGGTAGATTTTTCTTTTCTTTTTATTCAAATAAACTAAACATTTTACTTCCTTATCTAAGGTGACAAAAGCTTTTGCCGCTTCACTTTCTATGACTTTGAGATCTTTCCTGATATCTCTTCTTCCATCTAAAACAATGATTAAGAGATTAGCGTTTCTTGCTATAGAAAAATAAGAAGGACCTTTGGGGCTTTCCATAAAACCTTCAAAGATTGCTGGAATTTCTATGATTTGCAGTTTTATTCCATGATAGTCCATAGCGCCAATCTCTGGTGCTTTTGTTGTAAATTCATACGCTTCTATTTTTGGATTGGCATTCGTAAGTCTTTTTAGTAATGTAGATTTTCCTGCGTTTGGCAGTCCTATCAGAACAATCTGTGCTGCTCCTTCTCGTTTGATGGCGATGCTAAACCCCTTTGCTCGTTTTTCACGCTCTTTTTCTATTTTTGCCTTTAATTTTGAAATCTTTGTTTTAATTTCCTGCAATTCTCCTTCTGCTCCTTTATGCTTTGGACAGCTTGCAAACATCTTTTGCAGTGCTTTTAATTTTTCAACGTCAGAATTCGCTTTCGTGTATTCGTCTTGCGCTAAACCGTATTCAACTCCTGCATTTAGTGGCATCTTCTTCTTTTTGAAGAAAGCATAAGATTTAAAAATATCCTTTTGTCTGAAAGTGACAATGCTTGAAAAATTTGTTGATTGGTGGTATTATGTTGACCGAAGAAAAAAAATTGCTGTTCTTTCTTTCGTTGTTCTTTTTTTCTTAGTTGGTGGCGTCTTTGCCGTCAAAAATGCGGTGTTTTCTGGAAAGGCTTCCACTGATACGGTGAACCCTAGTGTTTTTCTTGTTTCCGATGTGAGTTCCTTGCAGGTTGGTTCTGTTGCAGGGATTAGCTGCCGTGCTGAAGATGATCAAGGTATTGAGACTGTTCTTTTGAAAAAGGGAGAGGAACTTGTGTGTGAAGATCCTGAGCGCTGCAATTACAGTTATAGTGCTGAAGTTGCTGGTGATGTGCTCTTTTCTTGTACTGCTTTTGACAGTGCTGGTAATGTAAAAACCTCTGTCTTAGTTCTTCATGTTGATGATCTTATTTCTGAAGCAGAGAATGAAACGATTTCTTTAGGCGCAAGTACAGATAGTCCTAGTGCTGATAGTTCTTCTAGTAATCATGCTCCTCAATTTATATATACAAAATGGGAAGTCTCTCTTGATGAAGATTCCAATTTAACGCTATATGTCAATGCAACAGATGAAGATAATGATACTTTGAGTTACAGTGTTGACAGTCCTGTATTTGATATTGATAATACTGGCAAACTTGTCTATCTTCCTCTTGCAAACTTCTTTGGAGATGTTTATGAGAATATTAGTGTGAGTGATGGACAAGAAGAAGTTACTAAAGAATTAATAGTACATGTACTTCCTGTGAATGATCTTCCTCTCGTCTCTGCCGGCAATGATCGTACGGTGAAAGCTCTTGAGATTTTCCGCCTTGATGGTTCTGGCAGTTCTGATCCTGAAAATGATACCTTGTTGTATGAATGGGATTTAGCAAATGGTGTAGGGCACTCTTCGTATAGCGATGATAATGGGGTGTATTATAACGTCAGCGTTCCTTCCGAAGGAAATTATATTTTTATGTTGACTGTCTATGATGGGAAGAATGAAAGTTATGATAATATAACAATCACTGCCTCTGGTGTCTTTTCCTGTGCTGAGAACTGGTTCTGTTCTTCGTGGAGTGCCTGTCAGTCTAACAACCAAAGCACACGCAGTTGTGTTGACATGACTGGGTGCGGTACTGAAAATAGTAAACCTGCTGTCTTGCAAAATTGTGTTTATAATGGAAGTTCTACTAATAGTAGCAATGGAGCTACAGGAAATGTCATTGGTGCTTCTTCTTTAGATCTTGGATGGGAATTTTCTTTAGCATTTATTATTCTTGTTGTCATCTTTACAAGTCTTTTAGTTTTAGTAATGCATCAACATCATGGTAAGAATTAACGCAGTCACAAAAAAGAAAATTGCTTCCTCTTCAAAAGAGGAGGTTACATTTGTTAATGATGAAAAGTTTAGAGAGAAAGGATATTTTAAAACTACACTCACTAAAGGAAAAATTAGAATTGAGATTCTTACAAAATATGTTCGTAGTCAATGGATTTGCTCTGTTGTTCTTTATACTAATTCACGCAGGAATGATACTCTTGAAACGATGAGCGTTCCTTTTAAGTCAAGTAGTTCTCTTAAAGAGATTAAAGAAATTGTCTTGTCTTACCATTATCAAAAGGCCAACGAATATTATGTACAACTTAGAGAAAGGAAGTTTGATACAAAGTAAGCTGTTAAGTTAACGTCTGGTATAACATATTTAGTAGACCTAAGGCATTTATGCCGAGAGCCTGCAAGGTCTGGCAAGGTTTCCGAAGGAAAATTTTAGAATTATTTTTTAGGTGCGTAACAAATAATTATTTAAACTAAACATAAATTCATTAATTTATATAACAGGCAGAGCCAGACAAAATTAAGGGGAACAATCTCGTCCAATTAGTATCGTAAACATGGCGATCTAATTACGTTTATTGTAGTTCTTTTAGTAAAATGGATATTATTTCCTGAGAACAAGCATCCCAGAATTCTACAATTTCTTTTGCTTGTGCCACTGTAACTTTAAAACCACGATAGTTTGTATCATTCCTAATACTTTTAAAACGGTTGAGATGGTTAAGTCGAGTCTTTTCTTTAATGTTCATCTCTCTTAAAATTTCCATGCTTACTTCATGATTTCTGGGTTCATATCCAAGTAACCACCACCGTGCATCCCCGAGCTGTCGTATGGATTCATAAGTCTCGCGAAAAATAAGGATGGCACTATGTTCACTGATAGAAATAGTCTTAACAATACTCATGTTAGTCGTTGAAGATTCGATCATTGATTTTACTTTTTCTCTATCCAAAGATTTCTTGCGAAGTTGATCTCCTCTTACCCAGTGCTCAATTTGTTCTTTTTTCATGTTTTTACCTCCAAAAATCCTGAAAGCACAATTCCATTAGCAATATTATTAAAAACGTGAACGTCAACATTTTTTCGGTTAAATAAGTGTAGTTGTATTTTTCTACCAATCTCTTTCTCAAAATCCGAGAGTATTCGCAATCCAATTGTTTTGTATTCCACAGTTTCATCTGTTTCGATAGCAATATCAATATCCGATGTCGAAAAGTCTTCACCTTTCCTAAAACTTCCAAAGAGTACTATCGCTTTAGGGTTACTAAAATGTTCAATAAGAAACTCCACTAATCCACTCTGGTAAATGAAATTGAGGTTATATACCATTTTGCTTTTGAGAAAGTTCCCACTCTGCTGGTTCGCTTTAATCCTCCATATTTTAGTTAGTTTTACAATAGTAATAAAGCCAAGTTGTTCTAGGTTAGCAAGGATTGCTCCAATATGGGGTTTAGCTACTTCCGCCTCTTTTGCTATATCCGAGAGACTGAATTCTTGTTCAGGATAGCGGAATAGAACTTCTAAAACTCTCTGCATTGAGTTCTGAACAAGTAGTCCAAGGTACTTTTTTGTAACTTTCGGTTTCATTATGTAACATACGTTACAAATAAGAACTATTTAAAACTTTCGCTCATTTTTGGCTAAGAAAGTCTCCAAAGAAGGTTAAAGTAAGACCTGAAAGAGTTACTTATCTCTTGATTCTCTATCAATATGGCAAATGGCTTATCTGCGGTTAACCACATAAGAATGGCCGTTTTATCACCGTAAACGTAAACAGTTGTAGGGCTTTGGTGTGTCTCCGAGAGATATTTTACTTCTGTAAGAGGATATTGTGAAAACTCTTTTCCTCTCTTTTTACCCTGAAGAGTTGAATTACAGAGTACTTTAAGCTTAATCTTATTTTTTACTCTTTCTTTATGAAATCTCTCGATGAAAAATTCATGAAGAACTTGAGGTCCTCTTCCAGTACTGCTAATTGCCAGCCATTCTTTTTTGGTTCTAACAATATCATTGAGGATTGTTTTCATTCCCTCTTTATCCTCATAAACCTCAACTGTTGGTTTTTTGAATTTTGGTTTATGTAACTCTTTAAGATTAGGAAGAATATTAAAGATAGAGGCTTCTTTTTCTTTCAGATAATCCAATAATTTTTCAGGAGGAGCAGCATGGAAATATTTGGTGTCATTCTTTATGACGTAAGAGACTAAACCACGATCAATAAGGCTTTTGAGGGTATCGTATAGATGAGTTCTAGATTCTTTTGTTTTATCTGCAACTTCTTTAACCGTTGCTTCTTGGAGCTGTAAGAGGGCTAAATACGCATCAGCTTCTCTGTTGCTTAGTCCAATTTTGATTAGCTCTTCTTTCTCGCTCATGTGCTACAGGTATTAGCTTGTTATTTTTAAAGTTTTCTTAGTTTTAGTCCACTTTTGGACAAATAACATTTTTATACTATATATTGTGGCTAGGGTAATATGGGCATAGACAGGATACTCTGGGATTCAAACGAAAAACATTTCTTTCGATCCACAGATAAAGGTGCGAAAGAAATAGTGCAACCAGATCCTATTGGAGAACCTGTTTGGATAAGTGAAAGTATGGATAGGGAGATGGGACCTAACTATTATGCCGAGATGATGAAGAAATCTTATGTTTCTCATGCACCGGAAGGAGCAAACGCATATTCGGAAAGTCGACTAAGTTCTGGATATCCTGTTAGAGCTGTTCAATATTACAGGATAAATGGGAATTAATCATGTTAAATGTAGAATTAGAGATAATGGTGAGGGATTCAGCAGAGCTTGAGCAGTTAGTAGAAGAAAAGTCGCCACGTTCTTAATAAATTACGTCAAGAGATTGTTCCCCAGTTTCAGAGAGTAATCAAAAATTTGGGAGAGCGAACCGTTAAACACTATGTTAGACGCAGTAAGTTATTGCGAAGTTTTCATTCGCTTTCCGTTTTTAGTTTAACGAAGGTAGCCCCGTTAAGATTTCTCAGTTTACTTTTTGAAGTTGTGCAGTTTTATCGACGACAAAAAGCGCTGAAAAAATTTTGGCAAACGTCGCAACTTTACGAAGTGCTTTAAGTCCGAAGGACATTAAAGCATTTGGGAGAGCGAAGTGTAACGAGCGAACCGTAAAGTTGCTGTTATACGAGGTGAGTGGAGCAAACGAGAGTAAAATAAATTATCATAATACTCGTTTGCGGAACGAAAGTGCAACGTCCCCGAGCACCGCAGACCGCAGTCGAGGAGCGGAGGCGTATGACGCAGGAACCAGCATCGTAATCGTAGATTAACACTCATAGATTTGTAGCAACGTGGGGTTTTCCTCATTCCGAGCCGAAAGCTTTTCATTGTAGTACGTTAAGGGGGAGGCGTTTTGAAAAAGAAGCATTAATAAAGTAGTATTGGTTTTTTCTGACCACCCATGGATAAAAAGGAGTTAGAGTTCCTGTTGAAGGAAGGTGAAGGGTATAATTTGGAGTTTAAAGAGAGTGATTCTTCTGATCTTGCCAAAGAAATCTGCGCTTTTGCAAATGCAACAGGTGGAAAAATTCTATTGGGTGTGACTGACAAAGGAGAAATCAAAGGCATTAACATTACAAATCGTTTGAAATCACAAATTATTGATATTGCTCGAAATTTTGATCCAAAGTTAGAAATATCTGTTGAAGAAATCGGTAATGTTCTGGTTGTCAATGTCCAAGAAGGAAAGAATAAGCCCTATTCTGTCAATGGAAAATTTTTCATGCGTTATGGACCAAACTCTCAGCAGTTAGGGAGAGATGAAATCAGAGAACTTTTCAATAAAGAAGGATTAATCAAATTTGATGTTAAACCAAATCCCATATTTCAAATCGACAAAGACCTCAGCCAAAAAGCATACGACAATTTTCTTCGGTTAAGTAAAATTAGTCCTATTCTTGATAAAAAGAAGTTACTCCAAAATCAATCGCTTCTGGAAGATGGGCAGATGAAAAATGCAGGAGTTATGTTGTTTTGTAAAAAGATTACTGGTTTTCTTCCTAACGCAACAATTGCTTGTATTCTCTGTCAAGGTGATGATAAATACAAAATCATTGATCAGCGAGAATTTGATGGCGATTTATATTCCAATTATCAGAATGCTTTTGCGTACTTGAAATCAAAGCTGAACACTGAATATATTATTCGAGGCGGACCTCGTGAAGAAAAACTGGAGCTGCCAGAAGATGCACTACGAGAGGCAATTTTGAACGCAATTGCTCATCGAGATTATTTTTCTCCTGCTAATATTCAAATCAACATTTTCAAAAATAAGGTTGAAATAACCAATCCCGGCGGACTGATTGGAAATATTACTGTCAAAGATTTGTTTGAGAGAAGTATTCCCAGAAATCACTTGTTATTTGGTTTGATGCAGAGGCTAGAATTAGTCGAAAAAGCAGGTTCTGGATTAGTACGAATTCAACGAGCAATGAAAGAGTACAAGCTTTCCAACGCCGAGATAAAAGCGGATAAGAACTGGTTTAGTATTACATTCAAGCGCCCTGATTTAGAGAAGGAAAGTTACGAGCAAAGAATAGGTGGTCAGATAGGTGGTCAAAAAAGGTGGTCAGAAAAAGAACTAACTGAACGTCAGATTGAGGTCGTACAGCTACTGCAAGCAAATCCCACTATTTCTCGTCGAGAGCTTGCAAAAAAATTGGGCATTAATCAATCTGCGGTACAAAAGCATTTGGAGACGTTAAAAGAGAAAGGTATTCTGAAGAGGGTTGGCGGAGCGAAGGGTGGAAGTTGGGTGGTGGTTAAGTAGTCAGATAAGTGGTTGAAGAAAAAAATGGAAAATCTCATACTCATCGGGACAATTTTAGCAGTTCATATTTTTGCTTGGTTTACTCCTGGTCCACTTTTTGTGTTAATCGTAAGAAACTCGCTCGTATATTCACGCAAATCGGGAATCTGGACGGCAGTTGGAATTGCGATAGGTAACTTCATTCACATTACGTACTCAGTTACTGGAATCACACTCCTTATTTCAGCGTCACCAATAACCTCCAATCTCATTAAATTTTTGGGAGTAGGATATTTGGCTTACCTTGGCATCAAAACATTTCTGATTAAAGTGGAAACACAAAAAACGGACACTACGTCTAATGAGCGTAAAGACCTTTCACCATTACAAGCAGCAAAAATTGGCTTCCTGACAAATATTCTTAGTCCAAAAGCTTCACTCTTTTTTGTAAGTATTTTCGCAACCGTTATGGCATCAGGCTCTCCATCTTGGGTGGTTATTTTCTTATGGATTGCAATGCCACTCAATTCATTTATTATGGCTTCAATCTTTTCGGTATTTTTCACTCAGAAAAAAGTCAGAGCCATTTATGAAAAACATCAACATATTGTCAACAAAGTTCTGGGAGTAGCATTGCTTGTGCTTGCAGGGATGATAGCATTTTACAAATAAAGAAGAGAGATAGTTCTTGTCTAAAACGCCTCCCTTTTTCTTTATTTTTTAGAGGAAAACCCCCACATAGAGTGTAACAGCTGTGTTTCTTCCGTGTTGGTTCCGAGTAATATGTCGTATAACGTCGCAACTTTACGAAGTTTTTTCCCTCGAAAAATTCCCCTCGTGGAGTGGAGCGAAGCGGAACGGAACAGAGCTGGGAATTTTTCAGAGCTGGA
>Ga0209541_10016304_pt1 | contig 11005 bp, 12 predicted proteins | sample RifCSPlowO2_01_FD_184027 | JGI IMG/M metagenome (GOLD analysis project Ga0209541, IMG submission 184027) | Groundwater microbial communities from Rifle, Colorado - Rifle CSP2_plank lowO2_0.1 (SPAdes) (version 2) | ecosystem: Environmental > Aquatic > Deep subsurface > Groundwater | place... | reverse complement strand
ATCAGGGAGAAGAAATTTGTCCTGACTTTAGGCGGCGAACATTCAATTGCAGTCGGGCCGGCAAAAGCTTATTCAGATTCTTTCAAGAATTTATCAGTTTTATATTTTGATGCACACGGGGATTTAAGAGAGGAGTATGGAAATTCAAAATTCAGCCATGCGTGCGCGCTCAAAAGAATAACGGATTTCAACAAAAGTTTTGTTCACGTTGGGTGCAGGAGCATTAGCGACGAGGAAGCAGAGCTGATTGAAAAAGAAAATTACAAGGTTGCGTGGGCGCACGAGTTCAAGCGCGGAAAGGTTGATTATGATTTTATTTTAAATAATTTAAAAGAAAACGTTTACATCAGTTTTGATATTGACGCTTTTGACCAGTCAATTATGCCGGCAACCGGAACGCCAGAGCCGGGGGGAATAAACTGGTATGATGCAATCACGATTATTCGAAAGGTTTCAAAGGAAAAGAATATAGTCGGCGCAGACATAAATGAGCTTGCGCCGATTAATGGATTGCACGCAGCTGATTTTTTGGCTGCGAAGCTTGCTTACAAGATAATTGGCTACTCGCAACTGAAAATTTAAAGAAAAGGCAGTAGAAACCTTTAAAAGTATAGTCTCACACAAAAAGGGACACGGAAGGGGGGCGGGCAGAAACTGAAAAGTTTTTGTTTGCTTACTTCTGCAATAAGGAGGAATGAAAATGGAATACGGTGGACAAAGAGATTACAGGGAAAGAACTGACATAAAGTTCGAAACAATAAAGGCAGAAGAGGTAAAGTTTGGGAAAAACAACTTTATCGAAATTGCACGGAAGAAAGCCGTCACTGGCCAGGGCGAAAGCACTGAGTTTATCGCCATCAGCCGCGGATTCTTCGGACGCGACGGAATGAAGCGCTTCAAAAGAAGCCTGACAGTTCCGGACGATGTGGATGTAATTGAGTTTGTGTGCAAAAACATAAAGGCAATGTCATCCGGCAAGAAAGCAGCTGCTGAAACAGCAGATGCAGAAACGCCAGATATGGAATAAGGTTTGGAAAGAAATTTCTAAATAGTTTCTAAAAGGAGCGGGAGCTTTATTTCTTCCAAGGGAGAATCCAGTTGTTCCTGTATTTCCATTTTAAGACTGCCGGCTTTATTTTTTCAGCGTGGGCAAAGGCTTCTTTGATTTCAGGATTCAGGAAATATTTTTCTTTTTTATACAGCAAAAAGCCAGCAGACAGTAACCGTGGAAAGTATCTTGAGCGGATCTCAGACCCAGATTGGCGCGCGTCAACTGCGTTTATTATTTCATAAAGGTCGAGTGGTTTTTTAGCACGGAAAAGGGCCCGCAATACATTGTAGCCGCAAGCTTTTGTGATTTTGTTTTCTTCCAGCAGATAATCCAAGTCTTCCTCTATTTCAACAAAAAGCCTTGCGTACGCCTGAACCTTATTTTTTGCAAAAATTTTAGTAAGGTTATTTATGTGCGCATCCTTCAGCCTCCTTGCTTTTGGGGAGCCCCTGCCTTTCTCCAAGAACAGGCTGTCATAAGAAAAGGAAGATTGTAAGAAGGTTGGTGCAAGAACTTGCCAGTCTGGAATTGGGGAGTGCCTTCTTTTAAGACGCATGTAGGGGATTTTACTTTCAAATCCTTCATCTGCGGTGTATTTTGAAAACTCAATAAAAATAAATCCCCATTCCGTTTCCTCAACAAAATCATCTATTAAATATTTGTATTTGCTCTCGGCCATACAAACAGAGTAATCACTGCGTTTAATTAATCTTTCTAAAAACTAATTTCCTTAATCCGTTTCGCCAGCGCCTGGCATTGCTGCCATTGCCCCGCCGCCGAGCGGCGATTCTTCGCTTCCGCCTGCCAATGCTTCCTGCTCGTACTTTTCGTACTGCTTTGGCACTGTTACAAGCACAATGTCGTCAGCTGCGAGAACTTCGCGGTATGGAATAAGGATTGTTTTCTTTACTTCCTGCTCGCTCTTTGAGAGCACTCTGTACAAAAAGGATGTTCTTGCCATCACAACTGCAAAGCCGTAGATGTTTCCTTTCTCAGTGTCAACCATTGTGTCATCTATTTTTCCAACATACTTGCCGTTGCGAGTGAAGACATCTCTTCCGTTTAATGATGTTATATTTACAACGCCCATTTGAACTCCCTTAGTTTGGTGCAACCGTTAATTATTAGTTAAGGCACTGTTTTGCATAGAAAATGGGGCTTTTTATACTTTCGCATTCATTTTCTCCGGCAAAAAAGGGTAATAATTTAAACTAGGGAGTTGAAAAACAGGAATTATGGCATCAATCAGATTTTCGCAGAAAGAACTCATTCATTTATTCGTTTCAGTAGTGGTAATGGCGTTTTTAGTCGGGATAAATCTGGCTTTTTCCCCGGGATCAAAAGGAATTGAGCTGTTAATTGCGTCGGTTTTCGCATTTCCAATTGCGTTTTTGATTATTGTTCCGGCTTTTGTGCTGCACGAGCTGGGGCACAAAGTGGTTGCGCAGCGTTTTGGTTTCTGGGCAGAATACAGGATGTGGACACAGGGGCTTTTATTGGCAATTTTAATCATGATTGTTTCGCTGACTTTTGGAAACCCGTTTCTTTTTGTTGCACCGGGAGCGGTTTACTTTGCGGCGAATTACAGGGCGAATTCTGAAAAGGTTGGAAAAATCGGATTAGTGGGGCCGGTAATTAATATAGTGCTTGGAGTTGTTTTTGGACTGGCTGCGATTTTTGTTGGAACAAGTGGATTAAGTGTAATTTTGGCAATGGGGGCAAAAGTAAATGCGTTTCTTGCTATCTTTAACTTGATTCCGTTCCCGCCGTTTGACGGGGAGAAAGTTTTTGGTTGGGACAAAAAACTCTGGTTATTGGCAATTGCAATGGCAATTGTGCTCTTTACAATTCCGATTTGAGAAGTTTAATAAACTAGTGGGGTTAAAAAGCTACTCTCTAGGGGGAAATGGCGGTAAGTTAGTAGTTTGTGGTTAGTGGTTTGTAGTACTAACTACGAACGACCAACTACTAACTACAAACCTAACCAACTTTCACAGAAATGGCTGTACATCCAATTGAATACAGGTATAACACAAAAGAAATGCTGGCGATTTTTCAGGAAGAGAATATTCTGCAAAAAAGATTGGATGTTGAAGCTGCGCTTGCCCGCGCAGAGGCTGCTGCGAAACTAATTCCCAAAAACGCAGCCGAGGAAATAACAAAAAAAGCGGATGTCAAGATTGTAAAGCTTGAGCGCGTTAAGGAAATTGAAGCGCAGATTGACCATGATTTAATGGCGATTGTAAAAGCGCTTACAGAAAAATGCTCTCCTGAAGCTGGAAAATTTGTTCATTTTGGGGCGACAAGCTACGATATTGTTGATACTGCTTGGGCATTAATTTTGAGGGAGGCTTTGAAGTTAGTAAAGGAAGATTTAGTAAAATTCAAGAAAATTTTGCTGGAGAAAGCAGAGAATTATAAAAAGCTGGTAATGGTTGGAAGAACACACGGGCAGCACGCAACTCCAATTACACTTGGATTAAAATTTGCAGTCTGGGCTGCGGAGGTTCAGAGGCATCTAGAAAGAGTTGAGAAAGCAATTGAGATTGTGAGCGTGGGAAAATTGACAGGAGCGGTTGGAACAGGCGCTGCACTTGGAAAAAGTTCGCTGAAAATTCAGGAGTTGTTGATGAAAGAGTTGGGTTTGGGGGTTCCGCTTGCTACAAATCAGGTTTTGCAGCGCGATAGGCACGCAGAGGCAATTATTTCACTTTCTTTTATCGGGCAGACACTTGAGAAAATTGCAAAAGAGATTAGAAATTTGCAGAGAACAGAAATTGGGGAGGTTGAGGAGCCATTTAGGGAGAAGCAAGTGGGCAGCTCAACAATGCCGCAGAAAAGAAACCCACATAAATCTGAACGTATTTGTGGGATTGCGCGCGTGATAAAAGCAAACGCAATTGTTTCACTGGATAATATTCCGCTTGAGCACGAGAGGGATTTAACAGATTCGTCAGCTGAGCGGATTATTTTGCCGGAAAGCTTTATTTTAACCCATTACATTTTGCGCGAGGCGCAGAATATTATTTCTGGGTTGAGGGTTAATGAGAAAAATATCAGGAAAAATTTGAAATTAACGCGCGGCCGAATAATGGGCGAGGCGCTTATGCAAAAATTGGTTGAGAAAGGAGTTCCGCGGCAGGAAGCGCATGAATTGGTTAGAGTGGCAGCAATGGAGAGTTTTGAGAAGGATATTGAAATGGCAACTGCGCTGATTAACAGCGGAAAGGTAAAAGGATTGCTTAGCTTGAAGGAAATTGAGGATGTTTTAAATCCGGAAAATTATATCGGAGCGGCTGTTGAACAGATTGAAAACGTTATAAAGAAATTAAAATAATTTTCTTTTAGAGGGGTATGGGGAGACCTTTTCTTTTAAACTACAAACCACAAACTACTTACTACAAACCCAATTTTTTAATCAATATTTTTCTTTTTCAGCAAACGCTCAACTTCGGCTAATTCTCGTTCAAGATGGTCAATTTTTTCACTGATAAAAGAAAAGTATTGCATGTATCTTTCCGCCTCAATTTTAAAAATATCTTCCTTGCTTTCAATTGTTTTCAGGTGGGCATCAACCAAATCCAGCTTGTTTTGAATTTTTTCCAATTCGCCGCGCAAATTTTCAGTTGGGGCTCTTTTTTCTTCCAACTCTTCAGCAAATTCTGGTTGTTTAGACGGCTTTTCTTCCTCAGACTCTTTAAACAAATCTTCTTCAGTCCCTGTCTCCAGCTCCTTGTCAAAATCTTCAGTAAACGGCTCTTCCTCTTTTTCACCTGTGACAGATTCTGCAACGCGCTTGGTTACTTTCTTAAATAAGTCTTTAATAGCCACACGAGAAATAAGCAAGAACCCCTTAAATAATTAGCTTCAAAGCGTCAAACTAGTCAAATAAACCGAAAGTGAGGAAGCCGCAACTGAAACAACCCCGAGGTTTATGCGCAAATTGTTGTTTTCAACATTGCCGACATAATAAAGGGATATTACAGCAATGACAAAAAAGAACAAAGGCGGCAAAATTTTGTTTGAAAAGCCGATAAACCAGCTTGGCAGTTTCGGCGCATGAATTTTATGAGACTGCAGTTTAATGAAACAGCTTATGCAGTAGCCGTGATACATTCGCTTCTTTTCCTTTGTGCAGGATATGCATTTCATAGGTAAATTTATAGAAGTACAGCTAATATAGTCCCAGGGGGTACTTATATACGTTTTCAGGGGGCTTGTGGTGAAAATGGCATTCGCAAAATCTTTTATAAAAGAGGGCAGTATCGAGCCGCGTTTGTATCAGGAGACCATACTAGATACTGCTGTAAATAAAAACACCCTTGTTGTTCTTCCCACAGGGCTTGGAAAAACTGTAATTGCTGCGCTGGTGGCTGCGAAGCGGCTTGAGTTGAACATGGTTGAGGGCAAAATTTTGTTTTTAGCGCCCACTAAGCCGTTGGTTGAGCAGCATGCGGGCAGCTGGAAGGATATTTTTAAGTTCCCAAAGGAGGAATTTAAGGTTTTTACCGGATTGGTGAATCCGCAGAAAAGAATTTCAGAGTATGATGAGGCGCGTTTTATTTTTGCAACCCCCCAAGTTATCCAGAATGATGTTTTGGCAAACAGGTTTTCAATGGAGCATGTTGTTTTGCTCATAGTTGATGAGGCGCACAGGACAACTGGCGAATACCCGTATGAATTTATTGCAAGAAAATATTTTGAGCAGGCAAATGAAAAAAGATTGTTGGCTTTAACAGCATCCCCCGGAACAAGCAGGGAGGAGATTGAAACTGTCTGCAAGGCCTTGAGAATTGAAAATATTGAAAACCGCAGCAGGGAAGACACAGATGTCAGCCCCTATGTCAAGGAAAGAAACCACGAATGGGTCATGCTTGAGCTTCCGCGGGAAATGTTGAGGATAAAAGGATTGTTAGGAATTGTTTTTGCAGAGAATTTAAGATATTTGAAAAACGCAGGAATTATTCAAACTGCGGAGAAAACAGATTTGAGGAAAAAAGAAATTTTGAGGCTGCAGGCACAGTTGGTCAGGGAGGCGCACAAAAACAAAGATTTATACCCATACCTGAGCGCAACTGCGGCGCTTTTGAAATTACATCATGCAATTGAAATGGTTGAGACGCAGGGAGTAAAACAGGTTTATAGTTATTTGAAAGGATTGCACCAAGACACAACTAAGGCAGCGCTGAATTTGCTTACACGAACACAGGTAAAAGAGGCAACAGACATTGCAGAAGAGCTTGTGAATAAAGGAATAGAGCATCCAAAAGTCCAGAAATTAGTTGAATTCCTGAAAGAAAATAAAAAAACAATTGTTTTTGCGCATTACAGGGCGACAGTTGAAATTATTTTAAGCGAGCTGGCAAAAAACAAGATAAAGGCGACATCACTTGTCGGCCAGGTGAGTAAGGGAAATCTTGCAGGGTTAAGCCAGAAGGAGCAGTTGAAAAGGCTGAATGAATTTAGAAAAGGAAAATACAGGGTTTTGGTTGCAACATCGGTTGGAGAGGAAGGATTGGATATCCCGGAGGTAGACCAGGTTATCTTTTACGAGCCGATTCCGTCTGCAGTCCGCACAATACAGAGAATGGGCAGAACCGCGCGCCATAAGCCTGGAAAAATTGTTGTGTTTATAACAAAAGGAACAAGGGACGAGGCTTATTACTGGACTTCGTTCTATAAAGAGAAAAAGATGCAGAAGGTTTTAAAGGAAATGGATATGAAAAAGATCGGAGTGGCACAGGGAACTTTGGACAAATTCCAGAAAACAGAAAAAGGTGAGCAGAAAGCGGTTGTCTTTGCAGATGTTCGCGAGAGCGGCAGCGGAATTTTAAGGGAGTTGGATGGGTTAGGAATAGAGGTTAGAATGAAACAGTTGGATATTGCGGATTTCCAGCTTTCGGACAGGGTTGGAGTTGAGCGCAAAACCTGTGAGGATTTCCTGCAGAGTTTGATTGATGGCCGCTTGTTGGCGCAGGCAAAGAATTTGGTTGAGAATTTCAGAAAGCCACTTTTTATCGTTGAGGGTGAAAGTTTGTATGGGCTTAGGAATATCCACCCAAACGCAATAAAAGGGGCGCTTGTTGCGATTAAAATTGATTTTGGAATACCAATCATCTACACAAAAGACGCTAAAGAAACTTCGGAATTTTTGGCAACGATAGCAAAGCGCGAGCAGTTGGACAAGAAAAGGGAAATTGTTTTGCGGGAAGGAAAAAGAGTAATGAGCCTGCCGGAGATGCAACAGTTTGTTGTTGAGAGCCTGCCAATGGTCGGGCCTGGATTGGCAAAGAAATTACTGGAGTATTTTGGGTGTGTTGAAGCGGTCTTCAAAGCAAGCGAGGCGGAGCTGCAGAAAGTAGAGAATGTCGGGGAGATAAAGGCAAAAGAAATGCGGAAAATTATTGCAAGTAAGTTTGAATCTATTGTTTGAGGGTTGTTTTTCTGAATTTGATATAATTATTTAATAAATCCCGCAAAAGTGTTACAACAGTTGATTTTGTTTGTGGGTTTACATAACCAGAAGGCAGCATTCCATATCCAACTGGCGCTGGCGGCTCCCCTGCTACAAGCCCGAAATCAATTAAAGTTTCATAAGTGTGCCATGCTTCTTCATTTAATTCCCGGCCTTTGTGTGAAATTTCGTCCGCCTCCCTTGGCCGCTGCCTTGAGCGATCGATATAAAGGTTTTCAAAATCAGCAATCCATTCCTTAAGCTTTTCTGCCTGTGCGTTTACCTCTTCTTGATTAACCTTCCCAGTTTCCTTGTCAATGCTGCCAGAAATTGAGGTTCTTATTCGCCTCAAATCACTTTCTAAACTAGTTGCGTCATGAGCCATGTTATGGTAAAATTTATAGTAGTGAAAGCTCTATTTAAACAATATCAAATGAGAGGGAGAGGGTTGATAGTTGGTGTTGATATAGGGATGACAACAGCTATTGCGCTGCTTGATTTGAATGGGAATTTTATTGGGTTGAAAAGCCAGAAGGAGTTTCCGCAGCACGAGATGCAGCAGTTCATACAAAGCCACGGCCAGCCGGTTCTTTTCACAACAGATGTTACCAAGGCGCCTGTTGGAATCAGTAAATTAGCAGCATCGTTCAATGTGCGGGCTGAAACGCCGCAAAAAGATTTGGGGAGAAGGGAAAAAGGCGAGCTTGCTTCTGTATTTCTGAAAAAATTAAACAAAACCCCTGAAAATTTTCATGAGGTTTCTGCTCTTGCGGCTGCGATTGTTTGTTACAACAAACACGAGAGTAAATTTAGGAAAGTAGAGCGGCAGTTAAGTGAGCGCGGGGTGTTTGAAAGGGTTGAGGAGATAAAGAAAAAAGTTTTGTATGGGATTTCTGTGAATAGGGTATTAGAGGGAAGGGGGTGAGAAAGGATAAAAATATATATGAATTATTTACTATATAGATAATAATATGGCAACAAAACGTGGCCGACCGGTTAAATCCTTAATTAGAGATAGAATGAAAGAAATTTTAGCGGTTTTAGGGAGTAGTTATGGGTATGAGATCTATAAAGTTTACACCGCTGCTTTTTCTAAAATAACTTTGCGCTCAATGTATTATCATCTCAATAAAGGTGTTGAAATTGGTGAGTTTAATTTAGTTGGGGTTAGGGAGGAGAAAGGCAGTTACACTTGGGGGGATAAAACAACAAGACGTTATTATAGTTTAAAAGAAAAGGGGGCTCGTATCAACGAAGATTTAGTTCGTGTGGTGCAAGATTTAGGTTTAAGAAAGAGGAAGTGAGACACCTCTATTTCCTTTGGAGAATTTTTAATTAATTTTAAGTGTAGTTGGGTTGTGTTTTTAGATTTGTTGTTATTACTTACTATATAGAAAATAATTATTATTAATTATAGAAAATCGAAAACCCCACTACTTCTAATGGAAAGTACTTAAAAATAAGAAAAAACTCGCAAAAAACATTAAAAAACTAACAAAAACACTGCTTAACAAACAAAACAGTAGGAAAATATCCTCCAGTGGAAACCAAGGGGTCTCTGAGGTAAAAATAAAAACAACAAACCACCAACCTTTGTTTCTTTTGGAAAAAATTTTCTTAAAAATCGTAGCAAGATATATATACCTTCATTTCTTATGGAAGGTGCTCGTTTTTTTGAGCAAAAAAACAAAATTTAATTGAGAGCACACAAAACTCGTTTCATAGTTTTGTTCTTTCGTATAGTTTGGGAGGATTGATGGAAAATGGCACAAAAAACATTAAATGAATTATTCGACTCTTTTTTAAGCAGAGAGCCTTTGTTTATTTCTAAAGGGGCCCTGCAGGAAACTTATACCCCTGAAACAGTTCCTCATCGCGAGGAGCAAATTAAGCAACTTGCGTCTATTCTTGTCCATACACTCCGTGGGGAGAAGCCGTCTAATGTATTTATTTACGGCAAAACAGGGACAGGCAAAACATTAGCAAGCAAGTTTGTTTGTGGTGAATTGCAGAGGCGCGCAGCTGAGCGGGGGATTAACCTAAAAACATTTTACCTCAACTGCAAAATGGAGAAAACAAACACACCTTATAGAATTCTTGCCCACTTTTTAACAGAATTGGGCGAACAAGTCCCAATGACTGGATTGCCAACAGAGGAAATATACAAAAAATTTGTTAAAAAAATGAGTGAGATAAACAGTATTTGCATAATAATTCTTGATGAAATTGATTCACTTACCGACACATCAACTCTTTATGATTTGACAAGAATAAACACACAATTAAAAAACACACGAGTGAGTATAATTGGAATTTCAAACAACATCTCTTTCACAAACAACTTAGATCCGAGAATAAAATCCTCACTCTCAGAGGAAGAGTTAGTTTTCCCCCCATATAACGCAATACAACTCACTGAAATACTTTCAAGGAGAGCTGAGATAGCACTTCGTTACGGCACTCTTGGGGATGGAGTGATTGAAAGATGCGCCGCTCTCGCTGCGCAAGAGCACGGCGACGCAAGGCGCGCTCTCGACCTCCTTAGGGTAGCTGTTGAGATCGCAGAACGTGTTGGAAACGACAAAACCACAATAGCCCATGTTGACCAGGCGCAAAAAAAACTTGATATAGATAGGGTAGTTGAGGTAATAAAAACCCAGCCACGCCAATCCCAGTTAGTTATGTCAAGCATTCTCTATCTCAAAGAAAACAACGCAGAAAGCATATCTACTGGTGAGGTTTATGAAATTTATACAAAACTCTGCAAGAAATACAACCTCTTGCCGCCTTTAACCCCTCGAAGAGTCTCTGATTTAATTTCAGAGCTTGAAATGCTTGGGTTAATAGACACATCTGTAATTTCGCGTGGGAGATATGGCAGAACGCGCGCAATTAATCTGAACATAACTGATAACGTCCTTACAAAAAGTAAGGAAGTGTTGGCATGTGAGTTAGCATAACTCATATGTTGTAAGCATGAGCAATCTTATTGGTGGATTTGATTCCCCAACCCAGGCAGCGCAGCTAAAGCTAGTACTTTTGCAGAGGGCTCTTTCTAATAAAATCCAAATCTCCAAAGAAGCGCTCGCACTGCTTTTGCAATCTACTAACCCTTCCTCTCAACTAGAGCAACTAATCCAAAAAGTAAAGCAAAACAACGAATTTGTAATCCTCCCAAAACATTTTATTCATTTCTCTACCCCCCCCTCCAAACCCCCCCAATCATTTAAATCAATCGAGCTCGTCCATGATTATATCACAACACCCCCTGTTGGCAACTTAAAAGATATGGCCAACTATTTTGCAAACCGTTTGCTGCAGTTTAAAAAATACCTCCAGCCGCGCCTCTCTAACCTGCATTCCATTTCAAATATCCAGAAAGCAAGCAACGAGAAAATGAGCATAATCGGCCTTGTAATGGACAAGCGCAAAACCAAAAACGGGAACATCGTCCTTGAGGTTGAGGATTTAAGCGGCATTGGAAAGGTAATAATTTCCCG
>Ga0209541_10016303_pt1 | contig 11005 bp, 7 predicted proteins | sample RifCSPlowO2_01_FD_184027 | JGI IMG/M metagenome (GOLD analysis project Ga0209541, IMG submission 184027) | Groundwater microbial communities from Rifle, Colorado - Rifle CSP2_plank lowO2_0.1 (SPAdes) (version 2) | ecosystem: Environmental > Aquatic > Deep subsurface > Groundwater | place: Rifle... | reverse complement strand
CTCTCAACACCTTCCCGCAATACGGATCTTTCCAGACTACTTGAGACTGCTGACGCACAGCCTTAAATGAAAAATATTCTCCATCGGCCATGACTAGATTGTATCATCGTTGAGTCGGTAATTTGTGGTAAATCACCGCCTCGTTAAATTGGGCAATGTTAGCATAACGACTCTCAAGTAACTGCTTTAGCTCAGGAAAGTCTCTGGGCTCATTGTCCATCCATACAATATAAGCCGGATAAGTTCTCACCAGCTCATTTCCCAGTAGACTGTATTCGTTGAGATCTTCGACATGAAAAGATGTAGTTAATCTTCCGACTGGCAGCCGATCTGCCAGCACATAAATATCTGGCTCAGTACCCCATACATAAATTCTCTCCAAAGGTTGAGTCCGCTCTCGTAGAAATTTTGCTACCGCATAATTTCGCGCCATTCTTCCATCAAATCGTTGATAATATTCTTCCTTAGAAATTGACTTCGTCACCAACAACCCAAAATTTTTATAATAGGTAAGTAACGGACCCAGGCGAAACCCAAATCGGATATAAGCCACCTCAACTAACCCAAAAACCAGCATCCCCGCAACCAAGTCACCGCGTTTTACTCGTCTTAGTATCACTCCCAGCAATATAATGAGTGGGGGAACCACTTGTAACAAATAGTGCAAATAAGGTCGCGCAGATAACAAAGCTCCAAATAACGCCCAAATAGTCCATAAGCTGGCAAACAAAGCCGGTTGAGACAAAAATTTCCTAAACCACAGCAGCCCCACAGACAGCGCTCCTGCCAATAACAATCGAGATGGCAACGAGCTAAAAGTAAAGAAGGCCCACATGCCCATTTGTGGTCGCCATACGGCTACATAAGAACTACTACCGATCATTATCCGTCCCAACTCAACCGGCCCCACACCTTGCCAGGCATGTACCACCAACATAAAGCCGACTAGGCTTAGCCATCCCAACGCAAACCACAGACCCCCACGAACGATTACCGTAAAACTGCGGCGAACAAACAGGGGAGCCAAAAAGAAAAATAACCCCGCGGCCACCATCTCAGCCCCAACAGGGATTTTAAACAAAAATCCCATCGCAAAAAACAATCCCGCAATGAATAATTTTCCATTATCAATTTTCAATTTTTCATTCCACAGCAGGAGCATTCCTGCTGTGACAGGCATTATCATGAAAATCTCCCCGTTGGCGATATTGCCCTCAAAGAGTGGTGTTGCTGTCAGCCCAATAAATATCACCATGAGCGCATAGCGCAACCATCGTCTTTGTACAAATATTGTCTTAAGAAAAATCCACATGAACACTGCGTGGATAGAATTCCAGAACAACAATACCAGCCTAAAACCCCACACGCTTTGCACCAAAGCTGCGAGTAAATAAATAAACGGTGGTTTATTAGGGTAGTCAGTTATGCCTTTATACAGCACCAATCCTTTGCGGATTCCCTGCCCGATAGTCAGGTAAATATTTTCATCCCCGTACCAGGCCGGTTCAAACAGTGTTGGCAACCGTAGCAATGCAACCACTGTTACCACCACCAATAAAGCCTCGTTTTTTCTTATCCAATTAATCAGTTGACTCATGATATTCAGACACGGGTCCTGGCTTAATAAACCAATAGAATTGATCCTTTGGTACCTTACCTACAACTACCAAATTCATCCGTACATATGCATCCAATAAAGCTTTTCCTGAAGATTGTACAATTCCCTCCTCAAGCACCAAAACCGGGAATTGCCCCCGATTATAAAACATCACCTCGGCAAAAGACGGCAACAAAGTTACCAGCATTTTTGCTTGTCGTGTATCGGCAAGCACGCTGTGCATTTCTTCGCGCGTGCTATGTGGAAATCGCGCAAAATTAAGTCCATTAATTGATAAATAGAACGCCAGCAAAAACGCCGTAACTCCACACGCAACAGATTTACGAACGCTTGCTAACCCCCAGACCACAATTAACAACATGGGCATACTGCAAAAAATGAGGTAACGATAAAAGAAAACCGGTTTATAAGCCAAAGACATGATCGTGGGTATAAACACTGGAACAACTAGCCAAATCCATAAATATACATATGCCCTTGGCCACAGGCGATAACGCCACCAGACCAACAAAGGGCTGACCATTATCATCAGCAATAGTACCCATACCACAAACATCCGCTGGGGTTGATCAGTGTCACCACCCATTACCCGCATAAACCATTCCCAGTGTGTCATACTATTTATTTGTCCAATCCAATAGCCTTGCTTCACAGTTGAAACTTGAGATAAAAGAGTAGGTATCCAAGGCGCCTGAGCCAAAAGTAGTACACCAAAAATTAACAAATAATGCCAAAAACGCTGGCGGCATAATAACAGCCACGCCACCGCATGAGCCACGATAATAAACCACATATAGTAATGCGTATACATCCCAATTATTGCTGCTACCCCATAAGCCACATACCAAACTCGTCTCCTGGTGGCCATGCTTTTCCAAAATGCCAGGGTAGTAAGGGCAGATAAAAATGCCAACAATGCATATGCCCGCGCCTCAAATGCATAGATAAACAAGATAGGCGCAGCCAAAACCAGTAATGCCCCATTTATTGCCACTACTTTACCGGCCACTTTTCGCATCAAAAAATACACTGGTAGCGGCGTTAACATCCAAAAAAATACCGAGATTAATCGAATCCACTCTGATGCCCCAAACAACTGCATGAACCCATGCACCAGCAGGTAATAAAAAGGTGGATGAAAGTCTTCACCGGTAACTCTGATGATCTCAGGCACTGGTAATGATGAAATCAGTGCCGTCCACGCCTCATCCCCCCAAAACCCTCTGGAAAAGTAATTGTGAGTCAACCAATACATTATTTAAGAATAACAGAAAATCCCTAGACTTTTTCTGTCACTCGATATTCGATGTACCTTCCCAACATCAATCGGGTATGCGCATCTAGTCCGGGGAGAGCGCTAAAGAAAAAACCCAGTACTGGCAGCAGTAATAATTCAAATGGTGTCAACGCTCGTCGCAACCAAGATGTCCCCTCCGGAGCTTGTGGCCGTTGTCGCACGTGCACTATCCAGACCAATACTAATGAAGATAACGCTACCGTCAATATTGCCGACGAAACTTGCGGCAAAGTCTTTCCTAAAATAGTTCTGGCAAACACGGGATTTAAAAGTGGAGGGAAAAATGCTCCAACAGTAATAGCAAACCAATTAACCGGCCACAGAAAATGAAACTGAATAAATTGCATCACCCTGAATAACTTTTTACCCAAAGGCACTCCAGGAACAGTAATAAATCGACTGACAATATATGGATTATCTACCACTCCCCACGCCCACCTCTTTACCTGCTCATACTGATTGATTAGGGTTTTCCAATACCCAGACGATTGAGGTGCATCTTGTTTAACAGATAAAAAGATCGGTTCTACCTCCAGGTCACCCTTAAAGTGAAAAAAAGCTTTGAAAAACAAGCGATAATCCTCAGGAATCACATCCGTATCCCAGTAATCAATTTCTACAATCATCTTCAGCGAAGTCGAGTACGTAGAAAAGTTAATTAAGGCATCCTTGCGCATTAATATATAAACATGTACTACACTCCACACACTGGCGAGCACCCTAATCGGTGCAGGGACTTTCCAGATGTTATTGTAAAATACAATCGCCGGCTGCCAAATTCTCCGATAACGATTAGGATGATCCAAAAAAACGTACGCCAGATTAGCCAAAAAATTTGGGTGCAAAATAGAATCCGCGTCACTATTAGTTACTGTCAGATATTCTAAATCTATCTTCTGTTTATCCACCAACTCTTTTTTTGCAAAGCGAGACGCCCAAGACACATTTGCCGACTTTCCCTTTACCTCTCCCTCAATATCGGGATGAAACGTAGCCCACAAATTGCCAAAAATTTCTCCATATTCCTTCAATAACACTCCCGCTTTATGCCTAGCTTCCACGCCCTCTCGCTCTTCAAACGAAATCACTACATGCATGTGATCTAATGGGTATGTTTGTTGTTTCAAGCCTTCAAGTGAACGCTCCAAAATAGACAGAGGTTCCTTGTATGTGGGAATCAAAATAACATGATTGACCATTTTCCAATCAGGAAAATGTTTCACGTCTCCCATCCAATCATATTTTTCTGATGCTTGAATTCGAAAATGACCCACCAATGCTAGCACTGCCACAGTGATTGATCGATAAAACCAATACACGGCAAAACCAATAATATAATAGGCCACTACAGTGGGAACAAAAATCGATCCCCAGATAGGAAATAAAATTAGCGACCACGACACAAACCCAGGCAGAATCTCAAGTGCCCTTTTTGTCTTAACTGGATGTCGTTTTACCCATTCAGCTACAGTCATAGCCTAAATAATTTCATTGCATTTTTTGTAGTCTGTTTCTCAACTTCAAGTATATCTATTTGTCTTTGTTGTGCATGATAGCTTGCAATTACTGCCACATCTATGGGTTCGCACCGTCGCGGTTTTTTATTCCCCGAAGCTTTAGCGAAGGGGGACATATATGGACAATCAGTTTCAAGCAATAACTTATCTAGGGGAACCGCGGCAGCCACCTCCATCCTATCAGTCACAAAAGTCACATTACCAGTAAAACTGATATAAAAACCGGCCTCTAAAATTTTTAGAGCATATCCCCCGTTTCCATCGAAACAATGGAATACGCCTTCAGGCATTATCCCATCTATTTTTGCAAAATGTTCGATAGTATCCAATACATCGCTGCCAGCCTCTCGACTATGCAAAATCAGAGGCTTATTCAATTTTTTTGCAATCTCCACCTGCATACCCAGCAATCTTTTTTGTAAGATTTTTAATCTCGTCAACTCGCCTGGGTCATTGGTAATTGGATACTTGGTAATTGTGTAATTGTGGTAATCCAATCCCACTTCTCCTATGGCCACCACTCTCTTCTCTTCGGCCAGTTTCTCTATAACTTTTATATCGCTTATAACATTTATATCTCTTACGTGGTGCGGATGAATACCAACGCTAGCATAAAGTGCCGGGTGGCTTTCTGCCATCTCCACTGCTCGCTTGCTAGAGACAATATCAGTTCCCACCACAATCATTTTCTCCACCCCAGCTTCAACCGCTTTCTCAACTACTTCACGCCAATCGTCTTTAAACGCCTCAAAATTCAAATGTGTATGGGTGTCAATCATAACCTCGGAAACAAAGGAGCGGGAGCGCTTACTCTTGGCCCAGTAAAAGTTGCCATTAATTTTTCTGCAGTTTGAGGCATAAATGGCTGCAACTCATATCCGATTTGTCTCAAGTGGGCCACCAGTTCCATCAAGACAGATTTTAGTTGAGCTCCGGTCAATTTCCATGGGGTAGCGGAATCTATTTGCTTATCGACTTCAGAAATTCTTTTCCAAATCTGTTCCATCGCCAAATCCAATCGATAGCCCTTCAAAGCATCAGCAACACTGGTCCTAAAAACACCAGACATGTCATTGGGAAAGTCAAAGCCACTGGTTTGACATAATTTGGCCACTCTGGCCACCAAATTTCCGAGGCCATTGGCCAAATCTGCATTGTAGGTGGTATCAAATTTTTCCCACGACACGTCCATATCACCGCCAATAGGCCCTAGTCGCACCAGTAAATACCGTGTGCCGTCTATGCCATATCGTTGTACCATTTCATCCGGAGCAATAACATTTCCCAAGCTTTTACTCATTTTTTTCCCATCCACACTAATAAACCCATTAATAAGAATGCACTCAGATTGGGGAAGACCTGCGGACATTAGCATTGCCTGCCACATTGCTGCCTGCTGCCGCAAGTTATCTTTTCCTGCAATCTGCACTCCCGGCCAAAAATTTGTAAAATTATCTGTATTTTCAGGCCAGCCTAAGGTAGAAATATAATTTATCAGCGCATCAAACCATACATACATCACCTGCGCATCATCACCAGGCACAAGAATCCCCCAAGGCATTTTAGCTTTCACTCTAGATATACTAAAATCTTGCAATCCACCTGCAACAAACGCCACAATCTCATTATATTTTTCTCGGGGCAAGACGAACAGATGATTGTTTTTATATAGTTCTAAAAGCTGTTTTTGATATCGAGAAAATCTAAAGAAATAATTCTCTTCTTCAATAATTTCCAATATCTTGTTGGGATGAATGGGGCATTTTCCATCCACCAACTCCGACTCAGTTTTTTCCAGCTCACACCCCACACAATATTTTATTTTGTACAGTTTTTTGTAAATATCCCCATGCGCATCGCAACGTCGCCAAAATTCTTGTGCAGCTGCTTCATGGTGTTTTTCAGTAGTCCGAATGAAATTAGTGAAACCAAGATTAAGCAATCCCTTAAGTTCACGAAAACGCTGTGAGTATTTGTCAGTAAATTGTTGTGGGGTTAGCTTTTCTGTTTGCGCCTGTTGGTAAATCTTTAATCCATGCTCATCCGTCCCCGTATTAAAAACCACCTCTTCACCTAGTTGGCTGTGATATCTGGCAATAACATCAGCGGTAATAACCTCTAATGCAAACCCGATATGTGGATCGGCATTCACGTACGGGGTAGTTGTAGTGATATAAAAACGACCTTTTTGCACACAACTATTGTACCAGCTGTCTAAACACACTCGTCAGCTTATCCGTCCAATCTTGAGCCCAATCATCAGTCTTTATTTTCTGCAAAGCCAGTTTTATTCCGGGATTGCTCATCTTTTCTTGCACCGCTGCAATGGTGGCGGAAGAGACTTTCAAGGTTTGTCTGATATTCTCATACGACCTTCCTTTATCTAGGTAAATAGCAATAGCCAACCGCTTGGCCACCATCTTTAATTCAACGTCGCTAAGCAAATCTTTCAACAGCACCTCTACCTCGTCTGGATTTATCGCATCTTTCAACACCTGAAACAAAATAGCAAACACCTGTCCCTCGATAGTGTGATTTAAAGGTTGTGTAGAAATTTGCATGCGACCAGAGTTTATCGTGAGGCCAAATAAAAATCAATTACTGCCACCAATGAGAGCAACAAGAATGCATTAACGACATTCCCTAACCGCATCATTCGTAATACTAAGAATCCTGTCACTCCCACTGCAACCAAAAAACCTCGTCTTGAGTTACGAAGTATCAAGGTAGCTAAAGAAAAAAAGCTAAAAAAAGCCAGCAAAAAAAACGGTGAGTAACTACCGACTATAAACGTGTCCTTCACCAAATTGGGGTCTATAAAATACCCCAAAAACAACAACAATCCCCAGCAGATTATGGTAAAACCTATTTTCCTAGCCACTCCTACATTCTAAGGCATAAACTGCTAAAATCTAGGATGGCATGCAACTCGAAATATATCCAATCTTAGCTGTTTTTATCGCTGGTTTTGTAGTGTTAATCTTGTATCTCCATTATCAAATTCATGAACTCAAAAATTCACAAAAAACCGATAACACTCTCGTGCAATGGTTGCAAAGCATACAGCAATCACTTCAACTGTCAAATAAAAATATCACTGATACCCTGTTAAAATCTTCTCGGGACTTAAATTTTCGCCTGGATAGAGCCTCAGAAGTTATTGGAGCCTTGCAAAAAGAAGCCGGAAAATTTTCCACCATCTCCCAGTCGATGCGTGATTTGCAAGCATTCCTCCAAAGCCCCAAACTGCGCGGCAACATCGGTGAGCAAGTATTAAAAGATCTAATCAGTCAGGTGTTTCCAAAACACTCGTTCCATCTTCAGCATCAATTCAAAAGTGGCGCTAGAGTTGACGCTGCCATCACAACTGATGGAGGATTACTGCCCATTGATTCGAAGTTTCCTATGGAGAGCTTCCAGGCAATGATGAAAGCTGAAACCAAAAATGATCGCGAGAAGATTCAAAAGAATTTTGTTAGTGACGTCAAAAAGCACCTTGATGATATTTCCAAAAAATACATTTTGCCCGAAGAAGGCACACTTGACTTCGCTCTTATGTATCTACCCTCAGAATCAGTCTACTACGAAGTAGTCAACGATACTTCACTGTCAGACTATGCTCGCCATCTTCGCGTATACCCTGTCTCACCCACCACCCTATACGCTCACCTGCAAATGATTCTCCTGTCATTCGAAGGCAAAAAAATCGAGTCTCGCACCAAAGAAATTTTTACCCTCATGCGCGCGGTTAAGAAAGATTACGAAAAAGTTGATGCTCATCTGAGTACTTTGGGCTCCCATCTCACCAATGCCTTCAACAAATTTTCCGAAGTCCACGGATCATTTAGGCTTATGGGTCAAAAGCTCTCCTCATCGACACAATTGGAAGAAGGAAAAAATAGTGAAACTAAATCCTGAACAACTTCAAGCCATCAAGCATAAATCCGGACCACTATTAATTGTGGCCGGAGCCGGTACAGGCAAAACCACCGTAATTACTGAGCGAGTTAAAAATTTAATCGAGAAACACCACATACTTCCTCATCAAATTTTAGCCTTAACCTTTACGGACAAAGCCGCTGCAGAAATGTTAGAACGCCTGGACGTCGTCATGCCGTTAGGCTACGAAGAACCCTGGGTCTCAACGTTTCACTCATTTGGCGACCGCATTTTAAAAGCCGAAGGGATGGATATAGGCTTAGATCCCAGTTACAAAATTTTAACCAAAAGCGAGCAGTGGATTTTAATTCGTCAAAATTTGTTTAAATTTAATCTAAAGTACTATCGTCCCTTAGGCAATCCCACCAAATTTATTAGCGCTTTACTCACATTTTTTTCTAAAGCCCAAGACGAAAACATTTCACCTCAGGAATTACTCAAATATGCCGTCGAAGAAAATCTGGCCGAAGTAGCCCATGCTTACCAAACCTATCAAGACCTAAAAAATAACAATTCATATCTGGATTTTGGAGACTTGATTACCCAAACCATCCATCTCTTTAAAACCCGTCCAACCATTCTTAAAAAATACCAGCAACAGTTCCAGTACGTCTTGGTCGATGAATTTCAGGATACCAACTGGGCTCAATTTGAGTTAATTAAACTAATCGCCCCACCCAGCTCTAATTCTAATCTGGTCGTGGTTGGAGATGACGACCAAGCTATCTACAAATTTCGTGGCGCCGCAGTTTCCAACATTCTCGACTTCAAAACGCACTACCCCAAATCAAAAGAAATAGTTCTCACCCAAAATTATCGTTCCCTAAAACCCATTCTCACCGCTGCCTACAACTTGATCCAAAATAATAACCCCGATCGACTGGAAGTGAAACTGGGTCTAATCAAAAAACTCCAATCAACTCGCAAAAAATCCACCCATGAGCCACCCATATTAGTTAGCTTATCTACCGAAGCAGATGAGACCGAATGGATCATCAAAAAAATTCTCGAATTAACCGCTTTCGAAAATTACACCTTCAAAGACTTTGCTATTTTATCTAGATCTAACAGTCAGCTTGAACCATTAGTTGCAGCCCTTCGTCGTTACGGATTACCCTATCAACTGATAGGCAACCGGGGTCTTTTTGACCAAGAAGAAATTCGCTACCTCATATTTTTCTTAAGCGTAGTCTCCAACCCCAAAGATGATCAATCCTTATTCCAGCTCCTCCATACCCCAATTTTTAATGTAAAACCTGCTACGATTCTTGAATTAGTCCATAAGTCCCGCTCTAAGCAAATTCCTTTGTGGGAATTAGTCCTTACTAATCAAAGTACCAAAACTATCGCCAATACGATTGAGGTGGCTCAACAATTAGCCAAGCATTCCCCACCAACCAAGGTCCTCTATGAATTTCTCACTACCACTCAGTATGTCAAGCAATTCACCGCCGAAGAAACCGTTGACAACATTCTCAAGATCAAAAATCTAAATTTATTTTTAGATCTTCTAAAAAAATATGAGAGTAAAACGAAATCGGCTAAGGTCGTAGAAATAGTAGACTATTTAAACATTCTGGTCGAAGCAGGAGAAAATCCTGCCCAAGCCCAGATCGAAGACATAGACACTATTAGGCTTATCACCGTACACTCTGCCAAGGGTTTAGAATTTCCCGTTGTCTTTATGCCCTCATTGGTAACCGGCAGATTTCCCGCCATTAACCGTCGTGATCCGATCGAATTCCCCAAAGAGTTGATTAAAGAAACGCTACCAGAGGGAAACGGGAATCTACAGGAAGAGCGCAGATTATTCTATGTGGGTATCACCCGTGCTAAAGATTATCTCTATCTGACCTACGCCAAAGACTATGGTGGTACTCGCGCCCGCTACCCCTCAGGATTCTTACAAGAAACACTCTTGGAAACTATTGAAGTTGCAACCAGCGATCAATTATCGCTTCTTTCTGCCCCTCCAAACAAACCACAAATAATTCGCACTCCCGAACATCACGAAATCAAATATTTAAGCTACTCCCAAATTGATACCTTTAAAACCTGTCCCTTAAAATATAAATATCGTTATATTTTGCAAGTTCCAGCAGAGCCGCATCACGCACTAACATTTGGACAAAGCATTCATGATACTCTGCGCCATTTTCATCAACTAGAACAAAAAGGATCTACACCTAGCCTCAAAGAACTATTAGGTTTTTACACACAATACTTTCGCGAAGAAGGTTATGATTCGCCCGAACACAAACAAGAAAGATTTGATCAAGGCGAATCCTCACTGAAGGCATATTTCAAAATCTATAAGCTAAAACTGGGAAAGCCGGTATACTTGGAAAAGAGTTTTCATTTAACCATTGCCGGAGTCCCCTTAATTGGCAAAATCGACCGCATTGATGATACCTCCCAGGGGTATGAAATCGTCGACTACAAAACAGGTGATAGTAGTAAAAAAGACGTAGACCGCGATGAACAGCTGACAATTTACGCCTTAGGAGCGAAATACAGTCTCGGAATTAAACCCAGCAGCCTAAGTTTATATTTCCTTGAGTCTAATGAAAAACTTTCTACCACCCGCTCAGAACCTGATCTTCAAGACGCTCTCAAACGCCTAGAAAAAACCAT
>Ga0209541_10016302_pt1 | contig 11005 bp, 10 predicted proteins | sample RifCSPlowO2_01_FD_184027 | JGI IMG/M metagenome (GOLD analysis project Ga0209541, IMG submission 184027) | Groundwater microbial communities from Rifle, Colorado - Rifle CSP2_plank lowO2_0.1 (SPAdes) (version 2) | ecosystem: Environmental > Aquatic > Deep subsurface > Groundwater | place... | reverse complement strand
CGTCGAGCATATCCCCCCGTACTCACCAGAACTCAACCCGATAGAAACCTGTTGGAAAGTCACGAAAAACAACGTCACAAAATCACAATACTTTCCCACCATTGATGATCTGCAAGAATCCCTTGAGAACTTTTGGAAAAAACATATTTTTATGCAGAACTTCATGCGTTACTTATGTCGTTAACTATAAATAGGAAATTTTATATAGGTAAACAGGTTAAACCTGTTAATCTATGAGGAAAAATACCCTACTTAAGTTATTACTAGTTTTTAGTACCATACTACTCTCTTCTAAGATTGTTGTTGCTAATACTTATCTAAACGAAAATTCTACATGGCAAAACGGACTAACGGCATCGTTTTGGGCATCTATTACTCTTGCTGATATAGATAACGACGGCGATTTGGACTTAACTCAGATTGGATGCACTAGTACTTCTGGATCGAATTGTGACGGTTATCTTTCCAAGATTTACATCAATGACGGAATAAATCTAACCGATAATTCAACTTGGGGCAGTAACCTAACTGCTGTTCATTACGGCTCCATTGCATGGGGAGATGTAGATAACGACGGAGATCTAGATTTGGCTTTAACAGGCTGTAATGATGGTGGCGGGAATTCCGCAGCCTGTAACTCTTATAACACGTTCATTTACATAAATAATGGTACATCTTTAGTTGCGGATTCAATATGGAAAGGAGATATTACGAATGTCTGGAAAAGTTCTATAGCCCTTGGGGACATAGACTTAGATGGCAGATTGGATCTAGCATTGACAGGTCAAAGCAGTTCAGCAAAAATCTCCAAAATCTATATCAATAATGGAACAGGATTTGCAGAAAATACAACTTGGCAAAACGGTTTAACAGGGGTATTTGAAAGCGCAATCGCACTAGGCGATATCGATAACGATAATGACCTAGATTTAATTTTAACTGGCGATGCAGGAACATCTGAAGAAACAGCAAAAGTTTATATCAACAATGGGGCATCATTAGTTGAGAATACTACATGGCAAGCAAATCTTCTTGCAGTTGACCAAAGTGCCATATCTTTAGGAGATTTTGATAATAATGGAAGAATAGATCTAACTTTTATAGGGCATACAACCAGGGATAATCATGAAATATACAATAATACAGGTACAACATTTACCAAAATTCAAGAAGCGTATGGTACTGACCAGAGTTTGATAGGTATCTTTCAAGGTTCCCAATCTTTTGGTGATTATGATAATGATGGTGATTTAGATTTAATCACAGCCGGAGAAGAAGAATACACAACACTTTATTTATTCAACAACAGTGGCGGTAGATTCACCCCCTATACAGACGACCAAGAAACAAGCGTATTCAATACCGCTTTTGGTCCAAGTATAACATGGGGTGATATAGATAAGGACGATGATTTAGATTTAGTATTAGTTGGAATTGATAGTAGTGACATCACTTCACAAGCAAAAATCTACACCAACAACATCTCCACTCCAAACACACCACCAACCGCACCAGACACCTTCTCAGCCTCCTACTCAAGCAATAAACTCTACTTAACCTGGAATGCAGGCTCTGACACAGAAACCTCAGCAAATGGTCTCTACTACAATCTCAGAGCCGGAAACACTTCAGGAGGCCATGAAATAGTCTCTGGAGTATATGGAGGAGGAGATGACAACGGCTACTTTGGCAACATGATGCAGAGAAAAGCCATCACCTTAAACCTCCCAAATCTCCAGGAAAGCCAGACAATCTACTGGGCAGTGCATACAATAGACACTGCCTTAGCAAACGGAAGCTGGTCAGCAGAGCAGACTTTCACTCTTGCTTCAGACATAACTAATCCTGTAATAACCTCTGTAAACGCACCAATAGACAAATTCAACAGTTCGACAGCAACCCTAACCTTCAATGCAACAATAGAAGATGAAACAAGCTTAGCATCAGTTACCTTATACGGAAACTGGAGCGGAAGCTTAATCTCAGAGTCATCCAACACATCAGGAGACAATGCAGATTATCTCTTCACAGAGGATTTAAGCGCAAATGGAGACGGAACGTATCTTTGGCTGGTAGGAGCCAAAGATACAAGCAATAACTCTGTTAATTCATCCAGTAGAACATTCAGGATAGACACAACCTACCCAACTATCAACTTAACAACCCCAGCTAATGGAAGTACATGGACTTCTTCTGGAACAGTTGAGTTTGTGTTTAATGTAAGTGATATTGCAATAAAGAACTGCAGCTTAATCATAGATAATGCTGTTGATCAGTCAGACTTAAGCATCACCATAAACACAGCGCAAACCTTCTCCAAAAGCCTTTCTAATGCCAATTACAACTGGAGTGTAAACTGCACTGATTATGTTGGACTGCAGAACAACTCAATAACAAGACAGTTAACAGTCAGCTACACTGCTCCAGCCAGCAGTTCATCTGGTGGCGGAGGAGGGGGCGGCGGTGGCGGAGGAGGCGGAACAACCACTCCTGCCAAAGGCCCCTCCAAAAGCCAGGTCTGGCAGACCCTTACAAAAGGAGAGAAGTCAATGACTGTAAACAAGGAGACTATCGCTATTGACGAAATCAAGTTCAATGTCATTAATCAAGTAACGAATGCAGAAATAACAGTAACAAACTTAGATACTCCTCCTGATATCGCAAAACCAGCAGGAGACGTCTATCAGTATATAGAAATAGCAAAGAAAAACCTAGAAAACACAGACATAAGCAGTGCAGAGCTAACATTCAAGGTAGAGAAATCATGGCTCAGGAAGCAGGGAGCATTGAAAGAGGATGTCGTTCTAAAAAGATATACTACAAGCTGGGTTGATTTGGCAACTTCTTATCTAAAAGAAGATTCTAAGTATTATTATTACAAAGCCACCACTCCTGGCTTCAGCTATTTTGCTGTAGCTGTTAAGCCTAAAGTTGAAGAGAAGAATGAAACTGCTGAAGAAATTGTGCTCCAGCAGAATAAGACTCTTGAGGAAGGAATTCAGACTGAAGAGCTCTTAGAACAACCCCTAGATGAAAAGCCAACAAATTTATGGCGCTTCTTGTATATTGCTCTTGGCGTCATTGGAATCTTTTTAGCGTTTTTATTTTATGAACTGAGAATACATGAGAGGAAGAGATGAAACACAAACTAATCAAAGATATCAATGAGGAAACCTGGAGAAAGTTCGTTGCCTACTGTAAACTAAAAGGGGTTACTGTAGCTGAAGAATTAGACGAGATTCTGAAAAATCATCTTAAAAAAGAGTTGAAGAGACTATTTGAAGGAAATTCAAAATAAGAACCTATTTAAAGGACAGATACACTATTATCCAAAAAGAGGACACTCCCATTGACCTGCTCTGCAGGTTACCAAGAAGAATTTGATACTCTTCCTGATCTAAGCTTCATCGATAATGGTCTGTTCATCGGAAGAACTTACCAAGGAACCAGCTATTTCAATGGAACCTTAGATGAGTTCCGAATCTATAATCATTCTTTAACTCCAGAGCAAATACAAAATAATTATTTATTAAATTATAATACAATAATCTCAAACGAAACAACAAGAACAGAAAGCTATATCTGCTCCATAACCCCAAACGACGGAGAAGAAGATGGAACAACCTTAAATTCAACGTCATTAATAATAAGAAATCAGCCGCCAACCGTTTTCAGTTTATTAAATCCAATCAATGCCCCTATCTTGGGTACTTTGCCAGAACTCAACTGGACTTTCTGTGGCGTATAACCAAAACACTTAAATATGTGTGGCGTATAACTCTGCTGCATGGTGTTCGAAAGGAAAATTAGGGTAAAAGGCAGAACCTATTGGATATTGGAGCACACCCTGCGAAAAGGGAAAAAATATACGAAAAAGTCAAAGTATATAGGCAAATCCCTACCCTCAAGACAGAAGCTGGACAAGTTAAAAAAGGATTTTCTTCGGGAGATGCAGAGGCCAGGATGCAAATACCTTTCCGGAGAAGACATCAAAAATATAGAGGAAAAAAAGGCAGAATATAGGAATGAAATCAGAAAATTAAGCCAGTTAGAGAAAGAAAAACGCTTAAAGGAATTCATCATCAGGTTTACATATGACAGCACCAAACTGTCGGGCGTTAGAATAACCTTAAGGCAGACTTCCTTGATTCTGAAAGAGGGTATTATTCCGAAAAACATCAAAAGCCTGAGGACAGTAAAGGAACTGGAAAACCATGAAAAAGGAATCCTTGCAATAACGAATTACAGAGGAAGCCTGAATCTGAAATTCATTAAAATGCTCCATAAGATCTTATTTGCAGGAATTGACGATACAATCGCAGGAAAATTAAGGAGTGAACTGAAAAGGGATGTAAAGGTAGCCGGCACTTCTTATGTTCCTCCGAAATGGCATGAAATCAGGAAGGAAATGGATAATTTCATTAAATGGCATAAAGCTGAGAAAAAAACACTCCATCCGTTGGAATTAGCTTCACTGGTCCATGCAAAGCTCATCTCCATGCAGCCTTTTGTGGACGGCAACAGCAGATTATCCCGGCTGCTTATGAACTGGATACTATGGAAGAGAAACTATCCGCTTGTGGACATCCCGATAGAAGACCTGGAGAAGTATTACGATGTTTTGGACAAGTATCAGATCGAGAGGGATGAAATGCCGTTTATTGGGTACATAAAGAGGAAATATCTTGGCACCAATTGAGCCGTTGTGGCGTATAACCGCAAGTAAAAAATATATGTGGCGTATAACAAAAATTAATGCATCAAATAATTGTCCTTGCTCAAAAAAGCCGCCCGCATTCCCAAACCTTTTAATACCTCTGTGTGAACTACGGCTTCATGAAAAAAGGAATATCAGGTCTTGAGCTCTACCTCCTCAGGCAGGAGCTCCAGGTACTCGAAGCAGCCCGCCTTGATAAGATCATCATGCCGGGTTATGACGAACTCGTCCTCATCTTCTTCAAAAAAGGCAAGCATTTCCTGCGGATACATCCCCCAAGCTTTATCTGCATCTCGGAGAGCAGGCGAAAAGGCATGGAATCGCCTGTGCCTTTTGTAAACACGCTGCGAAAGCATCTTGACCACGCAAGGCTCACAAAGATCATCCAGGATCATTTTGAGCGAATCCTTGAATTCCAGTTCTCAAAGCAAGGCGAGTCCTTTTTCCTTTACATTGAGCTCTTCAGCAAGGGCAACATCATCCTCTGTGATTCCAACAAGGTCATCCTCGCCATTATGAAATCCCAGGCATGGAAGGACAGGCTGCTGAAGCCGAGGGAGACGTACAAGGCGCCGCCGCCGACAGGCAGCCTCCAGGATTTTACTGTTTCTTCCCTCAACGCAGCGCTCAAGGATATGAGCCTTGGAAAATTCCTTGCAGTCAAGCTGGGCTTTGGAAACCTCTATTCAGATGAGCTATGTCTGATGGCCAGGTTAGAAAAAGATGCGCAGAAGATAACTTCAGCTCAATACTCCTGCATACAAGAAGCCGTGAACACCCTCACCTCAAGGCCTGTTGCAGCAAAGCTCGTCCTTCCGGAGCAGGAAATCATACCTTACGATTTACTAACCTTCAAAGAATCAGAGAAAACCGCCTTTGCCTCATTTTCAGATGCCATAGACAGGAATTGGCAGCCTGAAGCTGTAAAAGATACGCACAAGGAAAAGCTCCAGCGCATCCAGGAAAACCAGAGAGAAAGCATCCAAAGGCTTCAACAGGAAGAAACAGACAGCATGCGTGCCGCTGAACTCCTCTACGAAAACTATGCAGAGATCTCTTCCCTGCTTTCAGATATTGCAAAAGCAGCGAAGGATAAGAACGTGGCTCTCCTCAGGAAGAAACTCAAGAAATGCATCATTGATGAAAAAAACCGCGCAGTCACCGTCGATATTTCCACTGTTCAATCTTCCGCGAAAGAATGACTAAGGGATCAGCTTTCCTCAGCCTGCGAGCCATTGCAGGAGTAAGAATTCTGTGATGCCTGCACTCGACAAGGTACTCAGGGATATACCAAACATCCTCCTCGGCAGTCATCCATCCCTGCCTATCAAACCGGGAAAGATTAACAGGCCTGGAAAAGGATCTGAGGTTTAATGTTCCTTCATCATTCGTGTACTCCGGAAAGTAGGACATGACAAGCTCCCGGATGCTTCTATACACAGGGTCGCGATACCTCAGAATAGCATGGTTTGTCTTGCTGATCGCCCCCCAACAGCCATGCTGCTTAAACACAGCGATCACATGATCATCGTCATGGGAATCTGCCTCCAAATCGACAATCAGAGGAGCGTACCCATTCATCCTCAATGCAGCAGCAGCAAGCAAGGCGCCTTCAATGCACTGGCATCTCCATTCCCTCAACACCCTCCTTGGAGAAAAGCAGGTGTCTCCGTTCTTCTCAAAATTAATCGGAATCGTCTCAAGAAAGTCCTGGATCTTTTTGGGAGTCTTTAATGATCTGAAGATTCCGAGCTCTTTTTCAGTAAAGCCGAACATATCTTTATTGTAGGAAAATCTCTATATAAGGTTTATGGACAACATTATTTTTACAGACAAGGTGTGCATACTCCAAGATTGAGACAGAAAACGATTCTTTAGAATTCAATCCCACGAATAACAAAAAGGGAAAAGCCTTGCCTTTATTTATTATTCTACAATAGTACCAAAACACTAAAGCTTTTATAGTCTTAGCGATTATCAATCTGGATGAATGATTCTGATGCTAAGGTTCTGCATGGCGACGGGGTTATACCCTACCAAGGAATCAAATTGCTTAATAACGGCGGTTCTATCAAGAGACGCGACAAACGCGCTATTAACTTCTCTAACATATCCTCAGCAAGCCTGGACCTTACCTGCTCAAACGAAATAAACGAAATATCATCTTCCTTTCTTCCAAGTAGCAATATCTCGGAAATAGAAGAATTAATAAAAAAATTTAAGTGCGGCGAAGATGTGAAAACAACAGACGAAGGCGTTTTATTGAAGAAAGACCATACATATATAATCAAATTGAATGAGAGATTAGAACTCCCTCCCAATTTACGGGCAAAAGCAAATCCAAAAAGCTCTACCGGAAGACTTGATATCCTTGTTAGATTGCTGACAGAGGGGTATCCAAGATACGACGACGTTTCGTATGGTTACAGGGGAGATCTCTATCTTGAAGTGACCCCTCTTTCCTTCCCTATATTTGTGAAGGAAGACTACTCTTTAAACCAGATAAGATTTATGAGCATAAATCCTAAAACATTAAATGATAATGAACTGAGTATAGGGCATTTTAAACATCGGTTTGTTTTTTTAGAAGACGAGCCAATTACCCCAAACATACATGAAAATGGCATTTTGATCGGAGTCGGTTTAAAGGAGTTTAAGAAAAATTATTCTCTCATCAGCTACAAAGCGAAAGAAGGTATTGACAAACCTATCGATCTCAGAAAGGAAGACGAATATCACATAACGGATTACTGGGAAATAAAGCATGTATCAGATCTAATCGATGGTGAAAGATTGAAATTAGAAAAAGGCGGGTTTTATCTGCTTTGTACAAAACAAAGAATAGCAGTCCCAACAACATTTGCTGCCGAGATGCTCCCTTATGATGTCGGCAACGGGGAGTTCAGAATCCATTACGCTGGCTTCTTCGACAGCGGGTTTGGTTATAATCATGAAAACATTGCAGAAGGAGGGCATGCAATACTCGAAATTAGAGTGAGAGATATCCCTATAATCATAAAAGACGGACAGCCATTATGCAAATTCATCTTCTCTCCTTTAACAGAAGAAACAGAGATGCCGTATGCCACGAAAGGGCAATATTCTTCTCAATTAGGGCCAACCCTACCTAAATGCTTTAAAAAAGAGAAGACGACCCTACCAACCTAAAGAACCAACACAACTGCCCTGATAACATTACTAAGAATCCAAAAACTTTCCCCAATTCTTTGCGTTGTTTGATGACCTAGGAGTCATCCATGAAATTAATGCTCTCATCCCTATACTTGTCATAGTGATCGCTGCAGACTTTCCTTCCGTTCCAGTCCTTCACAGCTGGAGCCCTGCATCCAGGCTCTTGGCATTCCATGTGCGTAGAGAGCCGAACTGCCTATATAAAATTTGTGGAAGAAGCTTCCCTGAAAATGGCGTTGCCGTCAATTCGTGAGGCTCTTATATGCTAAGATTCCAAACCGACAAGGGGGTCGTCCCATCCGGGGATATGTCGGTTATCCCTATCACTTTCGCAGCCGAGCCCGATGGCAACCTCGAAGAGATTTTCAGGGAAGCCGGAAGAGTATCCAGCACCCTCTGGGCAACCACGCGTGAGATACTTAAACTAAACCCTCTTCATAACACTACTCTAAAAACCTCAAGAACTTTAAAAAAATAAAAAAAAGAGCTTGTGTTCCCATCGAAATAAAAAGTGGGACAGCTATCCTGGTTTCCCGCACAGAAGTGCAGTACACCCAGGAACGTATGCCTGCTTGACTTCCGTGTTCGAAATGGGAACGGGTAGATCCAGGCAGCTATGGCCGTCCACGGCTAAGGTGAATAAAAGGCGCTTTTTAAAGCTTTCGAGAGCTTATCTTGGCATACTGGTTTCACCAATAAACTTATAAGAGAGTTTAGACCTCTCTCTACTATGAATAGTTCCCATTGGTTAAGATACGCCCATCAAAAACTAATTGACCTAGACCTTCCCTGCCCTGGCTTTTCATTTAATTATTCTTTCTCTCCGGAATCCCTCATACTCCAACCCGATTTATATGACCAAGTGGAATTGCTCTCAATGCAGGATTTCCTGAAGGGCAGAGTTATGAGAAATAAAAGGAAATATGTAAAAAAAAAATTGGACATTATAGTCAATCAAGACGGATTTCCTGATAATGAAGAGGGATGGGAATGGACACTCCAATTGCCATTTATCACCATTGAGGTCTCTCTTGATAGAATCATATTCCCTTTTACAGGAGATTCGCCAGGACAGCCAGCATCCTATAGATCGTATAATTTTCTATGCGCGGATATAATCTCCTCCAAAACCAACATGAAAGCGCTATTGTCGGGGCGTTTAGGATCTGATTTCGGAAGCTATGAAATTCCCTGGTTCCATACAACATCTGGATCTGATGTTGAATTATTAGTCAGTGCTATGCACTCCACACAAAGGTCTTTGCAAGAACACAATACCTCGGAGAAAGAGCAAAGACGAAGGTATTTATCTCTGACGCCGGAAAAATATATTAATAATTTCTTTTGTAAACCAATCGCAGACGTGTATAAGTTTTCAACCAATATTGGTGTTGGGTAAATTCAAGATTTTTGACTTGCCTACCCCGGAACATGGTACGGAAACTCATACGTATCTGCATCGCTCCCGGACGCATCAACATACCTAACAAAATCCTCAAACTCCCTTAAGAATAATAATACGGGTTGCCGATCTGAAATACAGTTCAGGCATTCGATCCAGGGATCGTCAGGGTTAACCTCAAACGCATACTCCCTTCCGTGATAAGAAACAATAGCCATTCCATTATCTTTTATCATTCCGTCCATTAAGCTTACAAAGTCATACCTCCCTGCTAAGTCCTCGAACCCATCCAATATCCTCTGAATTTCCCGTGGCACGGGCTGATTTGGAAACAGTTCAGAGAGGCTACGTGGGTGGGGGAACACATACTCTGCAGCATCTCCTCCATCTGCCAGATGTTCTAAAAACCTAGTTAAATGGTAGATATTTACATATCCTGGAATTCCTTCTTCTCGGCAATCGCGGCCGGAGCAAGTAAGCAGTAAACCGGTTTCTGGAACCAACTCAAACTCATATACTCTGCCTTCATCCGAAACCGAGACGCTGCCATACGTATAAGTCACAAAATCATATCTCCTGCCCAACTCTTCAAGCATTTGTTCGGTTTCCTCTGCCTCAACTATGTGCCTCTCGCTTAGGCATCGCTGGTTAGCATCTTCCTGAGTGAGATCCCGCAATAAGATTAACAAATCCCTACCGATTTTTCTCGCCTGGCTTCGGAGTGCTATATTTTCCCCTAAACATTCACCCTTAGGAAGCTCAAACCCGACATCAATATAGGTGCCGCCGTATCCTGTCTGGCATACATCCCTCCACGCATGTTCAATCCTCTCATCAAAAGCATCTATCTCTGCTGTAACAGCCTCATACTCTCTGGATTCGTTCGATTGAGTGCCTCCTGATAGAGGTGCTGTATACATCCCTCTAACACCAAGACGATCAATGAGGAGATCTATCCTATCCATCGTATCCCGAAAAACAAATAGCATCACTAAAAGTTTGTTGTCTTCGGCCTCGCGAACCATATCATATTTTAACGGATCCCAAAACTCTATCAAATGCATCTGTTCAAGCAGCGCAAGGACCGGCTCTAATTCATCTTGCAGCCCCCATTGGCTGAGGAGCAGCCTACTTCTGGCAGGAGTATATACTCTTGGCTCTTCCACTCCTTCGTGGGGAAGAGCCTGCTGGCATTCCTGATTGCATTCGCGGCTTCCATAATTCTCAAGAATATCCCAATAATCGCCCTGGTTGTCTGGAATCAGCGCAACCTGTCTTCTAATAGGTCTATACTCAGGGAAAATGTTTGTCTCAAATATCCTCCTTTCCAAGTTTCTGCTTCTCTCGCAAGCAGACAACTCATCCTCTTGTGCATCCGACCCATGGCTGACCTCTGCTCCCTTTCCTGCCCTTAATTCAGAGGTATACGACCCGATAACAGCAAGAATGCCTATGCTCACAATCAGTCCAGCAATCAGCACAATCAGCGGATGAACTCCCTTAGAAAGCCTTGCACGACGCATAATCCACTCTTTGGGGGGTTCACGATTTATAAACCTTCCGTCCACCGGGTCGCATTGAAAAGTCATGCAGCGCCCTCTTGTGAGCCATTATAACGGAGCGGCGGCACAGCGACAAGAGGGTCGCCTCCCTCGGAGAATGTCGCTATTCTGCCTGACTTGCGCATGGCGAAC
>Ga0209541_10016297_pt1 | contig 11007 bp, 10 predicted proteins | sample RifCSPlowO2_01_FD_184027 | JGI IMG/M metagenome (GOLD analysis project Ga0209541, IMG submission 184027) | Groundwater microbial communities from Rifle, Colorado - Rifle CSP2_plank lowO2_0.1 (SPAdes) (version 2) | ecosystem: Environmental > Aquatic > Deep subsurface > Groundwater | place... | reverse complement strand
TTTATGCCCTAATTGTAAATCTGCTTATTGGGATAAACCTGCCAGAAAGAAGAAATAATTTTTTTACTTAGTTTAAGTCCCGTAGATGCAACAATGCAAATTAATAGAAACCTTTAAATATAAGCTCTATACAAACAAAAAAGTGCTATGCTAGTTAAAAATGTTTAAAAATCATCAAAATAACAAGTATTAGTCAGAAATACCCCTAACCGGTTAAAAAAAGTCGGGCCGGTAGCTCAGTTTGGTAGAGCACTTGACTTTTATATTTGAAGAAATCAAGGGGTCGCGGGTTCAAATCCTGCTCGGCCCGTTTAAGGAGTAATAAAAATTGGATAACGCACCGCCATCATTTGATATAACAAAACATAAACTCGTTCCAGAACATATAAAACTAAGTGACCATGAAAAAGAACAAATTCTAAATAAATATAACATAACACCAAAACAGCTTCCTTCTATTCTCAACACAGATTCAGCAATAAAAAATCTTAATGCAAAAATTGGTGATATAATTATGGTTAAAAGAAAAAGCCCGACAATAAGGGAAAGTTTATTTTATAGGGTGGTTGTGAATGGTTGATAATTATAAAACAATAATCAAATCATACTATGCAGAAAATCCATTAGGTGAATCAAATATAAATTCTTTTAATAATTTTATAGAAAAAGGAATACAAAAAGTAGTTGATGAAGTGGGTGATATTATTCCAACTGTAATCCCGCAGGAAGTGGAAAGTTTCGTAATAAAATTTAAAAAAGTATGGGTTGAAAAGCCATCCATTACCGAAGCTGATGGGAGCAAAAGAAATGTTTACCCCTATGAAGCGAGATTAAGAAAATTAACCTATTCAGCCCCTTTATATCTGGAAGTTGGAGCTTATATAAATGGAGTTCAAAGAGAATCATTCACAAGCTTAATAGGTAAAATACCTATCATGATAAGATCAAAATACTGCAATTTAAATGGCCTTAAAAAGGATGATTTAGTAAAGTATGGCGAAGATCCTAATGATCTTGGCGGTTATTTCATAATAAATGGAAATGAGCGTACGTTAATTACAGTGGAAGATTTGGCATCTAATAAATTCTTTGTAGAAAAAAAAGATGTAGGCCCAAGCGAATACACAGGCAAATTATTTTCAGAAACAGGCCATTACCGTGTTCCGCACACAATAGAGCAGATGAAAGACGGAATACTATATTTAACATTCACAAGATTTAGAAGAATACCTATTTTTGCTGTTATAAAGGCGCTAGGGTTAACAAAAGATCAGGAAATTTTAAAATTTATATCTCCAGAAAAAGAATATGATTCATTATACATCAACTTATATCACACAGCAGAATTAAAAACAGAAGAAGAAGCTCTGGAATTTCTTGCAAAAAAGATTGGAATAACACAGCCAATAGAAATAAAGCTGGAAAAAACAAGAGAGCAGCTTGACAAATATTTATTGACCTATATAGGAACTGCTCAAAAAGACAGGATACTTAAAGCTTATAATCTATGTAAATTAATTAAAAAATTTTTGGCAGTTTCAGTAGATGGAGCAGAATTAACAGATAAAGATCATTATATTAATAAAAGACTAAAGCTTAGTGGAGATTTAATAGAAGACTTATTAAGGATAAACTTAAGGACTCTGGTTCAGGATATAATGTATAACTTCCAAAGATTAGTAAAGAGGGGAAAATTCCAGTCTATTAAAATAATTATTAGAGATGAACTTTTAAGCTCTAACATTAAAAGTGCATTAGCAACAGGCTCATGGACAGGCGGCAGAAAAGGTATCAGCCAGAACATGGACAGGACAAATATCCTTGCTACAGCATCTCACTTACAAAGGGTAGTTTCATTATTAACAAGCACCCAGGAAAATTTCGAAGCAAGAGCCCTTCATTCTTCTCACTGGGGTAAATTATGCCCTATAGAAACCCCGGAAGGTACTTCAATTGGTTTAAGAAAAAATCTTGCAATATTATGCAGTGTCTCGCAGGAAACAATCACAGATGATAAATTAAAAAAATTATTAGAGGGGTCTGAAATAAAATTAATTGAAAAATGACTGACGTATTCCTTAACGAAAAATTTATTGGTGTTGTAGCAAATCAAAAAGAATTTTCTAAGTATATAGTTGCAGAAAGAAGAAAAGGCAAACTGCCTGTTGAAATTAGTGTAAGATACGATAAAGATTTTGATGATATTTATTTGGATACAACAAGAGGCAGGGCAAAAAGACCTTTAATAGTAGTGGAATCTGGAAAGCCGAGGCTGACGGAAAAACATATTGAACAGTTAAATAAAAATGAAATAAAATGGTCAGATCTTTTAAAAGAAGGCATTATAGAATATCTTGATGCTTCTGAAGAAGAAACAGTTTTAATAGCCTTGGATGAAAATGAACTGACAAAAGACCATACGCATGTTGAAATTGGTCCGACTGTTATCCTAGGCTTAACAACAAACCTTGTTCCGTATTCAAACTTTGGCGGCAGCCCAAGGCTTATAAGAGGCAGTAAAATTTTAAAACAGTCTCTTGGATTATACGCCTCTAATTTCTTATTAAGAATGGATACTGATGTTTCAATATTGCATTATCCTCAGAAACCACTGACAAAAACATTCATGCATGACATTTTAGATTATGAAAAATATCCAGCTGGCCAAAACATAACAATTGCCGTGATGAGTTACCAGGGTTATAACATGGATGACGCTACAATATTTAACAAAGCAAGTGTTGAAAGAGGTATTGGCAGATCAACCTACTTTAAACCATATTCAGCAGAAGAGCTTCGTTATCAAGGGGGCCTAGTTGATGAAATATGTATTCCAGATAAGGAAGTTAAAGGATACAAGTCAGAAAAAGACTATAGAATGTTAGAAGAAGATGGAATAATATACACAGGCGCAAAAGTAAAAGAAGAAGATGTTTTAATAGGCAAGATATCACCCCCAAGATTCTTAGGCAGTTTTGAAGAATTTAATATAGCAACAAGCACAAAAAGAGAAAGCTCAGTTGATGCTGATCATGGCACTCAAGGTATTATTGATATGATTTTATTGACTGAAAATGAAGAAGGTAATAGATTAGTTCAGGTAAGATTAAGAGAGCCTAGAATACCGGAAATTGGTGATAAGTTTGCATCAAGGCATGGCCAAAAAGGCATTCTTAGTTATATAGCAGATCCAATAGATATGCCATTCTCTGCTTCAGGGATTATTCCTGATATTATATTTAGCCCGCATGGTATTCCTAGCAGGATGACAATCTCTCATTTAATTGAAGTCATCTCAGGCAAGGTTGCTGCTCTGTCTGGAGAATATGTAGATGGAACAACATTCGATTCAGTGCCTGAAAAACAATTAAGAAAAATGCTAAAAACCCTTGGATTCAGGGAAAATGGAACAGAAATGTTCTATAATGGAATAACAGGAAAGCCATTCATAGCAAAAATATACTGCGGCAATATGTATTACCTTAAATTAAAGCACATGGTAAGCAACAAATTACATTCAAGAGCTACAGGTAAGATACAATTATTAACAAGGCAGCCGATAGAAGGAAGAGCTATAGGTGGTGGTCTAAGACTTGGAGAGATGGAAAAAGACTGTTTTGTAGCTCATGGAGCATCATTATTGTTAAAAGAAAGATTTGACTCTGATAAAGCAAAATTATATGTCTGCGAAAACTGTGGCATGTTTGCTATCTACGATCCATACAGAAATAGGGAATATTGCATAAAATGTGGAAATAAAGTAAAAATATCTGCAGTAGAAATAAGTTATGCATTTAAATTATTAATAGATGAATTAAAATCACTATGCATATACCCAAAATTAATATTGAAAAGGAAATACTAAAATGGTAGAAGATTACGTATACAAAAAAGTAGGGGCAATTTCATTCGGCATGCTGTCCCCTGAAATAATAAGAAAGATGGCTACATCTAAAATAGTCACCCCGGAATTATATGATAAAGAAGGTTATCCTGTTGATGGCGGATTAATGGATATACATCTGGGGGTGATAGATCCGGGTTTAAGATGTAAAACCTGTGGCGGTAAATTAAAAGAATGCATAGGCCACTTTGGTTATATGGAGCTTGCTCGTCCAGTAGTGCATATAAAATATGCAGATATGATTCTCGCATTTTTAAGATGTACATGCAGAGAATGCGGAAAATTATTAATGGCCTCGCAGAAAATAACAGAGCAGTTAGAAGAAATGGAAGCGCCTGAAGATGCAGAAGAGCCAAAAACCAGTAAAGAAATTAGGGCTTCAACAAGAAATGTTAAAAAATGTCCGTATTGCAATGCAAAACAACTCACAATCAAAATAGAAAAGCCTACAACATTCCTGGAAGCTGATAATAGATTAACAGTTACTGACATAAAAATGAGATTGGAGAAAATATCAAATGATGATGTTTCCCTTCTGGGCTTGGATCCAAAGGTAGCAAGGCCGGAATGGGGTATATTGACAATAATGCCAATACCACCGGTAACAATAAGGCCAAGTATTACCTTGCAGTCTGGTGAAAGAAGTGAAGATGACCTTACACACAAATTAAGTGATATAATTAGAATTAATCAAAGATTATTTGAAAACATAAATGCCGGGGCTCCAGAAATTATTGTAGAGGATTTATGGGATTTATTGCAGTATCATATCACAACTTATTTTGATAATGAAGTAAGCCAAGTTCCTCCCGCAAGGCACAGATCAGGGCAGCCATTAAAGACATTAACTGAAAGAATCAAAAGCAAAGAAGGAAGATTCAGGCATAACTTAGCTGGTAAAAGAGTAAATTTTTCAGCAAGAACAGTAATCAGCCCAGACCCAAAAATAGAGCTCTATGAAGTTGGAGTTCCGGAAATAGTGGCATTAGACTTAACAGTTCCAGAAAGAGTAACAGAATGGAATATGAGATATTTAAAAAAATTTGTTGAAAATGGCCCGGCAAAATATCCAGGCAGTAATTATGTAGTAAGGCCTGATGGCAAAAAGAAAAAAATATCAGAAGAAACCCAGCAGTCATTATTAGAAGAGTTGCAGCCAGGTTATATAGTGGAAAGGCATCTTATTGATGGAGACATAGCAATATTTAACAGGCAGCCAAGCTTGCACAGAATGAGCATTATGGCTCACAAAATAAGGGTTCTTCCAGGAAAATCATTTAGGTTAAATCCAGCAATCTGTAATCCATATGGTGCAGATTTTGATGGTGATGAAATGAACCTTCACATCCCGCAAACAGAAGAAGCAAGAACAGAAGCAGAAGTATTAATGATGGTTCCAACACAAATAATTACGCCTAAACATGGGCTTAACGTAATAGGCTGCACTGCTGATGCTATAACAGGAAATTATTTATTAACAAAAGAATTAGATTTAGACAAAGATGATGCCGTTCAATTGCTAGTTTCAGCAGATATATTCAGGCCGGATAGATTTGAAAAATTTAAGGCAAAAGTTTCTGGAAAAGAAATATTCTCTGCAGTTCTCCCGGATGATTTCAATTTTACATTATACAATAAAAAATGCGGTAAATGCGAAAAACAGATAAAAGCAACAAAATGTGAATCTGATTTATGTGTTTTCATAAGAGATGGATATCTTCTTTCCGGAATTATAAATAAGCAGACTATTGGCGAAGATAAAGGAACATTAATCAGGGCAATTTATGCAAAATATAAAGATGCTGTAGGCATAGATATGCTTGGCAAGATATTTAGGCTAGGCATTGAAGTATTGCTAATAAGAGGATTTAGTGTTACAACGTCAGATACGGATCTTCCGCAAGAAGTAGTTTCTAATTGCAAAGAAACAATAAATACTGCGGAAAAGAAAGTAGAGCAATTGATAGAAAGATATAAAGGCAAGGATTTAGAAGCCCTGCCTGGATTAAGTATAGAAGAAACACTGGAAGTTAATATTTTAAACATATTAAATAAGGCAAGGAATAGAATAAGTGAATTAATAACAGAAACTGTGGATGAAAAAAATCCATTCATAATCATGGCATCTTCAGGCGCTAAAGGCACAATCCTTAACTTAGGTATGATGGCTGCCTGTGTAGGTCAGCAATCTTTCAGGGGCCAAAGAATCCCTAATGGATATAAAGAAAGAACATTGGCATTATTCGCAAAAGGAGATTTAAGCCCGAAGGCAAAAGGATTTATAAGATACGGATACAAAGAAGGCTTGGATCCGATAGATTACTTCCTTCACTGTATGACAGGTCGTGATTCATTAATGGACGTAGCATTAAGGACGCCTAAATCAGGTTACTTATACAGGAGATTATCAAGCGCATTGCAAGACATAAAGGTTTCATATGATCACACAGTAAGGGATGCAAATGAGAATATAATACAGTTTAACTACGGAGATGATAATTTGGATGTCTCAAAAACAGAAGGCGGAAAAATTAATGTTAAAAGAATTATGAATGAATTGGTTGGTGAAAAAAATGTTTAATCTTGAATTGCCAAAGCATATTATGGATAAAATTGAAGAAAATTCTAAAGAGATGAAACTATCCCCTAGGGAAAAAACAGCAGCTATAGAAAAATTAAAAGAAGTTTATAATAATTCTGTAATCACGCCTGGTGAAGCAATCGGTGTTGTAACAGCTGAATCATTTGGTGAACCAAGTACTCAAATGACTCTTAATGTATTCCACTTTGCAGGTGTAGCTGAAATGAACGTAACAGTTGGCTTGCCAAGATTAATAGAAATATTTGATGCAAGAAAAACACCTTCAACTCCAAAAATGGAGATTTATTTAAAATCTAAATATTCAAAGAATGCTCAAATGGTAAAAGATATAGCTACAAAAATAAAAGAATCAAATCTTGAAGATATATCAAGCAGTATAACAATAAATGTTGCAAGATACAGGATAGATGTTGAACTGGACAAAAAAAGGATGAAAGAATTGGGGATAAAGCACGAAAAAGTAGTTGAAAAAATAACTAGTGCATTTAAGACAGCTGAAGTTAAAGATGATAAAGATGTAATCACAATAAAGCCAAAAATGGAAGAAGCAGATTTAATTGAAGTTTACAAACTAAAGGAAAAATTAAAAAAAATAAATGTTGCAGGATTAAAAGGAGTAAAGCAGGTTCTCCCGATTAAAGAGGATGAAGAGTATGTAATTCATTGCGCAGGCAGCAACTTAAAAGAGGCATTAGAAATAGAAGAGGTTGATGGTGAAAAAACAAAAACTAACCAGATATTTGAAATTGCAGAAGTTCTGGGTATAGAAGCTGCAAAAAATGCTATTATAAATGAAGCTTTCAAAGTTATCAGAGACCAAGGTATTGATGTTGATGTAAGGCACATAATGTTATTATCAGAGGTTATGACAAGAACAGGCGTTATAAAAGGCATAACTAGGAGCGGTATATCAGGGCAAAAAGAATCAGTTTTGGCAAGAGCAAGCTTCGAAACGCCTGATAAGCACATAATAAATGCAAGCCTGATAGGGGAAAAAGATGACCTGAACAGCGTAGTGGAAAATGTTATATTAAACCAGCCAATCCCTCTTGGTACAGGGCTTCCAGGATTAATAACAAAAATGAAGGAAAAAGAAAATGAGTGATTTGCAAAAGGATCTTAAAACTAAAAAACCGATATATGGTTTGAGTAATACGTTAAAAAAAATAAAGACAGGAAAAGCAGCAATAGTTTACATGTCATCCAGCTGCCCTGATAAAAAAGATATTTTAAAATATTCTAAATTATTCAATATAAATGTTGTAGAATTAAAAGAAAATAACATAGAGCTTGGAATCCTCTGTAAAAGGCCGCATTCTGTTAGTATTTTATGCTTTGAAAAATGAAATTAGATCTTAAAGAAATCCAGCAAATAAACCTTTTTGAGAATATAACAGGTTCTAAGGTTAAAAATTGTTATTTAGAAGAAGATAAAATGGTATTCATAGTTGAAGAAAATAATGTCAAAAGAGCATTAGGCGTAAATAATTCAAATATAAAGAAGCTCCAAAATTTATTTAAAAAAGAGATAAAAATAATAGGATTTTCAAGTGATTTAGTTAAATTTATTAATAACCTCTTATACCCCATTAAACCGGAAAATATAGAGAATAAAGACGATATCGTCTATATAACAGCAAAAGATAATTTTATTAAAGGAAAGATATACGGCAGAGGAAAAGAAAACCTTAAAAAAATTAAGGAAACAGTATCAAAATACTTTAAAATAAAGGATATAATAATACAGTAAAATGTCAAAGAAAAGCAAAGGATTGAATGCAGGAAAAAAATTAAAATCTAGAAGGCAAAAAGCTAGATGGCACAAGAAAATATTTGTGACTAGAACATTAGATTTGCAAAGAAAATCAGATCCATTGGAAGGAAGCCACCAAGCCAGGGGAATAGTTCTTGAAAAAATACAAGTGGAAGCTAAGCAGCCAAATTCTGCAATGAGAAAATGCTGCAAAGTTCAATTAATTAAGAATGGAAAACAAATTTCAGCATTCCTGCCGGGCGATAACGCTCAAAAATTCGTCGCAGAACACGATGAGGTAATAATAGAAAGAATTGGCGGTAAAAAAGGCAGGGCTAAAGGAGATCTTCCCGGGATAAGATGGCAGGTAATAAAAGTTAATGATCAAAGCTTGGATGCATTAAGAAAAGGTATAATAGAAAAAGGTAGAAGATGAGCGAAATAAAATTATTTAACACATGGTCTGTGGAAGGCATCACTATAGAGGATAAGGGTCTTAAACAAAGCGTAAGCTTGCAGCCTATAATAGTTCCAAGAACACTTGGCAGATATGCAAAACATAGATTCTACAAAAGCAAAGCAAATGTTATAGAGCGTTTAATTAACAAAATAATGACTCCAGGCCATAAAGGTAAAAAACATTTTCTTTCAAGCAGAACAGTAACAGGAAAAGGTCACACAGCTTACAACATAGTTAAAAAAGTGTTTGAAATAATAGAAAAAGAAATGAAATTAAATCCTGTAAAAGTTTTTGTTAAGGCATTAGAAAATGCAGCGCCTCGTGAAGAAATAACATCAATAGAGTATGGAGGTGCCCGTTATCCCCAGGCTGTAGAATGTTCTCCTCAAAGAAGAATAGACCTTACATTAAAAAATATGGTTCAGGGATCTTTCCAGAAATCTTTTAATAAAAAAATAAAATTCGAAAAAGCATTGGCAGATGAAATAATGAATGCATATGCTTCAAGCCAAAATAGCCAGGCAATCTCAAAGAAACTAGAGCTTGAAAGACAGGCAGATGCCAGCAGATAAGTTTAATAAATATAACGAAATCTTTATAAATCCTTATTCTAAGCATTTAAAAATGGCAACAGACAAATTTGTTGAGCAAATCAAAGAAGTAATGAGTAAGCCAGAGAATATAAGAAATGTGTGCACTTGTGCGCATATTGATCATGGAATTTGTTAAAGTCTGAGTATTTTACAACCATCGAGACAACATTCTCTGACAATTTATTATCCGGAGCTGGAATGATTTCAGAAGAGCTATCAGGTAAACAGTTAGCTTTAGATTTTCATGATGATGAAAAAGAGCGTGGAATTACAATAGACGCAGCCAATGTTTCTATGGTTCATGATTTTGGTGATGAAAAATATCTTATTAATTTAATAGATACGCCAGGCCACGTTGATTTTGGTGGTGATGTTACAAGAGCAATGCGTGCTATTGACGGGGCCATAGTTTTAGTATGCGCAGTAGAAGGAGTCATGCCGCAAACAGAAACAGTAATCAAGCAGGCTCTAAGGGAAAGAGTAAAGCCTGTATTATTCATAAATAAAGTTGATCGTCTAATAAAAGAAGTTAAATTAACGCCTGAAAAAATGCAGGAAAGATTTGTTGAGATAATAAATGAAGTTAATGGTTTAATAAAAGATATTGCACCGGATGAATTCAAGCAATTATGGCAGGTTTCAGTGCAAAATGGAAGCGTAGCATTTGGTTCAGCATTCCATAATTGGGCTTTAAGCTTGGATTATATTAAAAAAACAGGCATCACATTCAAAGATGTTATTCAATACTATGAAACAGATACATACAAAGAATTGGCAAAAAGATCTCCGCTGCACAAGGTTATACTTAACATGTCAATAAGGCATCATCCAAATCCAATAGAAGCGCAAGTATACAGAATCCCAAAAATATGGCACGGTGATCCAGAATCACAGGAAGGAAAAGATCTTTTATCATGCAATAAAAATGGAGGAGTGGCATTTGTAGTTACAAAAATAGTTGTAGACAAGCATGCAGGAGAGGTTGCAGCAGGAAGATTATTCTCAGGAACATTAAAGCAGGGCATGGATATTTATTTAAATATGGCAAAAAGATGGGTAAGGCTGCAGCAAGTTTCAATCTATAAAGGCGCTCAAAGAATATTGGTAGATGAGATCCCTGCAGGAAATATTGTAGGCTTAGTAGGATTAAAAGATACATTTGCAGGTGAAACAATCTCAACATCGCCAATAGAGCCTTTCGAAGCTATCAAGCACATATTTGAGCCTGTAGTTACAAAAAGTATAGAAGCAAAAAAATCCAGCGACCTTGGTAAATTAGTGGAAGTTCTCAAGCAAGTAAGCAAAGAAGACCCGAGCATTAAAATAACAATAAATGAGGAAACAGGTGAAAATTTAATGTCAGGTATGGGTGAGCTTCATTTAGAGGTTATAGAAAACAGGATTAAAAAAGAAAAAGGTGTGGATGTTACAACATCGCCGCCAATAGTTGTTTACCGTGAATCAATCTCAAAATTATCGCCGGAGGTGGAAGGAAAATCTCCAAACAAGCATAACAAATTCTATTTCACAGTGGAGCCGATGCCTGAAAATGTAAGAAAAGCAATAAAAGATAATGAGCTCCCTGAAGTAAGAATAAGAAAAAAAGATGAAGCCATACCTAAAACATTAATTAGTCTTGGTTATGATTCAAAAGAAGCTAGAAGCTGGCGTGAAATTTACAAAGGCTCGGCATTG
>Ga0209541_10016293_pt1 | contig 11011 bp, 6 predicted proteins | sample RifCSPlowO2_01_FD_184027 | JGI IMG/M metagenome (GOLD analysis project Ga0209541, IMG submission 184027) | Groundwater microbial communities from Rifle, Colorado - Rifle CSP2_plank lowO2_0.1 (SPAdes) (version 2) | ecosystem: Environmental > Aquatic > Deep subsurface > Groundwater | place: Rifle... | reverse complement strand
ACCATTGATGACTACATCATCGCCGGATGCAACAGTGAAATCGCCAGCACCGGTAGTGGTGACAGTTGAGCCACCAGTTCCTGTATTAACGTTCACAGCGGTTGCGCCTGTGACGTTACCGACGGTAACGGTCTTAGCGCTAGCACCCGTTCCGACGTTCACTGCTCCAGTTGTACCAGAGTCTAGAGAAACTGCGGATGATGTAGTTCCGACCAACGTAAGCGTTGTGCTACCCGTCACAGTTGTAGCATCTAACGTAAGAGCCGCGCTAGCGGAGCCTACGCCCAATGTCACACAAAGCGCCAAGGCAAGAAAACCTAAACCTAAACCTTTAAATATTTTTTTCATAATTTATAATAATTAATAATAAAAAACTGACAATAATAATTTCCTCAATTACCTATTAATGCCCTTAAGGAATGCATAAATAGACAATTCAAGCTCATACAAAAGCGTATTCGACACGCCAATGTTTCTGTAATTGTATCAAATTAATTTTTAATAACGCAATTAAAAATGTGGATAACTTTTGTTATCCACATTTTTAATTTAATTTTTTGTTTTATTTAACTTTTTCTGATAAAGCCTGTGCTATTTTGCTTTCTGGTGAGATCGGACCATAAAATACAATATTGTTTTTTACTAGATACATACTTTCAGGCGCCCAAAGAGCCTCCTTTACAGGATTAAGTTGAAAATTATTCTTATTTGCATCAATAGTATCCTTTACCACTTGAAACTGATAGGAATCAGTAAGGGTAAAGTCTGGAAAGATGCTTAACTTACCAATGTATACTTCCCCTGTCGTCATGTACACAACAGAATAGCCTGTTTTCATATTTTTCTTACTAATTAAAAAACCAAACCCGACTACCATCACAATTACGACAACCACTATCACAATATTCTTTTGATTCATCATATTACTTTAATATTACCCACTTTTACAAGATAATCTTACTACTAATTTCTATATACTAAATGATTTCAATAAAAAAGGCAACACAAAACCCCCTCTAGCTTTCACTAAAGGGGGTTTTGTTAACTCACACTAGACCTAGCGTCCTAGCCGTGATTAGTACGAGAGTGTACTTGCATACACTGGATACGAATCAGACAAAGTTGCAGGTGAAGCGTTTGTAGGCTCTGTTCCTGGAGATGGAGAGCTGGCAACATAGTACCAACTCAAACCACCGAATAGGCCTGCAAGACCGCTTGTGTTATCAATGTATACCTGGAAGGTATCGTTGGCAACAGCGGATGCAGTGTTAACAGTTACTGCTACACGAAGAGTTGTGCCAGCTGAGACATCGTATGGTGTGTCAAGTGTGATAGCTGAGGTAGAACCTGCGGTTGTACCAGACCAATCACCACCTGTACCTAATAGAGCACCTAGAGAACCTGAGCTGTAATCATATATCTTCGGTTGAGAACCGACAGCTACGCGTGTACCGATATTACCACCACGAGTAAGCGTAAGGGCTTTGATCGTAAGAGCGACATCACCGTCCGCTTTGATGTCAAAGACACCAACAATCTGATTAGCTGATTGTCCGCCAGATGGAATTGCGCTATTAGTAATAACCGGTTCAACATCGTGAACAGTGTAAGGCTTACCGTTTGCAGTAACAGATGCCAATCGAGTGACAAATGTTCCAGCTGTAGCGACAATGCCAGTTTCACCAACAACTGAAATGGTTGTTGAAGTAACAGCAGTTACTGAGTACACATCTACACCAGCAGAGGCAGCAGTGTCGTCAGCGATCATTACTATATCTCCGACTGCAAAGCCTGCAGTTGAGGTAAGTGTTACAGCAGACACAGTATCTGCGGTAATCGTTGAAGCTGTGCTTACAGTTGTTGTATTAGTTGTTACAAGCTCAGTCAAGAATGAACCGACTGGAATGTTTGTATGTACCATTTTACCAATAAGGGTAATAGTTGTCGCACTTGGGACAGCAGATACTACATATAGTGGCTGGGCTGTAGCAGTACCACCTGTACTGTTTAGAACAACTACATCACCGACATCAAAACCAAGAGTTGAAGCAACAGTAATCGTAGATGTTGCACCATTTACATTTGCAGCGATATCATCTGTTGCTAAGTTGGTTGTGGTTGAAGTGCTTGTAGCCATTCTAGTTACACGATCAGTCGCAGTAGTACCTATTGTAGGACTAGCTGTAACTTTACCGACACCGAGAACATTCATAGTGTTACCGTCTGTAACTGATACAACTGTGTAGAAGTTACCATCATCTACTCCACCAGAGACACCTTCAATGAAGGCAATATCCCCAGCTACGAAGCCACGAGTTGAAGTTACATCAATAGCTGTTGATGTGAGATCTGTAATCGTCGCTGTAGTTGTGGTAGAAGTCGTAGCTTCACGAGTTGCCCATTTCGTTACATAACATGTTGCACTTGCACAGTCTGCAAGGTTGTCTGGACCAGCGACAGTTAATGAAGTAGCACTACCAACTGTAGTAACAACACCAGTGAAGGCGCTGACACCACCAGCCGTATTAACTTGAACAACATCACCAACGTTGAATCCTTCCGTTGAACCTACAGTAAGAGCAGTTGCAGTATCAGCAGCGATGTCGCCAGCTGAACCTGTTGTTGTACGAGAGCGCTCATAGACACGATTGCCTGAAGTACCAGTCGCAATCATAGAAGTAAGACCAACGCGGACACTTTCAGCTGAAACAAGTGTTCCAGAACTATTGAATGCGCCACGAACAGTTATAGATAGAGTGCTATCCTTTGGAACTTGCAAAGTCAAACCAGTGAAGGTTGCAACACCCTTGATTACGCTTGCAGAGAATGTAGCCGCGCCTGCAGTGATTGACAATGTTGAAAGGTTCGCGTCACCGCTCTTAGTCTGGAATACTAGCTTACTAATGTCAATCGCTTCATATTGTGAAGTGAATTTAAGCTTGAGTAAGTCTATACCAGATTGACTTGAATGAATAACTCCTTCAACTAAAGAACCTTCGCTTTCTACAAGTAGAGTACCAGCTGTCTGAACAGTGATAGTCTGACCAGTAACAGCTGTTGCAGGGATAGTTGAAAGTGAAGAACCACTTGAAAGTCCTGAAGCAGTTACATCAGAAGCATCAATATCAGTATTTACAGTAACAGCTGTTGCAGAAGCATTAGCGTAAACGTTAACCACAACAGAACTTGATGCGGCAACATTTAATTGTCCACCAACTGAGAAGCTGTTTGCATCATCAGTAGTAGAAGGTGAAGTAACAGTAGAACCTATAACTGTTTCTGTACCGTCAGTATTAACTTTCTTCAATTTCATTTGAGTCCAACCTGTTACAGCTGACATGTCAACATTAATTGCAGAAACGTTCACACCCTCAGAAGAACCAGCCTGAATAATATACGAACCAATTTTGACTTCACATCCGCAACCAGCAACAATGTTTTGGTTACCATACGAACTGTTTTTTGCAACAGTTACAGTTGCAGTTGAGATAGTTCGAGTATTAGCTGTCACAAAAGCATCATCTGATGCAGTTGCATAATTGTTCGTTGAGATTCGACGGTAATACACATCACCAAAGTTACCAATTGCAGTCAAAGCGTTTGTTGCTGAACTTGAAAGATTGGCAACAAGCTTTACTTTGATACTTGTATTTGAAGGAATCAAGTAGTAATTACTCAATGTAGCTTGATCTGTACCAGCCGCATCATCATCGAATAGTGGAGCTAGCGTAGAGGTGCTATAGATTGTAGTCTCAGCGCCTGTAGCAGAAACCGCCACAAGAGAAACCGAGCCAGAGAAGTCAGCGGCAACAGAAGTACCAGTGACAGAAAGGTCAGCTTTCTGAAGTTCAATATCTTCTCCAGTAGCTTCAATCTTCCATACACCTAGCACTGCTCCTACTTGTCCTTGACTAAGATCAGTAGAAGAAGATGTGTTGTCCTTTGTAACTGTCAAACTACCTTGAGTTATAGTAATTGTGTTGTAGTTTGCGGCTTCACCAATAGGGAAACCAGTAGAAGCGTCACCTGAAACATTTGTTGAGTGTGTTGCAAGAAGACCACCGCCAGTGGAGACACCAGTTGCTGAAATATCATAATCATTCTGAATTATGAATTGTGCAGTACGAGATGAACCGTTTACTACGTCAGCAACAACCGCAAGCGTCTTATTTTGACCCTTTAAGATTTTAAGCGGATTAGCAAGCGTAAATAGAACATACTTGTTTGTGGTGCCCGTAGCAACAGCAAGAACCTCACCAGTGGAATCATTGGTAAGTTTTAAGTCTGAGAGATCAGCATCAGTCGTATTTCCGTTGTTGTAGAGACGAACTGAGTTAACCCAAATATCTTCTTTTGAAGAATTTTCATAGAACTTAAATTTTCCGATAATGTAGTCCTGAGCACCAAGATCAACACTTCGAGCTGAAGCAGAAATAGTTGATGCGTCAACATCGAGTGCGCCCAAGAAGCTAGAACCATCAATAACTGAGAAAACATTACCCGTAATCGGGAATGAACCGCTCACAGTGGCAGAGTTTGCAGTCATAACATCAGCTGCAGAATTGACACCGAAAGCGAATGTACCACTTGTTGTCTGAGCTGCGCTAATATTTGCAAGAACCCACACTGTTGTTGAGCTACCTGCTGGAACAATGATTGGATCATTCGCAAATTGAACGAGTGCAGTATCGCCTGAACCTGAATCGAAGATAGTCACAACATTACCGTGGCGAGCGCCATTAGCATCCATCACAAGCACTCCAGAGAAATCAGAGTTTAAACTGAATCCTGAACGTGTAAGACGAAGACCGGTGACATTAACCGCGCCAGTTGTTGAACCAGTAAGATTCAAAGCAAGAACTTTATTGTATGCTGAACCGTCAGGCAAAGTGGCGGCAGCAGGGTTGCTAGTAGATAAATTAACACCTATACCTGTGCCAGTTGCACCAACGACTGCGCCAGTAGAACATGAAACACCAGTTGTTGTACTAAACCCTGAAGTTGAAGTACAACCTGCTGGAAGAGTCGTAGTCATCGTACCAGAATCACACTTTGTTCCTGTGGTTGGGCTGTAACCAGAAGTTGAAGTACAACCTGCTGGATACATCATACTAGTTGAACCACCACCAGACCAAGCAGCGCGAGACTTAGGACCGAATACTCCATCAGCAACTAAGCCTACACTAGACTGCCAAGCCATAACAGCGGCTTTTGTCTTTGGACCAAAGCTTCCGTCCGCAACGACTCCAACAGTCGCTTGCAAACATTTCACTTGATCACCTTTTGAACCTACTCTTAATGTGCTAGTGATTGAACATTCAGCGGCGCCTGCTGTTTGCACAGCAACCATTCCGAATGTCGCGAGCATAGCTACTGCTAACACACTGATAGCAAGAAGCTTCACTCCTTTTAAATTTAATATATTACTCATAAATTTTTTCTAATTTTTTCTAATAATAAATTTTAAAAAAATTATTATTAGAATTTACGCCATTAATTAGTTTCGACAAAACTAAAAGCGTATTTTTCCCATCACTATTTTTCATCCGACAATAAACTTATAATTGTTAATAATGTGACGGACTACTAAACAGCGCATAGAGATAAACTTACATCCCGACGATTCTGTCGGGACCCCGACTTTTTACGTAGGGGCTGAAAACATCCCGAACCAAAATTTTAACAAAATTTTTAGCGGGATTATTGTTGCAAAAAAGATTCAAAAACCTTTTGCGCAATCATTTAATTTTCAATGACCTTTTTTCTTTACCGCGCCTATTGGCGCGGGTATTTATTTATTACAAAATTTTTTCGACGAAATTCTGTATAAACAAATACAAAACTTTTATGAATACAAAGCTCACGCAAACGCGCAACTTGTAGACACTCAGTCATTATAATACATAGCCCAAAAATCGCGCAATATATTATGTGGATAACTCAAAAATTAAGTTCTAGCAACTAATTATTAGGTTCTAGAAAATAATAATTGCAGATGAAAATCCACCGGATGATTGTCTCATATTTTTAACTAGAATGCAAGCAGAAATAGATTATAGCTTTTAGCTTAATATTCGTGAATTACGAAACTCGTCGAAGGCATGTCTTTTTTAGGGGGTTTCGAGGCTGACGAGCCGAGAACTTCAGGATTTTTTAAGCTTAAAAAAATCCGTACCCTAGAAAAAGACATGCCTAGAAAGAGTTTTGTAATTCAAAGATATAAAAACTACAAGCTATGAGCTAAAAGCTAGGAAGCCACTAAGCTATACCGACTCCAGCGCTTCTCCCCTGTTTTATAAAGGACACCATCTTTTATCATGGACATCAATTCTCTTTGCAATGTTTTTTCACTACAAACATCAGCCCCTTGCGCTCCAGTATTTATTTTTATCTTGATGTCCTTTATGGTTGAATTCCCACCATTATTTTTAATAATATTAATTATATTATCTCGTCTTTCTTTCTTTAGCCTAAAAAAAGTCTCAGCTCTTTCGCTACTTAATTTTTTATCGGACAGAGTTCTCATCTCTCCGACTTTGTTCAAGGCTTTTAGTAAAGTGCTTCCCTTTTGGACACCAATGCGTATATGTCCTTTAGGATTTGTGTGTTGCGCAAAACTTGATATGTTAGGTTTTACATCTTCGGGTGATGGTGTTAGAAAAAATTCTTCCAGCCATGTGGGTTTTATGGCTGTGTAGTCTTGTATAGACGCTTTTAATTCAAGAAATTCTTTTTTCAGAATGGTGTAATTCATTTCTGAAATAAAATTCATAGCTAAAGAAATATTTAAAAAGGACAAAACTTGATCTATCTTTACCGTGTCAAAGAGAGTCTTTGACATTGAGGATGTGTCCGATAGAATCTCTACCCCTAATGTCCTTAATTTGTTTCTAATTGGTTCTTCTTTGTCTATTATGTCCGTTACAATATAAAGCGCAGTAACAAGCTTTTGAGTCTTAGTATAGGACATAGAAAGAATGCTGTCCTTTCTAGAAACATCTAGGTCCATTACACCGTCCTTGAGATTTTTGTCTCCAGATAACATCTGTCCATTATATATAAAGGACAGATGAAGTCAAATAAAAATCTTTTTCGCAATTCAAAGAAATTTAAACTAATCTGTGCTAAAATATTCACATAGTGAAAAATGGAAATAAAAAAAGGAGCGAAGAAAAAGAAAATTCCCCCAGTCGCAAACCTAAGGGCGAGGCTGGATTAAAGAGTCAAACAAAACACGGGATTATGGCAATAGTTTTTTTTGTTCTTGCATTATTTTTTTTAATGTCGGTATTTGATGTAACCGGAGTTGCAGGCGCGTACATAAAAGATTTTTTTAAATTGATATTGGGAAACGTAGGATATTTTCTTCTCCCTACTCTTTTAATTTTACTAGGATATTCATATGTGAAAATAAAAACTCCAAACATTGGATGGATAAATACAGTCAGCGCGATAATGTTTCTCCTCTCTAGTTTGGGAATAATAGATATTGCGGGAGGCGAGAATTCTGGCGGATTATTAGGGGAAATTTTATCAAAACCTCTCGTCTCTCTCTTTGATATTTATGCAAGCATTATTTTCCTCGGCGCAATTTTAATAATTTCAATTCTTATGATATTAGACACAGAAATATCCTTCACGTCATTCTTCGAAAAACTTTGGAGTCTAATAAAAAGGAAAAAAGAAGAACCAGCCGACGCTTTAGGCTCTGGCGAAGCGGAGGAAGAAATGGAATCCCCCACCCCAGTGGAAGACTCTGGCGAGGCGGAGGAAGAAAGTTTGAAAGAAAATACTAGCGGTAAAATAAAGAAAGCTTTAGGGATTAATAAAAAGAGTGAAGAGGATGAGGAAGAAATGGAATTCAAAAAACTAAAAGCTAGAAGCTACAAGCTAGGCGCTACTTATGTTCCTCCCCCGCTTTCTCTGCTAGAAGAAGACCAAGGCAAACCAAACACAGGTGACATAAAGGCTAATGCAAATATAATAAAACGCACGCTACTGAACTTCGGCATTGAAGTAGAAATGGACGAAATAACTATCGGGCCGACTGTCACTCGTTATGCGCTAAAACCCGCGGAGGGAATGAAACTTTCTCGCATTGTTGGTCTCACAAACGACTTGGCACTCGCGCTCGCGGCGCATCCGATACGAATAGAAGCTCCAATTCCGGGAAAATCTTTGGTTGGTATTGAAATTCCAAACAGAACGAAATCTCTCGTCGGTCTCGCTACCCTGCTGGCTGATGATAAATTCCAAAATTCTCCCAAATCCCTAACCATAGCTTTGGGTCGTAATATCGGAGGCAAATCAATATTTGGCAATCTTGCTAAAATGCCACACTGTCTCGTCGCCGGCACAACTGGTTCAGGAAAGTCAGTTACTATACATTCTATGATTACTTCCCTTCTCTATAGAAATGGGCCAGACGATTTGAAATTTATATTGATAGACCCAAAACGCGTAGAACTCACTCTTTACAATAATATTCCGCACTTGCTCACCCCTGTCATAACCGATGCCAAAAAAACAATTTTGGCTCTCAAATGGGCAGCCAAAGAAATGGATCGCCGTTATGATATTTTAGAATCCGAAAGCGTGCGAGACATAGATTCTTATCATAATAATATTTATGCAAATAGCTTAAAAAAGTCAAAAACAGATTCTGAAGACACTGAAAAAAAGCCTGACCGCCTGCCTTATATTGTTATTATAATAGATGAGTTAGCAGATATAATGAGCTCCTACCCGAGAGAGCTCGAATCGGCTATAGTGCGTCTAGCTCAAATGTCCCGAGCTGTGGGCATTCATCTAATACTCTCTACGCAACGTCCCGAAGTAAATGTCATCACCGGTTTAATCAAAGCGAACATCCCAGCTCGAGTCGCCTTGAAAGTGTCTTCCCAAGTGGACTCACGCACTATATTGGACGCTGGTGGAGCAGAGAAACTTTTGGGCGCTGGTGATATGCTCTATTCTTCTGGCGACGCCCAGCCAGAACGTTTGCAGAGCGCGTTTATTTCAGAAAAGGAAGTAAAAAAAGTTGTAAAATATTTAGTGGATGCGTATAAAGATGAAGTAAACCAAGAAATAGCCCTATCTGCCGGCTCAATATCAGCAGAAAAAAGTATTTTTGAAAGCACATTGGATAATGATGATGAAGATATGGAAGACGATGATGAAATGTACGAAGAAGCAAGAGCTTGTGTGATAGAAGCTGGCAAAGCATCAACTTCTTATTTGCAAAGAAAATTAAAATTAGGATATGCTAGAGCGGCGCGCTTGATGGATAAACTGGAAGAACGCGGGGTGATAGGAAGAGGTGATGGCGCAAAACCGAGAGAAGTGTTAGAAACAATAACGCGTGATGAAAATGGAGGTAATGTTATCTAGGAAAAAAATATTGCAAATAATTGTCTTTTCTATTTTTTTTCTTTTTATTATTGTTTACGCCTTTTTTCGTTCACAAGATCTGATATTTGGAATAAAAATAAAAAATGTAAGTATAAATGGCTCACCTGCCCAATCAGGAATAAAGGTTATGAATAGTGTTGTTGAAGTTACAGGGAATGCTAAAAATGCAATAAATCTGGCTCTAAATGGACGGGAAATTTCAATAGACAAAAGTGGTAATTTCAAGGAGACAATTGCGCTACTTTCAGGATATAATATAATAAATATAACAGTCAAAGACAAATTTGGATATGTTGATGAAAAAAATTATCAGATAATGCATTAATTACAAAACTTGTCGCAGGCGTACTTTTTAGAAAGCCTTGCGCAGGCCGTCGGGCCGAGCAGTTCGCTGGCGAAGCTTCGCCAGATAGATTGCTTTATAAAAAGTATGCCAAGAAAAAGTTTTGTAATAATTAAGTAAAATTTTATGCTGAAGAAAAAAGAAAAAAAAGAAGACAAGACAGTAGGCGTCGCGGTGTTAGAAGATACTTTGAAAACAATTCAAACAAAATTTGGAGAGGGATCAATCATGAAGTTTGGTGATTCGCCAAAAGTAGACGTCAACGTAATACCGACTGGTTCTATTGGCCTCGATATAGCTCTCGGTGTGGGTGGAATGCCTCGCGGAAGAATTATTGAAATATTTGGACCAGAATCTTCCGGAAAAACAACACTGTCGCTTCACATCGTAGCGGAAGCGCAGAAATTGGGAGGTGTTTGCGCGTACATAGACGCTGAACACGCGATGGACCCAGAATATACAAAAAAACTGGGAGTCAATATAAACAATCTACTCATTTCCCAACCAGACAACGGTGAACAAGCGCTCGAAATCGTAGAGTCTTTGGTGCGAACGGGCAAGATCGATGTAATCGTTATAGACTCTGTCGCGGCGCTTACTCCCAAAGACGAAATCGAGGGTGATATGGGCGCCTATCATGTCGGGAAACAGGCTCGACTTATGTCTCAAGCGCTCCGCAAACTAACTGCTATCGTGGCGCGGTCTAAAACTGTAGTCATATTCATCAACCAAATAAGAATGCAAATAGGTGTTATGTTTGGCAATCCTGAAACCACCCCGGGAGGCAAAGCTCTAAAGTTCTACACTTCTGTGCGACTGGATATAAGAAAAATTGCGCAAATAAAAAAAGGAGAGGAAGTCGTGGGAAGTCGTACTCGAGTCAAGGTAGTAAAAAATAAAGTATCGGCTCCGTTTAAGCAGACAGAATTTGACATAATTTATAATGAAGGTATTTCTAGAGAAGGAGAAATCATGGCGCTCGGAGAAAAATTTAAAATAATAGAAAAAAGTGGGAATTCGTATTTCTTTATACCCCCACCTCAAACTCGGGTCCCTGCCCCAAGTTTGCCCCCTACCAAGGGTGAGGAGAAAAATGAAAAAATTAAACTGGGCGTAGGCTATGACGCGACGCGCACATTCTTGAAAGAAAATAAAAAAATATCTGACCAAATTCTAAAAGAAATTCGCAAAAAATTCGCAGAGGAAGTATAACTTGTAGACCTGCCAGGTCGACAAGTTTGCAGTATAGGGCTGAAT
>Ga0209541_10016291_pt1 | contig 11012 bp, 11 predicted proteins | sample RifCSPlowO2_01_FD_184027 | JGI IMG/M metagenome (GOLD analysis project Ga0209541, IMG submission 184027) | Groundwater microbial communities from Rifle, Colorado - Rifle CSP2_plank lowO2_0.1 (SPAdes) (version 2) | ecosystem: Environmental > Aquatic > Deep subsurface > Groundwater | place... | reverse complement strand
CGGTATGCGAGTTGGGGGCAAGCGCCTTCTCGTTATCGCTCCGGATTATGGCTATGGCGAACAAGAGGTAGGAACTATTCCGCCTAACTCAACTCTTACCTTCGAAGTGGAACTCTTAGATGTCGAGAAACCTGCACCCCGTTAGAAGCTCTTGCTTATTACTCTACTAATAATAAAGCTTTGATTTTTCATGTCAGGAGTAGCTTCTAACGGGATGCATCACGCTAATCTCCTCGTTGGTGTGCCAGAGGAAGCAGAATCATACTTGCGCTTGCTTTGCGAGAATCTCGGTGTTCGGCTTCCAAACAACCCCGACTTCTTTGCTTTCAAGACGGAAACTTTCGGCATCGATGAAGCTCGAGAATTAAAATTGCTCTCTGTTCGCAAAGCTGTCACCCCTCGACTTCGCTCGGGGCAGGCCGCCAGAAAAATTTTTCTCATTATCCCGACGCGTCTAACGCTCGAGGCACAAAATGCTCTACTCAAGACATTTGAAGATCCGTTTCCTAACACTTACTTCTTTCTTGCCGTGAGAGAAGAGAGTCTTGTTATACCGACTCTGCGTTCTCGCATGCAAACAATCCGAGTACACGGAGGCGGCGCCTCCGTAAGCGCGGATGCCGAAGAATTTTTCTCGCTCTCTATCAAGGGACGTCTCTTATTTGCCCGGCGGTTTGCCGATGAAAAAAAGAATTTACCAATTTTTCTTGATAGTCTTTTGTTGCTGTTAAGAAGAGAAAAGGGGAAAGAGAAACTTGTTGAAAATGTCTACAATATCAGACGCCTTGTTCGTGACTCTACGGTCGTCCCGCGTTTAGTTATCGAGCACCTATCTTTGATGCTATAATGGCCCTATGGCATATGATTTCAGCGGATTCAAGCGAGCGAGTGAGTCGGCTCTTCTATGGCTTAAGAAGGAATACGCAAGCCTCCGCACTGGTCGAGCCATGCCCAGTATTCTTGATGGTGTCTTAGTTAGCGTTTATGGCTCGTCCATGCCTATAAGTCGACTGGCCACCATTTCAGTCGAAGACCCCAGAACTTTGCGTGTTACTCCGTGGGACAAAGATGTTGCCAAGGATATTGACAAAACTATCAGAGAGTCGAATTTGGGGCTCTCCGTGGCACTTGACACAGTGGGTCTGCGGATCTCTTTTCCTGAATTAACTGGCGAGCGGCGCACGGTACTCTCGAAAATCGCGAGAGAAAAGCTGGAAGAGGCGCGTATCAGGGTGCGTGCAGAACGTGAGAAAAGTCTCGATGATCTTGATCAAAGGGAGAAGGAGGGTAGTTTGAGCAAAGATGATAAATTTAGGCTTAAAAATGAGTTACAGAAACTGGTTGATGATATAAATCAAAAACTTGAAGAACTAACTCTTAAGAAAGAGAAAGAAATCTTAGAATAATTCATCCGTGTCAATTATTATATTCATAATTATTTTAAGCGCGCTTATCATTGTCCATGAACTTGGACATTTTTTGGTTGCTAAAAAATTTGGTATTCGAGTGGATGAGTTTGGCCTTGGCTTCCCGCCTCGCGCGCGACAACTCTTTACTTGGAAAGGTACGCCCTTTACCCTCAACTGGTTACCATTCGGTGGTTTTGTGAAAATTTTTGGAGAGAATCCAGAGCAGTTGGAGTTGTCTGCTCACGGACAAGAGGGAAATTCGCGACCAACTCCAACTGCTCTTTCAGACAGCTTCCAGTCCAAAAATCACGGTATCCAAGCGTCTGTCTTGGTGGCGGGGGTGGTTGGAAATTTCCTCTTTGCGTGGCTCTTGTTCTCGCTTGGATTTATAACTGGCTTGCCTGCACCGGCTGACCTTTCACTGCCCATCGAGAATGCCCGCACCGTCATCACCACCGTCCTACCCGCCTCTCCAGCAGCTACTGCCGGTCTAAAGTCTGGAGACGCTATTGTATCGCTTTCAAGAAACGGGGCTTATTCCGGGTTGACGCCGGAGGAAGCGTCCAATTTTATTGCTCAATTGCCAGTGCCTATTATCTTCGAGGTGGAGCGAGGTGGGCAAGTTTCTACAAGGATTGTTACGCCCGAAGGGGGAATTATTGGAGACAGGTTGGCCGTGGGTATTTCTATGGATGTCATAGGTATAGTCAAATTGCCGCCCCACGAAGCTCTGTGGTATGGACTCAAGACCACCTCCGAACTTACTTTACTAACCGGTCAAGCAATTGGAACTTTTATCTTTCAGGCTCTCGGTGGCAGAGCTGACCTCTCCGGTATAACGGGACCGGTGGGGATTGTGGGTATGGTGGGAGATGCCCGCGAACTAGGACTTGCTTATCTTCTGACTTTTACCGCGCTCATTTCTATTAATCTCTCCATTATTAATCTCTTGCCCTTCCCGGCGCTTGATGGGGGACGTCTGCTTTTCATCGGTATTGAAGTGTTGACGCGTCGTTCTGTCCCGCCACGAATCTTTAATCTCGTAAATGCAGTTGGTTTCGCGCTACTTATCCTCCTGATGATATTTATTACTGTTCAAGACGTTCGCAATATTTTCTAATAGCAGTGTTTTAAGCGGTGGATATTTGTTATGATAAAATAAAACTGTGCGATATATCGCACAAATTATAAAGTTATGACTGGGTGTATAGCCAATAAAAAATATGCCACATATATCAAAAAGAAAGTTAGAAGAAAAGTTTGTGAAAGATTTGTTTTTAGAAATCGTTTCTGTCTTTGAAAAAGCTGGCAGAAGGGGAGAACTGAAACGAGTACTGGGCGAGCTTCTTACTCCCACCGAGAAGATAATGTTTGCGAAACGCTTGGCTGTGATTAGTATGTTGGCCCAAAATATTCCTATTCACGTTATTGCCGACAACTTGTCTATGAGCTCTTCAACTATTGATATCATGTCTTTGCGATTTGAGGTTGGTAGTTATTCTCATGTAGTAGAAAATGGTCTTAAAAAAACTGACATTGTCGATATTATAAATATGATCCAAACAGTGGGAGGAATAATGCCCCCACGATCGGGGAAGGGAAGATGGAAATCTTTGGACAATTCTTTAAGAAGAGAAAGAATCGATTCGCGGCTTAGGAAATTGGCGGAAAGAAAAAAGAAAACCGAGAAACAATGAGATTTTTTAGAAATAGAAACTTATACGATATATCGCACAATTAGATAGAATGATAGGATAGAGAATATGGATAATTTGCATAGCGGTGTGTATAAAAACAGAAAACCGGCCGAAGCAGGTTTCCTGCTGGCCGGTGTTTTACACAAGCGCGAAGATCTTGAGGCTCTTGTCTGGCCATTGACCGCCCCATTCGCCCCGTTCTCTCGAACCCAGACGATACAAGTTCCCATTTCTTTTGAAGACAGAGTTCATTAATCCATATTGTGCGTTTGATATACTGAGAGATCGAACTGTCTGTTCGCGATTACCACTTCGGTTGAAAGTCTCTATAATATTGCGTTGCTTAAAACCTCTCCACGGTAAGCTGTTGATGATCTGCCAATCATTATCAGTCAAGGAACGAGGAGAGAAGTCGCCCCTCAACACTTTCTCATTACTGCGGATTACTACCTTTACCTCCACCGGAAGACTGAAGATTCTGATGACTTCGATTGACACAACGAGCTTCTCATTGGATGTGAGAAGTTTATTCTCTGTTGCCCAAACTGAGAGCAGGACCTGCAATTCATCTGCTTTTTGATGGAGTCTTGTTTTTCGATCCATGTAAGTGTACTCCTGTAGTGAAACAATCTTCTTGTATTATAAACATAAAATACCTACTGAGTCAATAGTTAGTAATAGTTTAAATACACGGGCTTTGTTTTTGGCGCAGTTTTCTGTAAAATGGTGCGATGCGACAAAGCGAGCTTTTCACCAAGACACGCAGAGAGGCGCCTAAAGACGAAGAGGCAAAGAATGCTAAGCTCCTTATAAGAGCCGGTTTTATCAATAAAGAGATGGCTGGTATATATGATTACTTGCCACTTGGTCTAAGAGTTTTAAAAAAAATAGAGAATATTATTCGTGAGGAAATGAATGCTATTGGCGGGCAAGAAATCTCAATGTCTGCCCTGCAGAGGCGTGAACTTTGGGAAAGAGGACAAAATAGATGGGCAGACGACAAGTTGCCTTGGTTTAAAACCAAACTAAAATCAGGCAGTGAGTTGGGTCTTGCAACCACACATGAGGAACCAATTACAAATATGTTGGAGCAGTTTGTTTCCTCGTATCAAAATCTACCTTTTTCTGTTTATCAATTTCAAACTAAATTCAGAAATGAAGAGCGAGCAAAGTCCGGTATATTGAGAACTAGAGAGTTTTTGATGAAAGATATGTATTCTTTTTCTCGCACACAGGATGAGCACGACAAATATTACGAGAAGGCGAAAATTGCTTATCGTAAGATTTTCAGTCGTGTTGGTATTGGGGATATGACCTACTTAACCATTGCTTCTGGCGGCAGTTTCTCCAAATATTCTCACGAATTCCAGACTCTTACAGAGGCTGGAGAAGACACGATTTACGTCAAAAACGAGAAGAAAAAAGAAGCGGTGAATAAGGAGGTTGAGACGCCAGCTGGAACGCAGGGGAGAAAAGCTGTAGAGGTTGGCAATATTTTTTCACTTAGTACGAGATTTTCGGATCCTTATCTAAACTTTAATGATCAGGCAGGAAATCAACAACTTGTGATTATGGGTAGTTACGGCATAGGTCTCGGGCGTCTCATGGGCACGGTGGTCGAAGTGCTCTCGGATGAAAAAGGTATTATCTGGCCCAAGGAAATTGCTCCATTTCAAGTCCACCTACTTTCTTTGTCAGACAAGACAAAAGGCTCGGCGGATAAAATATATAAGACTTTTACCTCGCGGGGGATTGAAGTGCTCTACGATGATCGTGACCTGCGTGCTGGAGAAAAGTTCGCGGACGCCGATCTCATAGGTATTCCCACCCGAATAGTAATTGGAGAAAAAACTCTTGAATCAAAAACGCTAGAGATAAAAGATAGGACCACAGGTAAATCAAGAGAACTAACTCTCGAGCATCTTGTTAAGGAACTTAAAAAATAATGAAATTTTTCGGTAAAAAAAATTTTCGGAGCTTCTTTTCCCATGATATCGGCATTGATCTTGGCACGGCGAACACTCTTGTTTATTTGCGTGGCAAAGGGATTGTCATCAACGAACCGTCGGTGGTAGCAGTCAATCAGAAAACTGGGCAGGTTGTTGCTATCGGTACTGAAGCGAGAGCGATGCTTGGTCGTACTCCCGGGCACATCTTGGCTATTAAGCCTTTGGTTGATGGTGTGATCTCCGACTTTGAGATTACTGAAGAAATGGTTAGTTATCTCTTAGGCAAGGCTACTAGAGGTTCGAATAAAATTCTTAGCCCGAGAGTTGTCGTTGGTGTACCGTCAGGTATCACCAACGTAGAAATTCGCGCCGTGCGTGACGCGACTCGTAATGCCGGCGCTGGAGAAGTGCATATTGTCGAGGAGCCAATGGCAGCTGCTATTGGTATGCGTCTGCCTATTCATGAACCTGTCGGTAATATGGTCATAGACATAGGTGGCGGTACTTCTGATATTGCCATCATCTCACTTGGCGGGGTGGTTAAATCCAAGAATTTGCGCATTGCCGGAGATAAATTTAATTCAGACATCGTCGCCCATGTTCGCAATCAATTTAAGATTCTTTTAGGGGAAAAGACTGCCGAGATGGTTAAGATCTCAATTGGCTCGGTTCTGCCCACCCACGCTCCACTTGAAATGACGGTTAAGGGGCGCGATCTGGTAACGGGCCTGCCTAAGGAAATAATTATTACTGACACGAATATTCGCGACGCTATTTCTCAGTCGATCGAAAGTCTCATTGAAACCATTAAAGAGGTGCTTGAATCTACTCCTCCTGAAATTCTTAGTGATATCATGCAGAGAGGAGTTTATCTTTCTGGCGGTGGCGCGTTGGTCAAGGGGCTTGCTGAACTTATCGAAAATGAAATTAACGTACCGGTGCATGTAACCGCGGACCCCCTCACGACTGTGGCTCGTGGCACCGGCATCATCCTTGAAGATCTAGAGAGTTTCAGGAACATACTTATAGAAAATGAAAGTGAACTACCTCCCAAAAAATAGATTAAGATGCCCGTATTTTAGACGAATACTCACTCTTACGATAATTTTCATATCCGGAGCGGTTCTCTTTTCTTTTTTCGACACAGCCGTTATCTCGCTTGTTTCTCCCGTCTGGAAGGCGGAGAATATAATCATTCGAAACTTTCGAAATGGAGCTACCTTTTTTGTTTCGCAGAAAAAGCTCGTGGAAGAGAACACCACACTTAAGGAAAAACTGTCTTCTCTTGAGCTCAAGATTTTGTCTCTATCGAGAGAACAAACCCAAGAAAATATTTTGCTCGAACTAGTTGGTCGAAAGCGGGAACCGAATACTGTAATTGCCACTGTGTTAACGCATCCTCCGCAGACGCCGTACGATATTATAATTATTGACGCTGGTTCTAACGATTCTATAACCTTAGGCTCGGAAGTGTCTTTGTCGGAAGGGCCGATCTTGGGGATAGTCTCCGAAGTTTTCCCTAGGAGAGCGAAAGTGAAACTTTTCTCTGCTAGTGGAGAGGAGACGAACGCGGTTCTTGAAAGGAACAACGTGCCCGTAACACTTGTTGGCGCCGGCGGAGGTAACTTCAGAATGGCTCTCCCGCACGACATGGCAATTGAAAAAGAAGACAGGATTCTCTCTGCCGATATCACCTCGCGTCTCTTAGCCATAGTGGGAGAAATAAATGCCGAACCAACAGATTCATTTAAAGAGGTGTTAGCCAAGAGTCCGACTAATATCTTTACTCTAAGGTTCGTGTTTGTGACGCCATGATCCCGTTAGAAGTCCTATCAATATGCAAATTGGATATTTTATAATTATGAAAGTTATAAATCTTAACTTCTAACGGGATGACTCGCCGTATCCTCGGATCCGTGGTCGTACTTTTCTCTATCTTGATTTTACCCTACTGGATCTATGTCCCAGTCTTGTTTATTGCCATTATTTTTTTCCCGTTTTTCTGGGAAGGGATCTTCTTGGCGTTCCTGATTGACGTTGTCCATGGGAGCGGAATAGGGCGCTTCCCATTCTTGATTTCTCCCTTTGCCTTCTATGCTTTAATTGCACTTATTCTTCTTCTGCCTCTTCGAGAGAGGTTAAGGCCTTATGTTTAGAAAACTTCTACGCAAAATTAAAAAACGCTTAAACCCATCTTGGCGAGTGGGTGGAAAATATCAAGATATTAATCCCGAAGATATTTTTCTTGACTCAACAAACTTACCGGGTTTTGAAGAGCATCGTTTCGAAGGCAGGATAGAGAGGCCAATGGGGCGGGAAACTTTTTTTATCATAAAGATTGTTTTGGCGCTTATTATTCTTGCTCTGATTTCGAAACTCTGGGTCTTAGGGATTAACCTTGGTTCTACCTATGCGCAAATTTCGGACAATAATCGCCTGGAACAAACTCTCATATTTGCAAATAGAGGTCTAATTCTTGACAGAAACATGCGTGAGCTTGCCACTAATGCTATTAAGGGGAAGGACAGTGATTTCGCTGGTCGATCCTACACTCCCATCAAGGGTCTTGCACACACAGTTGGCTATCTTAAGTATCCTCTCCCCGATCGAATGGGTATTTACTACGAAGAAAATTATCGTGGCCGAGATGGGGTTGAGCGCGCATACGATGATTTGCTCAAAGGAGTGAATGGTCTTAAATTAAGAGAGACGAATGTTTTTGGCGAAGTGACTTCGGAATCGGTGGTCCAGAAGGCGATTGACGGTAACCCTGTCGTTCTCTCCATTGACGCTCGTTTGTCAGAAGTTCTGTACGAAGCCATTGAGTCTCTTGCTGGGAACAGGGAATTTGTTGGAGGGGCGGCCGTGCTTATGGATGTCCAAACCGGCGAGATTCTTGCCATGACAAGCTTTCCCGAATACGACCAGAATATTCTCACGTCGGGTGGCGACCAGAATGCTATTAATCTTCTGCTTAATAGCTCATCAAAGCCTTTTCTCAACCGCGCGATAGGCGGGCTCTACACTCCGGGGTCTATTTTAAAACCGATTATTGCTCTAGCGGCTCTTAACGAGAAATTAATTTCTCCCGCCAAACAAATTTTAAGTACCGGTTCAATTACAGTTCATAATCCATACGAACCATCCAAGCCGTCTGTTTTTAAAGATTGGAAGGTTCACGGTTGGACGGATATGAGAAGAGCGCTTGCTGTCTCTTCAGATACGTATTTCTATTCTATCGGTGGTGGTTTCGGAGATCAGAAGGGGTTGGGCATAATTGCTTTAGACAAATATTTTCAACTCTTCGGGTTAATAGAGAAAACGGGGATTGATCTTTTTGGTGAAGTAGAGGGTGTTATTCCCACTCCGGAATGGAAAAAACAGAAATTCAATGGTGAAATTTGGCGTTTGGGTGACACTTATATTACTGCTATCGGTCAGTATGGCACGCAGGTTACCCCTCTTAATGCAGCGAGATTTGTAGCCACAATTGCCAACGGGGGTAAGATATTAACACCCTCACTTCTATTTGGAGGTAATCCAGAGCCGGTCGAGCGCACTATTGAGTTTAGCGATGAAGATTGGAAAATCGTGCGTGATGGTATGAGAGATGGGGTTACTTACGGCACCTCGGCCAGCCTCAATGTGCCGTTTGTTCGAGTGGCCGCTAAAACAGGTACAGCGGAAGTTGGTTCTGCCAAACGCTATGTTCATTCTTGGTCTGTTGGTTTCTTTCCGTTTGAGCATCCGAGATTTGCTTGGGCGATTGTTATGGAGAAAGGGCCAAGTTCGAATACTCTCGGAGCCACGTCAATAGTTCGAGAGCTTCTGGATTGGATGGCAGTCAATACCCCAGAGTATTTCGAGTAAGTGGTTTCTAATGAGGTTGATTTTCCTAGTGTGTTGGGATATGATTCTCTCCAACAATTTAACTTAATGAACGCCGAGCAAGAGTATCTAACCAAAGAGAAGTTCGAGGAACTTAAAAAGGAGCTTGAACAGCTCAAAACGGTGAAGCGCAAGGAGGTTGCCGAAGCTCTAGAGTACGCTAAATCTCTAGGAGATTTTTCCGAAAATCAAGAATATCAAGAAGCTCGTGACAGTCAAGCAATATTGGAAGACCGTATTAATCGTCTTGAGAGTATTTTGAAGTCAGCCAAGATTATTTCTATCCAAAGTGCAAATATCGTCTCAGTTGGGTCTATCATAACCGTGGAGAAGGGGAGTGATAAATCTCGCAAATCTTACACCATGGTTGGTTCTGAAGAGGCAGATGCCACTCACGGCAAAATTTCCATTCGTTCTCCTCTTGGTCTCGCTGCCATGGGTAAATCAAAAGGCGAGTCATTCTCTTTCGAGACTCCAAGTGGTATGATGTCGTACAAGGTTATAGACATTAAGTAATGGTCCCGTTAGAAGCCACTCCAATTTAAGTTTGTGCTAAAATATAACTATGAACATTAAAAGTGGTAGCTTCTAACGGGATGGCATCACTAGAAAAGATTAGGCAAGCAAGGTTGGGGAAACTCAATCTTCTTATTGAGAAAGGTATTAATCCTTACCCCGCCACCACGCGTCGAGATATCACGTGCTCGGCAAGTGCTACTCGTTTCGAAGAGTTGGTCAAGAGTGGCCAGAGTCTATACATGGCTGGTCGTATCATGTCCTTACGCGCACAGGGCAAGATTATCTTTTTTGATTTTGACGACGGCACTGGCCGCTTCCAAGCACTCCTTAAAAAGGGAGAGTCGCTGTCTGAAGAATCTTTTGAACTTTTCGAAAAGGCTTTTGATATCGGTGATTTTATAGAAGTTAAAGGCACTTTCTTTCTCACTAAGAAAAACGAGAAGACCATCCTTGCTGAAGAGGTCAAGATGCTCTCGAAATCACTGTTGCCACTGCCAGAAAAGTGGCATGGCCTGCAGGATATCGAAGAGCGGTTCAGAAAACGCTATCTTGACCTCTTGTCTAACCCAGATGTTAAGGAAAGATTTGTAGTCAGAACACGTCTTATCACGGAAATTCGGAGGATTCTTGATGAGGCGGGGTATTTGGAAGTGGAGACTCCGGTTCTTCAGCCGCTATATGGCGGCGCTTCCGCTGAGCCATTTGTTACTCATCATAAAACACTTGATATCGACTTGTATTTAAGAATTTCTAACGAGCTGTATCTGAAGCGACTTCTCGCCGCCGGCCTACCCAAGATTTATGAGATTGCTAGGGATTTCAGAAATGAAGGAATTGACACTACTCACAATCCGGAATTCACCATGCTTGAATTTTATGAGGCTTATTCTGATTCAGCTAAGCAGATGGCTTTTGTTGAGGATATGATGAAGAAATTGGCAAAAATCGTCAGTCCCGATGGAATTATTACCTTTGATGGTTCCAAAATAGATTTCAACAAGAAATTCCGAGTCCAAAAGTACGCTCAGGCGCTTGAAAGTTTTACCAGTCTCAAAAATCCCCTTGGCGCTTCCAAGAAAGAACTTCAGTCAGAAGCCGTCAAGGTCGGTGCACGGGTTGAAAATAATGACAGTCAAGCGAAAGTTCTGGATGCCATATTTAAAAAAGCCGTTCGTCCAAACCTCAAAGAGCCAACATTTCTTGTTGACTATCCTATTGAGTATTTACCCCTGACGAAGCGCAAGGAAAGCGAATCGCATTTAGTTGATGCTTTTCAGTTTTATGCCGGTGGATTCGAGCTCGTTAAGGCCTTCTCGGAGCTTAATGACCCAATTGACCAACGCAAGAGATTTGAGGCGCAGGAGAAGTTTAAAAAAGAGGGGGACAGAGAGGCCCAGTTGCTTGACGAGAGTTTCTTGGAAGCGATGGAATACGGCATCCCGCCCGCCGGCGGAGTGGGCATCGGCATCGATCGGTTGGTGATGCTTCTGACAGATGTCAAAAACATCAAAGAAGTCATTTTATTTCCAACTCTCAAACCGCAAAATTAA
>Ga0209541_10016290_pt1 | contig 11012 bp, 14 predicted proteins | sample RifCSPlowO2_01_FD_184027 | JGI IMG/M metagenome (GOLD analysis project Ga0209541, IMG submission 184027) | Groundwater microbial communities from Rifle, Colorado - Rifle CSP2_plank lowO2_0.1 (SPAdes) (version 2) | ecosystem: Environmental > Aquatic > Deep subsurface > Groundwater | place... | reverse complement strand
CTATTCCTAGGCCTAGTAAAACACCAAAGAAACCCCCAATGATTCCCAGAAATCCAGACTCTATTAAGAAAATTAGAAGTATATCTTTATTTTTTGCGCCTATTGCTTTCATCTTTATTATTGCTTTTTTCATTATGTTTAAAAAAGATTTAAGTTATATTAAGTTTTTGCTATATAGAATTATTTTTCCAGGCTTTTTAAAAAGTCGAGCCTTTCCTTTTTTAATTTTTCTTTGGTTTTTAAGAATAGATTTGTTATCTTTGAAGAATCTTTATCCTTATATTTTCTTTCCAGCTCTACAATCTTTAAACCGAAAATAATCTTATCTTCCTTAGAAAAGCCTGGGAGCTCAATCATATAAGAATTACTCCTCTTCTACTTCTTCTACCTGCTTGTTTCTATGTATGTAAGCAAAACTTGGTGTTACGACAATCCAATCTTCACCAAAACCAGCTATATCTCCTTCAATTGCATCACAGGTTTTTTTAAGCTTGTTTACTGCCCTTTTTAATTCAACTATATCTTTATCCCTTAATGGCTTTATGTTTATCAAGGCGATTGTATAGCCTTCTCTTAAAGCATCTAAAGCATCTTTTATATCTCCAAATTCAGATATTGTAAAAGGCCTGACCATAATCTTTGATTTCTTGCCTTTGTCCTTATCTGTATCGACTTCGATGTATTCTTCGCCGAATTCATCGTCAGAATATTCATTATAATCAGAAGTTAGAATATCTTTTATTTTATCAAATGCTCTTTTCATTGTAAGTCTCAGTTTAGTAATACTATAGGACATTTATAAATATTTCTATTAATTAAGCTATAATTTTGGAAAAGATAAAAGGGAACTATAAATCGGTTTTAATGGCTATTTATGGCTTTCTTTCTGGTTTCAGCTTGTTTAATCTTATATCAATCTCTTTTATAAATATCTCAGAAGTTACTAAATTATCATATAATCTCAATGCCTTGTATTTTAGCCTGATAAGGCATAATCTTCTTCTTTGATTTATTAAGAATTCTTTATTATATTCTTGATTTCGATCATTTAGATAGCTTTTAATGTGGTCTAGATTTTCATCTAAAGATAATCTAACATTATGTATTTTTGCTCTTAGCTTAGAATTTAAATTAACCAAGGATTCGTTTTTCTGATTTACTTTTTTATTTAAATCTTCATTGTCTTTTTGATCAGAATATTTTAATAAATCGTTATTTATTACATCCATATATTTTCCAGTTCTTCTCATTCTGAAATAATGGAATATGGAATCTTTCAAATAAAAATCTGTTTTTCTGTTCATCTTGAAACATTTTCTGAGAATATTATCTAAATCTTTATTTGCAGAAGTCAGGAAATTATAATACTCTCTGCCATCAGATATTTTTGGAAGATAGCTTTTTATAAATGTAACTTGAGGCTTATTACTTTTTGATTTGTAATAAGATCTCAAGTCTTTTAGCTCAAGCTCATAAGAATTTAATTTATATAATTTTTCTGACTCGTTAATTCTTGTATTATCTAAGAAATCTGTTATTTCTGTTAATTTACCACTTGTTAGCTTGTCATCTACTTGAGAATGTTTTATCTTGCTTTCTAAATATTCACATTCTTTTATTATTTCTTGATTGCTTGAATTTTGTTTTATCCTTTCAAGCCTTTGATATTGCAAGGTTCTATTGGGCTTTCTAAATGGCAATATTTTTTTGCCAAATATATCTTTTCTTAACTCATATAACTCTTTTGCTTCTTGTAGATATGCTTGTGATTGCATAAACATATAATTCAAATCTGTTTAATAACCTTTACTTAGAAATTTTCGGAAAATTTACGGAAGTTCCGGAAAAAATTAAAGGAATAAGTTTAAATAGTAAAAATTAAACCTAAATTTAGTGGTTATAATGGTTAAAAAACAAGGAAAAAGAAAAGAACATAAGATAATCCTCTTTCAATCGCATACATGTCCTTGGTGTCATAAAGTTAGAGATTTCTTTAAGGAGCATAATGTTAAATATAAACCAGTATTTGTTGACGAAGATCAGAAAGCAGCTGAAGAGATGATAGAGAAATCAGGGCAGATGGGGGTTCCTGTAATAGAGATAGATGGAGACATAATTATTGGATATAATCCAAATGCATTGGCTAAGGCTTTAGGAATAAAAATATAAAATGAGGGCTGTTGTAGCTCTTGGTGGAAACGCCATTATAAAAAAAGGAGAAAAAGAGACTTATTCTAATTTAGTGAATAATATAAAAAAAACCTGCAAACATTTAATTTTTCTTATAAAAAATTATGATATCACTATTACATTTGGCAATGGATCTGAAATAGGGTTTTTAGCCCTGCAAAATGAAATTGCCAATAAAAAAGTTCCTGAAATGCCATTGGATATACTTGGGGCTGAAAGCCAGGGATTGATTGGATATCCTCTAGAAGAGCAATTAATAAATGAATTGAATAAAAATAAAATTAGAAAATCAGTTGTAACAATTTTAACTCAAGTCTTGGTTGATAAAAATGACAAAAGTTTTAGAAATCCAACAAAATTTATTGGGCCTTTTTATTCTAAAAAAGAAGCTAAAAAATTAATGAGGAAATTTATTATTAAAAAGGATTCAAACAGGGGATATAGGAGAGTTGTTCCAAGTCCTTGGCCTTTGAAAATAATTGAAGCTGAGACAATAAAAGGCTTGATTAAGAAAAATATTGTTATTGCAGCTGGCGGAGGAGGAATTCCTGTTTATAAAAAGAAAAATCTATTGTCTGGGGTTCAAGCGGTAATAGATAAGGATTTGGCAAGCTATGTTTTGGCAAGAGATATAAAAGCTGAATATTTTTTTAATTTGACTGGTGTTGATAAGGTTTATTTAGACTATGGAACTAAAAATCAAAAAGGCTTGGATAAAGTAAATTTAAAGGAAATTAAAAAATATTACAATCAAGGCCATTTTCCTCAAGGATCTATGGGGCCTAAAATCTTAGCTTCGATAAAGTTTTTAGAAGATGGAGGAAAAAAGGTTATAATTACAAAGCCAGGGCTTATAGAAAAAGCTATAAAAGGCAAAGCTGGGACTATAATAACAAATTAAAACTTATATAATTGTAACCCTACAAAATGGTAAAATTTATAAATATGTAGGGTTATATCTTTGTATGGCCTTTATTAGCGAGAAGATAATTAATGGAAAGAAAAGATATTATTTAGAAAAATCAGTGAGACTTCCGAATGGCAAGATTAAAAAAATTTCGGTTTACTTAAAAGATTATGACAAGGATAAGAATTATTCAGAGCTAAAAGATTACAATAAAGTTTTGGAAGAGAAGGTTAAGAAGATTATTATTGACGCTTTCTCTAAGAAATACAAAACGAGCTATGTTTTTGATGAGAAAAATCTGAAGAAATTGGAAGAAATAAGACTAGGTTATAAGAAGATTATTGGCAAATTGACAAAGAGTCAATTAAAGGATGCTCTTGATAAATTTACAATTAATTTTACTTATGAATCAAATGCAATCGAAGGGAATTCTCTTACACTGAAGGATGTTACCTTTATTATTCTGGAAGATAAGGTGTTAAAAGGAAAGGATTTGAGAGAGGTATATGAAACTTTAAATACAAGAAAAGCAATAGAATGGATATTTTTTAATAGACTAAAAATAAATCATAAAAATATTATTAAGCTGCATGAAATTCTTGTAGAAAACACTGGTATAAGCACTGGATATAAAAAAATCCCAAATTTTTTAATAGGAAGAAACATTAAAACTACCCCTCCAGAAAGAGTGGAAGAAGAAATGGATAAGTTAATTGAATGGTATAATAAAGTAGATGACATTCATCCCTTACAGAAAGCAGCCATATTCCATGGAAAATTTGAGGAGATACATCCTTTTGAAGATGGAAATGGAAGAGTTGGAAGATTATTGATCAACATTATGCTTCTGTCAACTGATTATCCTCCTTTAATTATTAGAAAAACCCAAAGGATTAGGTACTTTCATGCTTTAGAGGCTTTTGATAACAATCATTATGACAACCTATATAGGTTTTTATTCAAGAAATATAAAGATACCTATAATAAATTTTTTAAAATCTATGTGAAATATATTTAATATATATAAGTGATTTTAAAATCAAAAATTATAAAAGGGAAGACAGGAATAATTATAATAAAATAAAAGGGGTTAAATTGGAAAAAAATAAAGTTTTAATTGAAGGGGCAGCAGGAAGAGATCTACATAATTATTTGATGTTTTTTAAGGATAATCCTAATTATAAAGTTGTAGCCTTTACACAAACACAAATTCCTGGGATAGAAAATAGAAGAGTCCCAAAAGAAATAACCGGCAGGAATTCTATAAAAATGTACCCTGAATCTAATCTACCAAAATTAATTAAAAAACTCAATGTAGATTTTGTGAATCTTGCTTATAGCGATTTAACAAAGGAAGAATTATTAGAAAAGATCAGCATTGTTATTTCTAATGGAGCCAATTTTTTACTTTTAGGTCCAAAAGATACAATGATTAAATCTAAAAAACCACTAATTGCTGTTTGCGCTACAAGAACAGGGGCTGGAAAAGGGACTGTAGTAAGAAAGATTTTGGATATATTAAAACAAAAATATAAAAATAAAAAAATTGTTATTCTCCGCCATCCTATGCCATACGGTCTGCTTAGAGAGCAGATTGTTGAAAGGTTCTCTAATATTGGTGATCTTAAAAAATACAATTGCACCTTTGAAGAAATAGAGGAATACTATCCGTATATAGAGAAAGGATTCGTTGTTTATTCTGGGATAGATTATAAGAAGATAGTTTCTGAAGCTGAAAAAGAGGCAGATATTATATTATTTGAGTCTGGAAATAATGATATCTCATTTTTTAAACCAGATTTTTATATTGTGGTTGCTGATCCATTAAGGCCAGAAGGTGTTTTTTCATATCCTGGGGAGATTAATTTAAAATTAGCTGATTTAGTAATCATAAATAAGGTTAACATTGTAAAGCAAGCAGATATAAAGAAAACCATTAATAATATAAGAAAAGTAAATCAGAAGGTTAGGATTGTTAAAGCTAAAAGTGTAATAAAAGTTGACAAACCAGAGTTGATCAAAAGTAAAAGAGTTATTTTAGTTGAAGATGCGCCAAGCATTACCCATGGAGGATTGAATAAAGGAGTTTCTGAAATTACTGCTGAAAAATTTAATTGTAAGATTTTAGAACCTAGAAGATTTGCTGTTGGCTCTATAAAAAAGATATTAAAGGTATATTCTCATCTGAAAACTATTCCTACTTTAGGTTATTCTAGAAAAAATAAGATAGATTTTATTAAAACATTGAATAAAGCAGAATGTGATGCAATTATATTTGGAAGTTACGTCAACATTAAAGACATTGCTAAAATAAATAAGCCCATAGCAAGAGTTACCTATGAACTGGAGGAATTAGGAAAATTAAATTTGGAAAAAATATTAAAAAATTTTAAAGTAAAATGAGGCATTTTTTATCTTTAAAAAACTTAAGTGAAAAAGAAATATTAGAACTAGTCAATTCTAGTTTGAGGATAAAGAAATTTCCTAGACTTTATTCCAAGAAATTAAAGGGAAAGACAATGCTGATGCTTTTTGAAAAGCCCAGTTTAAGGACAAGATTGAGTCTTGAAATTGCAATCAATCAAATGCATGGAAATGCAATATATTACAGCTTGTTAGACTCTCCTTTATCCAAGGGAAAAGAAACAATTGAAGATACAGCTAAAGTAATTTCTAGATATTGCGACTTAATTGCTGCTAGGGTATATGGACAAGAAGAACTTCAAAGGATTGCAAAGAATTCTAGGATACCAGTTATAAATGCCTTGAGCAACACAGACCATCCATGCCAAGTAATAGGAGATTTAGCTACAATCAAAGAAAAGTTTGGAAAATTAAAAGGATTGACTTTGGCTTATTATGGGGATGGCAACAGCAATGTTATAAATTCATTGATACATGCATTGCCTAAGGTTGGGATTAATGTTCATGTTTTTGCCCCCAAAAAATATTTGCCCGATAAAAAACTCTGGAAAAATATAAACCTTGAAGACAAGCCAAGGAAGATTAAAGCTGATATTGTTTATACAGATACATGGTTTAGCTATCATGTTAAAAAATCAGAATATAGTTTAAGAATAAAAATCTTTAAAAAATTTCAAGTTAGTAAAGAATTACTTGGAAATGCTTTGTTCATGCATTGTTTACCCGCAAAAAGAAATTATGAAGTCACTTCTGATGTTATTGATGGAAAACAAAGCATTGTTTTTGATCAAGCTGAGAATAGATTATATAGTTCAAAAGCGGTAATACTTTGGTGCTTGAAATAATTTTATAAACTTTTAGGTGTTTTTTGTTATATGGATAGAAGTGCATATAAAGATCATCTTGAAATTACATATGATAGGATTCTTGATAAAATGGTTCCAATTTTAGGGATTCCTTATAAAATAGAAAAATTAGAGATGATAATTAGGCCAATGATAATTTACGGGGGAGTTACTCAAGAAAATGGTAAATTAAGGTATTTATATCTGCGAGATATTACTGAAAGTCATTTTGGCACATTAGAAGAGTTGGCGAAAATAGAATTTACATTGGCACATGAAGTTGGTCATCAAATCCATTTTGAAGTAAACCCACAACAACGTTTAATTACATTTGAAGAAGACGATAAAGTATTGAAATTTAAAAAACGGACTACTACAAATAAAAGAATTTATATTTTTAACGAATTTATTGCAGAATACTTTGCACTATTATCCTCTGATGTTATTGAAGGCTTAAATAGTACTTTAAATAGGATTGGGAATTCTGAACCAAAAAAAGAAGTTTTAAGAGAATATAACCAATTATTAAATATTGAGAGTAGAATTAACTTTTTAATTAGACTTATGGAAATAGAATATTGTGGAGATATACCATTTTATATCTTAAAGAAAAATATTTAAAAAGTAAAATCTTAATCACAACTTATTTAAACATAAAATAATAAATTAATTAATAAAAAGGGTGATAATTTTTGAGATTGTATAAGCTATTTATAGATGGAAAATGGATAAGTTCTAGTTCTAGAAAAACTTTTATAAGCAAAAACCCTGCTAACTTAAAACCATTAGGAAAATTTTATCTTGGAAACAAAAACGATGTTGATAAGGCTGTTGATGCAGCAAAAAAGGCTTTGCCTTTATGGTCTGAAACTCCAGCGCCAAAAAGGGGAGAAATTTTACTAAAAATAGCTCAGTTGTTAAAAAGAGACAAAGAAAAATTAGCAAAAATAATGACTCAAGAAATGGGCAAGGTTTTGAATGAATCAAGAGGAGATGTTCAAGAAGCGATAGATGTTTTTGAATACATGGCTGGGGAAGGAAGAAGATTGTTTGGAAATACAACTCCAAGTGAATTAAAAAATAAATTTTGCATGACAATAAGAATTCCAATAGGAGTTGTTGGAATCATAACTCCATGGAACTTTCCAATTGCAATTCCTGCATGGAAATTATCTGCTGCTTTAATATGTGGAAATACATGCATATTCAAGCCTAGCTCTGATACTCCTTTATGTGCTGTTGAACTAGTAAAAATTTTAAATGAAGCTGGAATTCCAAAAGGGGTTGTAAATCTTGTAACAGGATCTGGAAATGAAGCTGGAACTGCAATAATAAAACATAAAGATATTAGAGGAATTTCATTTACTGGGAATGTAGAAACTGGGAAATTTATCTTAAAGAATGCTGGGATTAAAAAAATAGGTTTAGAACTTGGAGGGAAAAATCCAATAATTGTGATGGATGATGCCGATTTAGATTTAGCTATAGATGGAATAATTTGGGGTGGATTTGGAACAACAGGGCAAAGATGTACAGCTGCTTCTAGGGTTATAGTTCATAAAAAAGTGAAAAATAAACTTGAGAGATTATTATTGAAAAGAATTAAAAAATTAAGGATTGGAAATGGCTTAGATAAAAGAACAGATATTGGGCCTTTGGTTAATGAAAAGGCTGTTGAAAAAACAGAGAAATATGTTAATATAGGAAAAAAAGAAGGGGCAAAGTTGTTGTATGGCGGGGAAAAAACTAAGATGAAGGGATGTTTTTACAAGCCTACATTGTTTACGAATGTTAAGAGAAACATGAGAATTGCCAAGGAAGAAATATTTGGGCCTTTTGTTTCTATTATTCCAGTAAAAAACTTAAATGAAGCAATAGAAACTGCAAACGATGTAAACTATGGATTAAGCTCTGCGATATATACAGAAAATATTTCTAATGCTTTCAAGGCTATAGAAAAGATTGAAGCTGGGTTAACATATGTTAATTCAAGCACCATTGGATCAGAAGTTCATCTGCCTTTTGGAGGGGTAAAAGAAACTGGGAATGGAACTAGAGAAGGTGGAATATTTGCAATAGATGAATTCAGCGAGATAAAAACTGTTTATTTTGATTACAGTGGAAATTTACAAAAAGCGCAAGGGATAAAATAATGATGAATTTTAAAGAAATTGGGTTTTGGCTATTGTTGTTAATAGTGATAATTATATTAATTATAATGTTTTTAAGGGGTTAATATGAAAACTGAAGATGTTTTGTTTTGGGCAATTTTAATGATAACTATATTATTATTTTTGTGGTTTTTCTTAGGTAATTCTCCTACACTAGAACAAATACTTTTAGTAGCCTTAGTTGGTCTTATAGTTAAGTTACAAGGTGATATGAAGGAGATAAAAGGTGATTATAAAGAATTTAAAAGGAATGTAATTAAATCATTTGAAAACCTAAAAAAAAGAAAAGATTATAAATGAAAATAATTGTTAAATCTTATAGGTTAAAATGAGTGATTATGAAGTAGCTGGGTATAGAAAGAGCAAAAGAGACAAGAAAGAAAAAGCGAGGTATAATATTTATAAAAAAGGAGGCAAGAGGAGAAGTGAAAAAAACTAGCGTTTTAAGCGTAAACCATTATTTAGCCATAAATGAAAAAAACATAGAAATAAGAAAAAGAGTAGAAGATTCCTGGAAAACATTATCAGAAATTATTTTTTATAGCATAGTTATATTAAGCATACCATTCTTTATTTATAATCTTCAGGAAAGCAGACTGTATTATTATAGCTATATTGCTTTACTTGCTGTTTTTCTAGTGAGCAACATAGTTTTGCTTTCAATCAAGGAAAAAACCGACAAGTTAATCTTAAAAAAATGAGGGTTGAGATAGCAAGCAAGACTCTTCCAGGAAATAAATCAAAGAAGATTTTACAGAAATTAAGAAAATTAAACGGGGCTTGGAATTACCCTTATCCATTTGTTTTAAGTCATGAAGGAGATAGATGCCACTTTAAAGACATAGATGGAAATATTTTTCTGGATTTTGCAAGCCAAATTTCAAGCAACCCTTTTGGATACAATGACAAGGACATAAATCAAGTTTTAAGGAGATACAAAAAAAGCCCTGTAAAATATGCAGGCCAAGATTTTGTTGTAAAAGAGCATCTAACTTTAATTGAAGAGCTTTTGAAGACAACTAAGAAAAATCTAAATTCCGCTTTTTTAGTTAATTCTGGGGCTGAGGCTGTTGAAAATGCAATAAAGATTGCAATGAGAATGAGAAAAAAGGCAAAGTTCGGAATTTCCTTTGAAAATAGTTTTCATGGAAGAACTATAGGAGCATTATCTTTAACAAATTCAAAAGTTATTCATAAAAAGAATTTTTTTTCTATTCCAATGAGAAGACTGCCTTATAATGAAAGTGCAATAATAAAGCTTGAAAATCTGATTAAAAGGGAAATTTCTTCTGAGGAAATAGCATTCATAATAATGGAGCCTGTTCAAGGAGAGGGAGGCTATAATTTTCCAAGCAAGAAAATGGTCAATGACATAGCTAATTTTTGTAGAGTTCAAGGAATACCATTTATTGCAGATGAAGTTCAGACTGGAATGGGAAGAACTGGCAAGTTTTGGTGCATGGAGCATTATAATGTTGTTCCTAACATTATGAGCTCTGCCAAGGCCTTGCAAGCAGGAGCTGTGATATCAAACAGAAAAAATTTTCCTGAACCTGGAAGCATTTCAAGCACTTGGGGCGGGGGAGATACAATTAACTTAGCAATAGGCATAGAAATAATAAAGAAAATAAGAAAAAGTAATTTGTTAAATCATGTAAATCATATCGGAGAATATTTAATGAAAAGACTAAAGGAATTAAATTTAGAAAAAGTAAGGGGAAAGGGATTGATGATTGCTTTTGACATGCCAAATAAGAAGATACAAAAGGATTTTATTGTTGAATGTGCGAAAAATGGATTGGTTTTACTTGGATGTGGTGAGAAAAGTATAAGAGTCATACCTCCGTATGTTGTTTCAAGAAAAGATGTTGGTGAAGCTATAGAGATAATTGAAAAAAGTTTTAAGAATATCAGAAAAAGGGGTTTCAAGCATAGTGGATATGTCTGTAATTTTATGGAATGCGGGGAAGGATACACATGAATATTGATGTTAATCTTCTTATGAGACTTATGGATACTTTAGGGCCTAGCGGAAGGGAGCAAGAAGTTAGATTAATTATCATGAAGGAAATTAAAAAGTATGTTGATACAATGGAAGTAGATAAATTTGGGAATTTAATCTGCCATAAAAAGGGAAATGGACCTAAAGTAATGTTAAGCGCTCATATGGATGAAGTTGGGTTGATGGTAAATGAAATAAAAGGCAATGGAAGAATAAAATTTTCTGCTATTGGGGGAATAAAACCTGTTTCTTTGGTTGGACAGGCTTGTGATATACTTACAAGACATGGGGTTGTTAAAGGGGTTATAACATTTAAAGAATTGCACGAAGATATAGATCCTAAAGAAGCTCCGATATTAGAAAATCTTTATGTTGATACTGGATTATTTAAGAATGACTTGGAAAAACTTGGGGTTGAGATAGGAAACTATATTGTTCCTGTGCATTACACTAGATTTTTAGGAAGCAGGAAC
>Ga0209541_10016289_pt1 | contig 11012 bp, 12 predicted proteins | sample RifCSPlowO2_01_FD_184027 | JGI IMG/M metagenome (GOLD analysis project Ga0209541, IMG submission 184027) | Groundwater microbial communities from Rifle, Colorado - Rifle CSP2_plank lowO2_0.1 (SPAdes) (version 2) | ecosystem: Environmental > Aquatic > Deep subsurface > Groundwater | place... | reverse complement strand
CTATTTGGATCAGCGGTATTGACCGTCTCCACCGGGCCCGGGGACTACTTCGCACATACGACCTCACAGCTACTCCATTTAAGCCGACTGGTAGTAATAATCAGGGTGAGCAGTTATTTGGCTGGATCGTGAGTGACTTTGGACTCAATGATGCTATTGAGAGTGGTTTGGTAAAAACGCCGAAGGTCGCCGTGCGTGATGACGCATCTATCGGGGATGATTTCAAATCAAAACTTTTCCATATTTACCCTGAAATCAAAGACGATGTAAATCGCAACGTCGATCCACAGGAAGGATTACCAGACTTGCTTACACAGGCAATCGATATTCTTGGTGCAGACTGGCTCAAGGAAAAAGAAGACTGGTTGAAACTACGTCCAACGATCAAGACGCCACCGGTGATGATTATGATTTGTAACAAGACCAACACAGCGGCCAGAATAGAATATGCCATCAAGAACGGCCACGTCATTACGCGTGAGTTGAGCGACAAGGAAGGCTTACTCCGTATTGACCAAGACGCGCTCGATAAAGTTGAAGCGGACGAAGCTGGAGAGATGACCAAGAATAAACGCGAGCTTGCCGAATCTATTCGAGAAAAAGTGAACACTGTCGGCAAGGAAGGCAAACCCGGAGAAAAGGTGCAATGCGTTATTGGTGTGAACATGCTCTCGGAAGGTTGGGACGCGCAGACTGTTACGCATATTCTCGGTATCCGAGCATTCACCAGTCAGCTGTTGTGTGAGCAGGTTGTCGGCCGAGGACTTCGCAGAATTTCCTATGACAATCTCTCTGAGCCGGAATACGTCACCGTGTTTGGCGTACCGTTTACCTATCTGCCAGTTGAAGAGAAGCCGGGACCGCCACGACCGCCGGTTGCTAAAACCAAGATTGAACCGATTCAAGAAAGAAAACCACTTGAGATACGCTGGCCACATGTTTTACGTGTGGATTATAAACTCAATTATTTTCTAGAGCTGGATTGGGATAAGCTTACTCCCCTCGAGCTGTCAGCGGAAGAAACGAGAACGGTTGTTGAATTGGCTCCTGTCATTGATGGAAAGCCGGATTTATCCCGACTTACAGAAGTTGATTTAAGAAGTATTGGTAGCGAGAAACGATTTCAAACCGTTAAACTGCAAGCGGCTGTCCGGTTGCGTGAACGGCTTGCAAAAAATTGGGATGGCGATCCGGCTAGTCATATTAGTCAGCTTCTACGGATGATTGAAGAATTTACCGACTCAAGGAAACTGCTTATCAAAGTGCCAAAATTCGAGCACACAGAATTACTTCGCAGGATTGTTGTTGCTCTTAATACTCAGCGTATCGTTGAGCATCTTTCAGCTTTTATAAAAAGCTCAAGCTCGGAAGATCCGGTCGCTATATTCGATTCCGTCCGTCCGGTGCGAAGCACGGCCACAGCTCCGGTATGGTATACGAGTAAGCCAACTCAGCCGGTCGAAAAAAGTCAGATCAGCCATATTGTTATCGATAGTAAATGGGAAGGCAGTGTTGCCTTTGAGCTCGAGCGAGAAAGAATGCCCGGGCTGGTTTCGTGGGTTAAAAATGATCATCTCGGCTTCGAGATCTACTATCTCTGGAAAGGCAAAGTGCACACCTACTATCCTGACTTCGTTCTCAAATTTGAGAACGATAAATACATCATCCTGGAAGTGAAAGGTCAAAAGACTGAACAGGATGAAGCCAAGTGGGTGGCCGCTCGGGAATGGATTCGTGCGGTTAATCTTTCCGGCAACTTCGGCACATGGGACTTTCGGGCAATTGAAAAGCCGAAGGATTTGTTTGAGGTTGTGGATAGTGAAAAATAGTTATGGCAAAAAGAATCAGCACCAAAATAGAAAAACCCGAACAGCACTTTGATTCAGAAAAGGGCACTTTTTGTGTGTATGAAGTTTATCGCAAACAAAATAAAACGATTTACTATCTGCAAGGCGGTCAAGCAAAATTTCTTTCTAAAATTATTTTGAATGGCTATCAGGGTCTCCCCTCTGGTTTGTATCTAAACAGGAATGGTTACGGATTTGGTAAGAAAGGTACCTTTCTCTTGTCCGCTCTGAAAGATAATCTCGCTCCGAATAAGCTCTTGGAGTTTGCGATTACGGGTAAGAAGACAAAGTCAGTAAATAAAAGCACACTCAAAACTTCCGTTACACTGCCACTCATTGATGTAAAAAATCTCTTGGTACGACTAGGGCGTATAAACGAAGATAGTAATAATGATTTGAGGAGCGAGGTCGCATCGTTTTTAAGCACCAAATTTCCAAAACAAATAAAAATCTCCACAGAAGATTTTGATGATTATAAAGGTGGCGAAGTAGCCGCACTTCTCCGTAGGAAAAAAGTTGCGCAAAAATTGAATGAAGAAGATTTGGGAGCATTGAAGAACTTTTTCCCAAAGATTTTTGAGACATCGCTAAAGGGAAAAAGAAAAGGGGTCAAAGTTGAAAGGAACGCTCTTATCCAAAATACAAAAAAGATTACGGATAAGATTTTCCTCGACGAGGTCATAAAAGAGTTTGAAGCAAACCTCACCAAGAAAACTATCTCGGAAGCTGAATGGCAGAGGTTTCTAAGCGAAAAGGTTTTTCGATTTCTTGCGAACTATGTGACAACGATTGAAAAGCAAAATGTAAGCGTCAGCGTTAGTTACCCTGATTTTGTGTTGGCTGATGTATACGGGTTTGTTGATGTCTTTGAGATTAAACGACACGAAACCCCGCTCGTAGCGTTGGATGAAAGCCATGACAACTACTACTGGAAACCCGATATTGTAAAAGCAATCTCGCAGATTGAAAACTACATAGATGAGATTGTTAGAAACGCTGATGACTATATTCGCGCTGTAAAGAGAAAGAAAAGCGTTGATATTCGCGTTGTCAGACCGCGTGGATATATTATTGCAGGTACGAGTAAGCAATTCAAAAATAAGAAAGAGTCGGGTGACTTTCGAAAGCTTGGATGTGCATTAAAAAATATCAATTTTATCCTTTATGACGAACTTCTTGAAAATCTCAGGAATCTTCGTTCAAAGCTATAGCTCTAAAAAATATGACAAATCTAAAACAACATTTGATCGATGAAGCTACGAATAACATCACCGCCAAGGAACGCGAGGTTCACGAATCTGATCATGAACTTACAGTTTTGGGTGCGAAACTCAAGGTTGAGAATAAAACCCTGGGCATGCAGGACTTAATAGAGCATCTGAAAGAAGATTTTAAATATTCAGCTCAAGCGCTCGAAGGTATGCTCACCCAGGAACAGCAAAGAAATACTGAACTCAAAAAAGAGCTAGAGATGCTGAAATATCGCAAGGCGGTACTTGAGAGTCAATTTTCAGATAATGACTTGGATCGTTAATTATGTCCGGTGATAACGACCCAATTGAAAACGAAGCCCCCGATGAGGATGTTAAGGAACTTATGGAAAGTCATGATCTCGACAAGGACACGGCTGAACGTGTTCAGGAGATCATGAATGATTTAGGCGTGGATGAGGACGACGCTGTTGAAATTGAGGAGAGTCTTTAGTTAAGCAATTATGACTCGGCATATTTTGCTTAACATTTCGTAAGTTAAGCAAATCGTCCCACGCTCTCAAATTTGGTTTTACGGCTCGTCAGTGTTTCAATTGGTGCAAAGCTCTTACTCTCGGCACAAAGCTCGCCATAAGGGCAACCAAGTGGGAAATCAGGGGTTACAGGTTCTCGTACTTGGCCAGCAATCCTTTCATCTGGTCTAAAACCACGGTAGGATATTTATATTCCTCCGCCCAGTCAAAAGTTCGAAAATCGTTGAGCAGGGCGAGCATGCAAAAAATAAATAAAAATATTAGTGATGGTTATATATTGCCAGTTCATTTTTTTAGAGATGACATCCAATTAATTGAAAATATTTTAAAGAATGATCTTACTGGAGAAAACTACAAAATAAAGTTTGATGATTTTGAATCAAATAATTTATCCTCAATACCAACTGACTACCCTTGTACAAATAATATATCTTTTAGTATTTCAAAACCATATCTCTCATTGGAGATAAATAATAGATCTTTTATACATTTTTACTTAAGTGATAATACCACCATAGTTGCAGGTGCTCTTCAAAAAATTAATGAGGTAATATTGCAAACAAAAGACAAAATCGAATTTACCCTTAGAAAAATAACTGTAATTTGTTCAATTATAATTGGTATTATCAGTATTATGCTCATTATAAATATAATCCTTGATTATATTTTTTCAAATAGTAGCCAGATAATAGATATATTTCATCCGTCAAAAATAATAAAAATTGTTGTTATCCTACTCCCAATTTTGTGCTTCTATTCTTACTATCGGATGTCATTATATTCTAGATCAATAATAGAATTCAGTTGGAAAAAAGATAAAAAGACTTGGTGGAAAAGAAATAAAGATCAAGTAATTCTCATAATAATTGGTTCGTTTTTGGGTTCAATTGTTACTACAATATTAACATCATTAATTACGAAATAACATGGTATGAGCAACTACACCAAGATCTCAAAACAATACAAAGAATATGGCAAAAGGGCCACTACCGATTGGGAGCTTGGTCATAAGAATGTTACTAAATTCATTGAACCAGTTAGGGGTAAGAAAATTTTAGATTATGGATGTGGTAATGGTAAATATAGTATTTACCTTGCTGAGCTCGGTGCCGAAGTCGTTGGTATAGATATTTTCCCTAGTCAATTAGAGATTGCAGAGGGTAAGAATAATAAAAATATCACTTACCTGTTAGAAAATAATCCAGAGATTGAGAGGAGCTACATAGAATACTTCGATAATGCTGTGTTGAATTTTGTATTATGTGAGATGTCAACTAAAAAGGAGATTCTGTATGTCCTAAAGAGAGTCAATAGACTTTTGAAAAAAGACGGGAGTTTGGTAATACTTAATCCTAATTGGGATAAGAGTAATGGTAAAGATTTTCTAACACATCAGACCAAATATACTTCTAACCTAAAACCAGGATGCAAGGTCACCACAATACTTAAAGGAAACCCACCTATTGAAATACCAGATTATTACTGGTCAAAAGATGACTATTTAGAAATGTTAAAAGAATCTGGATTTGATGATTTTGAAATACTTGAACCCCTTGCTCCAAATGATGGTCGTGAATGGATGGATGAGAAGGAATTTCCGCCTTTCTTGATAATCAAAACAAAGAAAAAATCCAAGAGTATTTAGGAGGTTCTTTCTTTAAACTATATACTTAATTAGCCCCCACCTTCATCTTTGCCTCATTAAAGACTTTCAGTTGATCCTCATTTGCTCTTCGAGCGGCTTCAGTAAGAACATTTATTTGTTCTTCGGGTGAAGCATGTGTAAAGAAATCAGAAAAACCTTCATATTTTTTATGAGTTTCTGTTTTTTCCCTTTTGAATATATTTTTAATTTTGTCTATCATAATAATTTTTCTAATTCCTCCTTATTATAACTCTTTCCTAGATAATAATCAATTGACTGAGTATTTTTACTTATTGCAATGATTTTTTCCACTTCATGCGTCTCAAAATTCTTCTTTACCAGAAAAATTGAAATTTTGTCTCCAAATCCTTTATAAATACGACCGATTGTCTCTTTTGAGTCAATAAACTGCTGTACAAATACATTTTTAGGAATATTTCTACCTTCCACTTTCTCACGTGCTTGAGTAAATTTCCATGCTATATCGGGTCTCTGATATACATAGAAAATACGAATCTGACGAGCTTTATTTAATGATCTATTGATATTTGATACTGCTTTATCATAATTTGAAAATGTCCCATCAAGTAGAAATGTTTGTTTATTATTCAAAACCATATCATGAATTCTCTCTACGATAAGAGATACAGCAGTTTGAAAAAGGAAAGAATTATTACCAGTATACCCAGGAATATAGTGCCTTAATTCATCAGCATCAATTCTGACAATCCTATGATTTACTTTTTCTTCAATAATTTTTATTAAGTTTCTTGAATATTCCGTCTTCCCCGCTCCAGGAGAACCTGCCATAAATACTGAGGAGGGTATTTGATCAGAAATAAATACAGATTTATCTGTTAATTCCCTAGCTATGTGTTGCCTATTTGCCCTCGCAAACTCCTCAGCTTGTTTTTTGATAGTTTCATCATCCATATCTTATATATTACCATTAAAATTATAAGAAATATGCTACAATTCTCTATAGGCATATTCTAACATCCTCCAACATGCGGAGCCAGATGAGTATATTAGGAACAATTTTTTGGGGTGTTGTGAGTGGTGTAGTTACATCATTTATTTTGGCAATCGCTATATTATTTTTTAATAGAATATTTATTCCATGGTATCAAGGTACTTTATACAAAGATGTAAGACTTGATGGTAAATGGGTTGGAGGAGCAAATCAAGATAATAGAAAAATAAAGGCAACTATAGAATTAAAACATAAGGGTTTTAAGATTTATGGAACTTTTTTTGCGGAAACAACATTTATAAATAGTAATGAGAGATATTCAAATCAGTATGAATTTAATGGTAATGTAAGAAATAAGATTGTCATTCTAGACTATAACACTTCCTCTATAAACAGAACGGGTGCTGGGGTTGCATTACTTAAAATTACTAATAGTGGAAATGTTTTATCAGGAGAAATACTTCATAGCGAAAATGTAGACCAGATAAATATAATACCCAACTTTAAACTATATAGAAGTCTGTAGTCAGAATATATTTTAAATAAAATAAAAAACGACAAAGCTTTCGCCTTGCTGTGTCTAGTATATGGGGTACTTGCCATACCTATGTGGACAACCCACCTATTTGTACGGGTTTGTTTTTTAACTTTGAAACTCCACCTCAAACGGATACATTCCCATTCCGCATGTTCCCTTTAGAGTTGCCACCTTCTGGATCCCAATATCAATATCTATTGAACCAGACTGGGGTAGCGACTTGCTTATATTCATACTTGGAATACGAACCGATGACGAGCAATCGAAAGTTCCATTTGTATTGAATCGTATAACTGTTGGTATACCTGCTTTTGCGACACTTTTTCGTGGCTGATAGCCACCTTTTGCTCTTATTTCTATAATCTGTTTACCATCAACAACAGTAACATTGTTTGCTGGCGCAGTATCGCTTGGAAAAGAACCGCCTCGCGTAAACGCAAAGGCCCCGCCAATGAGGACTACCGCCACAATAATTGAAATAATAGTTGCTTTCATAAGAACAATTATACTAGAAGTTAAAGATCGACGGAATAACCCCGATCACGACCAAGCTATTAGTAAGATTGAAGATAGCAAACATAATGACGATCAATCCGGCTGTCTTAAAGAAAATGCCAGACTTTGAACTGTTTTTAATACTAAACGAGCTGAAGCTCACAAGGGCGAGGACTGGCAGTGTGCCAAGCGCAAAGGCAAGCATGGTAAGTCCACCTGTGAGAAAACTTCCAGTGGTCAAAGTATAGAGTTGCATTGATTGAGTGAATCCACACGGTAGAAAAAATGTAGCAATACCCACAAGCAATGGTGTAAGTGTGTGATTGAATTTTGAGACACCATGAGCATGCTTGGCAATGAACTTCGGCATTGATGGCTGTAGTCTTTTTGCCCAGTGGAAAGTATCAAGAAGATTGATACCGAGAATGAGCATTACGATACCGATGACCAAACTTAGAATGAATGCGGCTGAAGTATTGAGTGTGAATGCTAATCCTATTGCACCTATGACTCCACCAAGAATAAAGAACGAGACAATACGACCAGCATGGAACATGAGTTGAGGTCTTATTTTGTCGCCCTCTTTTGCAAAGATGGCAGACATTGAGAGGACCAATCCTCCGACTACTGCCATGCATGTTGAAAGCGAGGCGATGATACCGATCACAAATGCTGTACCGTAGGTAACATTGCCTGCGCTTACGAGATTTACTATTCCCATTTTCTGAAGGATCACGAACAGGACCGCGAAGCATAATGCGATCGGTACAGCAACTTTGAAATCAACCCATTTCTTCTTTTTGACCTGCTTTTCAACTGACACAGTGTAGCCATGCGGTTTAAGTGGCACAGTTAACTCCTCCGCAATCTGCTCTGGTGTCTTATCACCAAAGCCCCCTATAACTTCTATTGAGTGATTCTTGAGACTCGATTTAACATGGGTGATATTCGGCAGATCTCCAAGCTCACTCTCGATCATCAATACACAAGCATTGCAGTGCATACCATGTATGTGAAAGATATATTTTTGTGTTTGAGTAGTCATTATGATTATAATTTCTTAGCTTTAATCCTGAGTGAATTTGACACAACTGATACTGATGACATAGCCATAGCAAATCCAGCAAATACTGGACTCAAAAGCCAACCAAAAACCGGAAAGAATATTCCTGAAGCAAGAGGAATGCCTACAATATTGTAGATAAATGCCCAGAAAAGATTCTGCTTGATTCCACGCATGGTGATCTTTGAGAGATTGATAGCCTTAACCAATTTTGAAATGTCGCCACCAAGAAGCGTGATGCCTGCAGATTCGATCGCCACATCAGTTCCAGTCCCCATGGCAATACCGACATCCGCCTGAGCAAGCGCAGGAGCGTCATTAACTCCATCGCCTGCCATGGCAACCACTCGGCCTTGTGATTGGAGTTCCTGAATTTTCTTTAGCTTATTCTGCGGAAGAACATGAGCAACAACATCATCGATGCCGACAAGGGATGCAATATATTTTGCAGCTTTTTCATCATCGCCGGTAAGCATGACGACCTTGATTCCGAGCGCGTGCAGATTTTTTACAGCTTCAACTGATTCAGCCTTTATCTCATCTGCTACCATGACAAACCCCAGAACCTTATCTTTTGTAGCAAGGATGACCGGTGTTTTGCCTTGGGAAGTAAACTCATTGAGTTTGGCTACATCAAATGAAAGTTTGAGATCGCTCACGAGCTTTGCATTACCGACAAAGTATTCAGCGCCTCTAACTGTTCCCTTGAGACCCTTACCTTGTATGCCTTCAAAGTTTGAGACATCTAATACTGAAATATTTTTCTCTTGAGCGTAACCTACGATTGCATGAGTGATCGGATGCTCTGATTTCTTTTCAAGCGAAGCGAGAATCGATACCAGTTCTTCTTCTTTCATATCAGATAGATTTTGTATATCAACCAAGGTCGGTTTACCTTTGGTGATCGTGCCTGTCTTATCCACGATAACTGTATCTACTTTATGAAGTTTCTCTAGTGTAGCTGCATCTTTGATGAGAATGCCTTCTTTTGCCCCCTTGCCGACTCCTATGATGATTGCGGTAGGCGTAGCGAGGCCAAGAGCGCATGGGCAAGCTATAACGAGAATACCTACAAACGAGACAAGACCGAATGAGAGCGCTTGTGAAAAGCCTAGATATTGAGATCCAACAATAAGCCATGCTCCGAGGGTGAGGAAAGCAATCACTAGAACAATAGGCACAAAGACGGATGATATTTTATCTGCGAGCGCCTGGATCGGCGCTTTGCTACCTTGAGCATCCTCAACCATCTGTATGATCTGAGCGAGCAGTGTTTCTGACCCAACTTTTGTAGCTTTAAATGTGAATGACCCACTTGTATTGATAGTTCCTGACACAACACTGTCTCCAATCTTTCTCTGTACAGGCATCGGCTCTCCAGTAACCATAGATTCATCTATAAAAGAAGATCCTTCGGTAATCACTCCATCAACTGGAATCTTTGTACCTGGCTTTACGATAATTAGATCGCCATGCTTCACTTCATTTACTGGAATTCCTGCTTCTTTTCCATCTCGAATCACCAAAGCTGTCTTTACCTGAAGATTAAGGAGTTTCTCGATGGCATCCCCAGTCTTTATTTTTGATCGAGCTTCCAGATATTTTCCAAGCGCGATAAAAGTGATGACTACGATCGTCACATCGTAGTATTGGTAGTCAACATTTATAAAAGGCCGAAGTGTTTCCTCAAAAGCGGTAACCACAAAGCTGTATAAAAACGCGGCAGTAGTTCCAATGCCTATGAGCGTATCCATATTTGCCTTGCCATATCGGAGAAATCGATAGAATCCCATGAGATAAGGCTTACCGACGACAAAGAGTATGTATGTCGCCAGTATAGGCAAAAGATGATGAATAAATTCCCTTATCGTATAGCCCATTTCTGCCACCACCCCGTATTGAGCTAGAATATCCCAGATCATGACAAGTGCGGCAATGATAGCAAGCGGGATAGCGGACCATACTTTTGCTTTCATATCAGCAACTTCGGCAAGTTTTTCTTTCTTTGACTGATTTAGCCCTAGGTGGGCCGCATGCTCGCTCTCGGACATTCCCATTTTCTCAGCGTCGGAAGAAACCTCCAGTGAATACCCAAGCGGTTCTATTTTTTTAGAAAGTTCCTGTGCGCTTGTTTTTGACTCATCAAAAGCTAGCTTTGCCTTTTCGGTCCCGTAGTTTACATGGGCGGAATGGACGCCTTCAGTTTTCTTGAAAGTCTTCTCGATAATCCCCGCGCAAGAAGCGCAATGCATTCCTTTTATTCTATATGTTTTGGTGGAGTGGTTCATATATTTTTATTTGCGCTTGAGTTTATAAACCTTTAGGATTTCATACACAGCTTTGTTAGGAGTTCCTTCTCTTATTTGCTTAACTACACAGTGAGAAAGGTGATGCTCCATGAGCATGTCTTCGACATTCGACATGCCCTGCTTGATCGCAGAGCTTTGAGTAATAATGTCAATGCAATAGGTGCCTTTTTCGACCATTTCCCGAAGACCGCGCACCTGACCCTCAATAATTTTTAATCGACGACCCATTTTTTCCTTGTTTGTATTCATACCTGCATGATACCCCTAGGGGGTATAGGAGTCAAGTGCCAGATGTCAACTTATCTTTGTCTCCCCTGAGTAATCTCTCCCTATAAATAATCGTCACAAGAGCAAAACTCAAAATGAGCAGAAGAAACCATGAACCGGTTTTATTAAAA
>Ga0209541_10016287_pt1 | contig 11014 bp, 16 predicted proteins | sample RifCSPlowO2_01_FD_184027 | JGI IMG/M metagenome (GOLD analysis project Ga0209541, IMG submission 184027) | Groundwater microbial communities from Rifle, Colorado - Rifle CSP2_plank lowO2_0.1 (SPAdes) (version 2) | ecosystem: Environmental > Aquatic > Deep subsurface > Groundwater | place... | reverse complement strand
AGAAAATAAAATCGACGCTCCAGTAATATTCTAGAGACGATTTTAAGAGATTATTAAAATTTCTCGACGAGCTTTTTCATGAACTGTCAAAGTTGGGTTATTATTTCTATCATGTTTTGGCGTATGCCTAACTATATTTAAGCTTTATCGTAGTATTTTGTTAGTGAATTTTGACTGCAGTCAAAATTCCAAGATTTTTTATGTTAGTGAATGCAACGTTATCTAGATAATCTTAGTTGGCTTCTATCCTTATAGAAATTGGAAGGTTACTAAGTACATCTTTAAGACTTGAAGCTCTTTTCTTGAAATTGAAAATACCTATTTCATACAATTTGTCATTATCTTTATATTTAAATAAAACTATATCTTTAGATATGTGTTCTCCATAATCTGCTTTAGGTTCACCTACGAAAATCTCTAAGTAATCTGCTTCTTCATCATAATGCATTTCCATTTTTCCCATATTTTATCTTTTTTGCTAAACTGTAAATCTCTAACTTTATCTTAAGTTTTGGTATGAATCAACTAGATAAAATACTTATTTCTAATGGAAATTTCTTATTTAGGGAAGCTAGTATTACTTTAAGAAGACTGACTCTTTTTTTAAAAGATAAAATTCCAACATTTGTGACTCTTTTAGTATCGACGTCTCTTGTTACAAAAACTCCTTCTTGTATTTCTTCAGTTGTTCCTAGTTTTGCTGGCTCTTCAAAAGATACCTCTAAGAAATCCGCCTCTTCATCGTAATATAAATCATAGGTTTTATGTTCTTTCATTTTATTTTAGTCTCCAAATACGCTGATATGATATATCCTTCCCCGTTTAAGTATTTTACTATTACAATAATATATTTATTCGGGTTATCTAACTGCTTATAACTTTTATAAAAATATCTAACATTTTCATCAAAAGAATATGAAGTTATTTTGTCTGGTTTTTGCAATGTTTCTTTGATTTCTTCAATGTATTTATGCATGTATGGGTGTTCATCCATTATATGTGAATGCTGTTTATTGGTTAGCCTGATAAGCTTTTCATTTTTATCAATAACTTCGAAAATTATATTCATGATAGAAATAATGTTCATTATCTTTTAAATATTGCTCTCTGAAAAATAAGTGGTGAAACTTCTTTAGTTTTAGTTCTTAATTTTAATCGCGATTATTAAAGCCGTTATTAACACTAAATCTAACAATATGCAGAATAAACAATAAGTGTAAAGTATAAAATGTTGAATTGCAAACAGATAAATTGGTCCGTAAATTACACTGAAGATTAGTATTCCTATTATCCACTTTTTATTATCTTTTTGTTTTATCCATAATATTTTTTTATGAGGATTATTATTTAGAATGAATAAGAATAGTAGAATTAGAAGGCCTAAGAAGGCGTTTGATGTTATTAAATCAAAGAATACATTCATTTCTGAAATGTTAATTAATGGCAAGTTTAGATTAAAGTCTATTGTTAGTAGATAGAAAATTCCGTCTGCGTTTGCATAAGGACTTTTATTTACGATTCCGCAGTCGAATCCAGAGACTATGTGACATAACTCACTGCCTTTTGGTGAGAAGTGTTCATATACTAAGAATATGGATATTAGCATACCTATTATTAGTGTTATTGACAGTGCTTTTCTTAGATTGCTCATGCTTTGATATGTCTTTCTTGGATTTTATAGTTTCTTGTCGAGGATTTCCCAAAAATGGCTTCTCCTGTGGAAAGGTCTAATGTCAAAGATGCTAAATGTTTTTCAGGACAAATTGGTAATCGACACATATGGTCTTCTTTTAAACTTTTTATGAGTCCTGCTTCTTTTAGTTGGTTTAGGGTGAAGTCTCTTATTGAGATTATTTTGTTGTTAATAGTAAGTTTAGATGGATTTATTCCATAACCGCAACCACCTGCTAAATATAATTTTAGACTGAGATGTTTTTGTTGAGATTGAGCACTTACAATAAATTCTCTTATTGATTTTTTGAATATAGGAGGATATTCACAACGAGCCATAGCTCCTTGAAATACAGTTTCTTTGTAAGTCATGCCCATAACTAAACTTAATCCTACTTTGGAAGTTAGTGTGTGGGGGGCGTATGTTATTAAATGATTATTTCTTTCTACAGCATAAATATTAGGGTGCATGAGATTATTTTATAAATAGAATATTTAAATGTGAGTTTTAGATTAATTTATTAACTCTTTTTATTTCTTTTAAATCTGATAAAAATAAAACAAATATAAACCCAGCAATACTAACTTTAAGTTATTTGAATATTTAGATTATATCTGATAAAAATGGAAAGATTAAAATTAAAAATAAAGCTAAGTAAGATAAAATTGTAAATAATATAAGTTTTTTATTTTTGGATTCATTCGGTGTGCTTGTCCATGAGTAAAATGGGAGTAAGTGGAATGCAAATATTAGAGCAATTAAATATTTAATTATTCCGCTACCCCCATAATCAGAGGCTATAAATAAAAATAAAATAGTAAATAGTCCATACATAGATAAAAGGCTAATGTGTTTTATTTTGTTATTTTTAATTTTAAACATAAATAAAGAGATAATGGGAAGTACAAAAGACAATATGACTCCAATTATTGATACACCTCCCCCCATTAGTGAAATACCTCCAAGAAAGAAGGCAAAACCGCAATAAAGCACAATGATATAAGGAATTGCAAATATTATATTAAGAATCCATAATGTAATTTTGTTTAATCTTTGTGAATTGACTATAATTAAATTAGCAGAAGATAGTTTAATAACCTTTCTTATTTATTGTTCAATTATGGTGATTGATGTAATTACAATAATTATTGTTATTGTTGCTCTTTTTATTGGATATTTAATTGGGCATAGTCTTGGAACTTTTAAGCGCGAGAGATTGTGGCAAGCTCAGTTGCCTGAACATCGCGCTGATGCAATTGCTCGTTCTCGCTCTGTTTTGGCTGGACAGTTTTCAGAACAGCTTGCCCCCTATTTGCCTGATTTTCCATTTAATCCTTCGGAATGCAAGTTTATTGGGAAGCCAGTTGATTTTATTGTGTTTCACGGACTTGATGAGAAGAATGTAACTGGGGTTAGTTTTGTGGAGGTTAAATCTGGTAAGAGTAAGTTAAGTGGGACTGAGAAAACTGTTAAAAAGGCTATAGAAGATGGAAATGTAGATTGGGTAGATTATAGAGTTCCGGAAGGGATTAAGTGAAACTATCTTTTTAATGCCATTAGTTTTCCAATTATTGTTGTAATCTCATTTCCATCAGTATCTCTTGACAGTTTGCTTTCTTGCTCACATATTCCTAATGTTATACTTCTTTCTTCAGGTAAACCTTCCCTAAAATCTTGAAGGACAAAATTATATCCTTGAATCATATTCTCAAACGCTTCTTCATAATTTCTTCCATATACTCTAAATTTAGCAGGTAAAGAACCCCTATTTGTTTTAATAAAAAGATAAGACACATTATTTCCTTCTTCTTCTAGTTGTTCTAATGATTTTTGAGTTATTATTTCACCCATGATATTTGGATTTTTGTTGAGTATTTAAACTATCTTTTATTAATTTTTTAGATTAACTAAATGTTTATAAACATTAGATTTTTTGGTTTTATTATGAATTATGAAAACTTAGAAATGGTAATCCCTTTTGCATTAGATAATTTATACGCTGGTGTATGGGGTTTATCTGGAGGATCTTTACTTGGTGCTTTTTTCTCTCGTTCTGAAACTTATACCTCTAAATTAGAAAAAATTGGAATTGGTGCTTTAATGGCTTTTACTGGAGATTTGGCACATTTAGCAATAAGTTCTCCGAATTTTCAAAATGATGTTGGCGCAACTTTGGGTGTGGCTTTAGGAATAGGCGTTGGTGAAAAAGCTTATGAATTTTGCAGAACTAAAAGGATGATTCGTAAATTGAGAAGAGATTCTGAACTTATTGATATGGGGAGATGAATAGTTATTCTTTATTATTGTTGGTCCATTCTTCACAAAACTGACAGTTCTTTTCTGCTTGACAGGCTTTAAAGCCCGTAACTCTGGCTTGCATTATGTTTTTTGCCGTTTCTACTATTTCTTGTTTTACTTCTTCTAAGCTGAATTGGGTTCTTGGGCTGTGGATTTCTTTTGCCATGCCTTGCTCGTTTATTATAAACTCTAGAGGATGTTCTTTCTGAAGCATTTCTAATATAAGTGTTTTAGGTTTTCCATATTGTTTAGAGGCTAATGCATAAATTCCTAATTGCCAATTTCTGTATTTTGGTTTTATTTCCGATTTTCCAGTTTTGTAATCTATTATTGTTAACTCTCCATTGTCTGAAATGTCTATTCTGTCTGCAAATCCGTTGAAAATTAATCCGTTTATGACTGTTTGCAGAGGTTGTTCTGTTTTTGAGTTTTCATTGTATTTTTTATTGTGTCTTTCAAAGAAAACTTTTATTAGATTTGTTGCCTCGTTTAAGTTTACATCCTCATATCCTTCCATTTGAACTATTTTAGCGCAGTCTTCAAAATCTTTCAGAGTTTTACATAGGTTTTTTACTCCTTGTTCTAAAACTCTGTGAATGAAGTTTCCTATAGTAATAGCTTCCCAAGATTGAGGCATTGGGTCTGGCATGTGATAGATATATTTCATTTCATAGCGTTTTTGACATTCGTCAAATAACTGAAGAGAAGATGGAGAGAATTTTATTATTTTTTTATTTGTTTGCTGGCTTTGTGAACTTTCTAATGGTGTTTTTTCTTTTGGTTCTTGATATAATTCTTGTTCGTCTTTTATGAAATCTATTACTGGATTGTTTTGATAGTTTATTTCTTTTAAGAATTGACTTTCTTGGAATGTTCTTTTGCTATATTCCCTTGCATAAGTCAAGTATAGTCTTTTTTTTGTTCTAGTAAATCCGACATAACAAAGACGTCTTTCTTCCATTATTTGCTTATTTAGGCTTTCTTCAGGGTTTTCTTTTTCGTCTTGTCTATCTATCCTTTCTATTGGGAACTTTTTTTGAACTAGGCTTGACATTATTACTACCTCATACTCCAGACCCTTTGTTGCGTGATTTGTCATTATTCTAATTCCATCTTTTATTAAAATTGGAGATTCTATTGAAATGTCCAGGGCATCGATTGTGTTTAAATGGTGAATTAAACTGCTTAGTTCTTTGGAATCTGTTTCTACAAATTCTTTTACAAATGCGTGAAATTTTTCTAATGTTGGTAACTCGTCTTTCTTTGATTCTTCATTATCTTCAACACTCAGAAATGTAAATATTTTTTTAGTTATTTCATCTATAGGAGATTCTTTATTTTCTAATAAGCGGTTAATGTTTTTTATTATTGTTTGTATCTGTATTTCTCCTTGTTCAGATAATCTTTGTATTTTTTCTTCTATTAACTTTAAGCTCATGCATTCTTCTTCTTTAAGGCTCTTTATTTTTTGCGCAAATATTAGTTCGTCATTTTTGTTTTTTAATGTGTTGTGTATTAAGTCCCACCATGCGCCATCTCCCCCTTTAGATTTAGCAATTAATTTATCGAGAATTGTTAGATAGGCTCTTACTGTTTTTATGACTTGGGTTTTTAATAGTGAATCTCGATTTATGCTTGTATAAGGGATATCTTCATATTCTAATTGTTTTTTTAACATTGATGACTGTTGGTGAGTTCTGAATATGATGCATATTTCTTTTAATTGCGTGCCTTGCTTTAACTCATCTTTTAATATTTCAATTATCTTTCTTATTTCTTCCTTACTATTTTTTAATTCGTATATTTTGATGTTTTCCCCGTTTTCGTTATAGGCATTTTTTACTTTGAAACATTCCTCTTTATTTTTATAATTGTTTTTTATTAACTCATGAGCTATTTCCAATATTTTATTTGTTGAACGATAGGATTTGTCTAAGTTATATATGTCGCTGTCTTTTACATCCATTATTTTTTTGAAATAACTAAAATTTTCATCGTACGCACCGCGAAATCGATATATTGACTGATTTAAGTCGCCTACTACAGTAATATTCTTGTTTATTGCCAGTTTTTCTAGAATCAGACATTGTAATTTGTTTGTGTCTTGGAACTCGTCCACTATTATGTAATCGAATTCTTCAGTTACTTCTGGAAATTTAGTTAATAGTTCTAATGCCTTATGGTGTAAATCTGCGTAGTCTAATCCGTTTCTTGTTGATTTTATTTTTTCGTATGATTTCCATGCTTGAATGAATTTGCTCTTTTTTAGATTTTCTTCAGTATTGTCTCGTTCTATCTTTAATTTGTCTAGTTCTGATTTTGATATTTTTTTTATATGCGCCGTATTTACTTTGAACTTTAAGTCTTCTAATTTCTTTGATAGTATTTCTATTTCCTCTGAGCTTGTGTTTATATTATTGTTTTCTTCTAATGTTTTTCCCAAGTCTTTTGATAGGCTTATTTCTTCTACATATTTATTGCATAACATTGGATGTATTTTAAAATATTTATGCAATAGGATTTTTCCATCGTCTGGCAGGATAATTTTAAAGTTTTGTTTGATATTTATTTTTTCTCCATGTTTTCTTAGTATGTCTGCGCAAAATGAATGAAATGTTCTTATGATTGGTTCTTTATCTTTTAGATAAGGCAACATTCTTTGTCTTAGAGTATTTACTGCTTCATTAGAGAAAGTAAGGCAAACTATTCTTTCTGCTGGATAGATTTTATTTGAAATTAGAAATCTTAGCTTTTGTATGATGCTGTGTGTTTTGCCAGTTCCTGCGCCTGCAAGTATGACGCAAGGGCCCTTTGTCTTTAGGATGTATGGTTCCATTTAGAAATGCATAATTATGAGTTAAATAATGTTTGGATTTTACCGACTTGTTTATTTTTAATCAGATTATCTTGCTAAAACAAATTCATATCTTTTTAGAAATTCTTTTCCATCTATAAATGTTAATTTGTCTCCAGATTTAAGATAAATGTCCCAGTTATCATGTAATTTATTTCTTACGGCTAGACCAGACTTTACTTTATTCCACGGACATTGAATATGATGTCCATTGTCTGGAGTTACAATGTATTTTCTCCTATTCCTTCTGCTTATTATATGGGAGTGGTCTAAGTATTCTCCATTCTTGGCTCTAAGATACAATCTTCCTTCTAAAGCTACATCTTCTCTTTCAAATACTATGCTTCCACCATGGCTATGTTCTTCTAAACCTCTTTCAGTAATTTTTCCACATATTTTTAAATCTTTTAGATTTACATATTCCCAACTTTCTGGTCCATAAGGAAAAATTCTTTTTATTTTTACTCTAATTCTAGGTTCGTTTGTTTCTGTCATTTTAACCACTTGTTATTTTCTTCTTCATCTAATTTCATACGTCCAAATTCATCTATGTTTACTAATCTTGCTCTGCTGACTTTTTGATCCATAAATCCATATATTAATTTGTTAAGATGTTGTTTGTCTACTCCAGGAGGATAATCCTGAAAACCGTTTTGGTTAACTGATAGAAAAAGTTCGTAATCTTCCTCGTATTCATGTCTATATGTTTTTCTTAACAAACAAATACCGCTCCCCACCACCCTATAATAAACACCCTTTGCTTCAGGGTACCAAGCTCCACCTGGTCTCCATTGTACTTTATTCTCTGGTGCTATTTTAAATTCTCTTAATGTTCTATCGACTAAGGAACCTGCAATTTCATTACTTATGCCTTCTTCACAATGGAAAACTGGATGATCAGAGACATACAGTTGCAAAAACCTACTTCTCGTCTCTAATTTTGGTAAAACTATTCTTGGTTTTTGTTCCAGCAGTTCCTCTAAACGCCTTACTTCATTCTTTAAGGTTATCTTATTTTTCACAGACATTTTAATCACTTGGTAATAACTTCTGGAATTCATACTTAAATTTATGTCGGAAGTCTCCATTACGACAAAAGAGAGTATTTAAAAGTCTAAATATACTGTTATTTGCCTAATGGATGTTCCAGAATTAGAGAGAGCAGGGTTGCTGAAAAATGATAGGTCTGTTTATTTGGCATTGCTAGAAATAGGTTCAGCAACGGTAAGTAATCTTGCAAGGAAGACAGGTCTTCATAGAAGTTATGTCTATGATATTTTAGATAAACTGATTGATTTGGGATTAGTTAGTTTCACAATTAAAAACAACAAGAAATTCTTTAATGCAGAGAATCCCGAAAGAATAATTGGTTTTATAGAGAATAGAAGAGAGGAAATTGAGAAAAATAAAGAAGTAATTAGAAGAGTATTGCCCAAACTAATAGAGCGGCAAAAAACAGCTTTGGAAAAACAAGAAGCAAGAGTATTTATTGGAAAAGAAGGAATCAAATCAATTCTTGAAGATGTCTTGACTATTGGAGAAAATTTTGTAGGATTTGGAGCAGAAGGGAAGTTTAAGGAAATTTATAAGTGGTATTTTACTAATTGGCAGAAAAGAAGAATGAAACAAAAGATAAGTTACAGAATTATCTATAATAAGAGGCTGGAAGGAAAGAGACCAACAAAAGAGCAAAGACTAGTGCAAGTTAGGTTTTTACCAGAAAAGTACGATTTTCCAGCAACTTCAATAGTTTATGGGAATAAAGTTGCTATTTTATTATGGGGTGAAAGCCCTATTGGTTTTGTTTTAGAAAGTAAAGATGTTGTTAAGAGTTTTTTAAGCTATTTTGAAGTTCTATGGGGATCTGCGAAGTCATAATAATTTCTTTAGCTCAAACACAAACTGCTTTGCTCTTTCTAATGAAATTAAAGCTTTTGACTTCTTTATTTTTTCATCCATTTGGTATTGAAACTTTGAGCGTTTTTCTCTTTCAAAATCCAGAGATTCTAGTAAAGAATCTGCTTTCGATGATATAATCTCTAGCGCATCTTCCTTGACTGTTTCATATTCCTCAATAAGCTCTTTTTTCAATTTGCCTCTTGCGAAAACAATCAGAGCATCAGAAGTTACTTTATGGCTTATTTTATCTCCCACTTTGTAACCTATCTTAAGTAAAACAGCATTGGCAATGTAATACATCGCATAATATGAGGATATTATTATCCACAAATATGGTTGATAGTTTTGGCTTTCCAAAGATAACAACTTTTGTGCTGTTTCCAGAGATAAGTTACTATTTTCAATATACATTTCTTTTGCCGTTTCATTCGTTTGTTTCTTTATGAGGCTTTCAGCTAAATATTGTCTTACATTTGACTCTGCCTCTTTTATTCTTTCATCACTAAGTATTTTTTAACCTGTAATAATTTTCTACACCATACAAGATTATATTATTTTTAATCATTTCTTTAATAATATTTGACTTTTTTGAGTCTTTCATTCTTATAAATTCATCTTCTGTAAAAACAAATGGATGGGTTTTTATTGGCAATAATGAAAGGATATTTGATACTTTTTCCTCAAAACCTTGTTCATTTGAAACAAAAAGAATATCGATATCTGAGGATTTAGTTTGCTTTCTACTAGCATATGAACCAAAAATAGTGAAAATAAAGAATACAGACTCGATTTTTGTAATTACTTCTTGATATAGTTGTTTTAAATTTTTATTTTTTAGTAAGTCTTCTTTTCTTTTATTTTCAACTGCATAAATATCAGAACTATAAAATGAATTATTTAATTCACATAAACTGCTTTGACCAATCTTTTTAGATATGAGCATACTTTTTTCTAACAATCTTTGTGTTGCAGTATGGGTTATTTTGTAATCTGATTTAATTTTTTTAGAGATTTCTCTAATTGTTTTAGGGATATTTTCTTCAATGAATAAGTTAATTATCTTATTTTCTGTTTCCATTGTGTATCTTAATACATAGTATTATGTATATAAATCTTTTTGTTTGGATTTGTAATTATATACTTAGATTATATTTAAGTTGCTGTTGGAATTGTAGTGAGATAGTAATTGCTGGTTGGTTCTGTGTAACTACTATTGTTTGACTGAAAGGAGTGAGCAACGTGGCGAGGATTTGCGAGGCAAACCGCAGAGTTAATTTGGAATTTGTGGATGGTGGGAATGTTTCAGGCATTCCTTATGATCCTTTGGATGTGTACGTATATCCTAGAGTATAAAAAAATATATAAGTAATGGGAGAATTAGTTTATTATGGCAATTCGAGAAGTAAGCCGTGATAAAGCAAAAAAAGCTATAGAAACTTTTCTTTCTGGAAAAGAACCCCTAGTTCAAATAAGTCGACCTAACCCAGAAATTAGAGATGCTGTTGAGGAATCTCTTTTAGGACAATTTTCACCAGTAAGGCAAGGAGTGAGAGATCTTTATTTACTCTCGCAGTTGGTTTGTTATGCAGATATAAAGGAACTCGATTTTATTTTTCAAGAAATGGATTTAAGCACACGAAATGCGTTTACTTTTTATAATGCACCTCAAAAAAATGGGCAAGAGGTTAGAGGAATTAAGAAAAGATTAGGAAGGTGGATTGATAGAATAATGTATGAGCATGCAATAAATGAACTTTACGATGGTCTGCAAGACACAGACTCTCCATTCCATGAACTAAGAAATATGCTTGCAGTTAATGCATTGCAATTCTTAGATCGAACAGGCATCCCTATCGAACCTTATGTTTCTGAACAGCTTAGAAAAGCGAGTTAGTGCACATCCAACATCTTAGGGGCAGGTGGTAGGGGCTACAAATTCCAAATTAATTACAGATAATCGCTGTTCATTTTCCCGAGCGGAATGAAATGGAGCGAGAGCCTGCAAGGCGTGGCAAGGAGCGGGGCGGAGTGAGTACCACAGGGTTCCCAAAGAGTCCTATAAAATCAATGGACAAATTTATAAATAGTACGACTTCATCTATTGTAATATGTCGTCAATAAAATCTTGGAGATCACAAAAAACAGAAATCAGAGAAAGTGAAAAGGGGGGGGAAAGGTCTTTTTGCAAAGGAAGAGATAAAGAAAGGCGAAATTGTGTTTGTAAAAAGCGGGCATATTCTTAATTGGGAACAAACTAAAAAATTTACAGATGAATTAGGAGATTATTATTT
>Ga0209541_10016286_pt1 | contig 11014 bp, 9 predicted proteins | sample RifCSPlowO2_01_FD_184027 | JGI IMG/M metagenome (GOLD analysis project Ga0209541, IMG submission 184027) | Groundwater microbial communities from Rifle, Colorado - Rifle CSP2_plank lowO2_0.1 (SPAdes) (version 2) | ecosystem: Environmental > Aquatic > Deep subsurface > Groundwater | place: Rifle... | reverse complement strand
GACTTTTTTGAGATCCTTGCGGATCGCTCGGGTGTCTGTTTGAAAATCTGGATCGAGATTTTGGCTTGCAGGCTCCATGTCGCTATAATGGTTAAAGTTAATTGGCCCTACTATTATATGATATCTCTCCTGAATAATCCATACATCACCCTGGCCGCGCTTTTTTTGTCGATTGCGAGTCTGGTCTCCCTGGCGATCCTTGCTTGGCGCTTTTCCAAATACAAAACCGCGCAATCGCAGCTTCTCGAGGGCGAGGAGGTGGGCAATCTTCAGGAAATAGTTCTCAAGCACAAGAAAACGCTCGCGACTCATAACAAGAACCTGCGGGAGCTCGGCGTGATTCTCGAGCAGCTCGTTGATCAAAACCGCCTCAATATGCAAAAAGCCGGTCTGGTGCGTTTCAATCCCTTCCCCGAAGCCGGCGGGAATATGAGCTTTGCCCTTGCTTTACTGGATGGAAACGACAGTGGTATAGTAATAAGCTCACTGCATGCCAGAGAGGGGACGCGCATCTACAGCAAAAATATCACGAGCGGCAAAGCAGACACGCATCTGACAGACGAAGAAAAAGAAGCAATAGAAAAAGCGAGAAAACAAGCAGCTAAATAACAAGTAACATTAATAATAATTAACATGGCACTTATGGGAAAAAGAGAAGATTATGGGGACGGCGCAACGGAAACCGTTGTCGGCGCTTCAGTAAAAATCGAAGGTGATCTCGTCAGCGAAGGAGACATCCGCGTTGAGGGATTTGTGACCGGTAAAGTAAAAACATCAAAAAATTTGTACGTTGGTCCGCAAGCGAGAATCGAAGCTGACATTGACGCTGGTAACGCAGTGATCGCGGGCAACATCAAAGGTGAAATCAAAATCAAAGATAATCTTTTGATTCAGGAAACTGGAAAAGTCTCTGGTAATATTTCCTGCGCCAGACTGTCGATAACAGAGGGGGCAAGATTCATGGGATCCTGCACGATGGCCATGCCTGAGAGCGGAGACATGGAGCCAGTGGTGGACGAAGAATAATTTACAGGCCATAAGGAAATAATGTATTTCTACATCTTTGATCCAGGCAAGGACAAAGAAGTCAGATATTTTGAGCGGATACAAGGCCGTCTCCTCAACCTGCTCGCGGAAAATCATATCGAGGGTGAGACCTACCGCGTCACATCAATCAGAACCGTAGAGCTGCTGGTGGAGCAGGCCATCGGTCTCGAAGCGAGAACCATTATCGTGGTCGGGGGAGACAGCACGCTCAACCGCGCGATCAACACATTGATCCGCCAGAATGCTGACATCACTGTCGGTTTTATTTCGCTTGACCCAGGCTCGCGTCTCGGTCAGATTTTTGGCATTTCTCCGGACATTGAGCAGTCTGTCAAAACATTGGCTGGCCGCCTGGTGGCCGGGCTTGATCTCGGGGAAATCAATGAGCATTATTTTTTATCCAAGGTGGAGCTGGGAGAGAATCAATTTTCGCAAATCGAGCCGGGTATCTTCGGGCTCTCGAGCGTGCGCCGCTTCATGAAGCTTCAGCCATTCGAGATCAATCTGTCGCTTGATAATAAATACAAAGTTTCTTCGGAGGTTTTTGGCGCGCAGATTATCAATTGCCGCAACAACGAAGGCTGCAAGGTCAAACTGGGGGACCCGACCGATAAGCTATTAGATATATTGCTGTTAAGCAAGCTGGCCAGCGGGCAAATCATCCGGTACCGGAAAGAGCTGGCAACCGGCTGTCTTGACAATGTTCCCGGAGCCACGATTATGCATGCAAAGAAGGTAGAAGTCTTAGGTCCGCGCAAGCTGCCACTGTCCATCGAAGGGCAGGTTTACACCAAAGCACCCGCCATTGTCAGCGTCGCGAAACGAAAAATCAAAATGATAGTTGGGAAAACGAGGCAGTTTTGATATAGTTGATTGCAGAAGAATCGGAAGGGGGACATAGATGAGCAGGATTTCAGCAGCGCTGCATTGGGACCGGATGCGCAGCGTGGCAAATGTCGCTGTGAAGAATGTTGAGGTAGTCAGAAATAAAGCCAGGGACGATAGAGACGCAGAAAAACGCGCGCCACTCGTGACAGGTGTAGTTACGGGCGGTCTTGTACCTACCACAGTAATTTCGCTAACCTATAGACCGGACATATCACTGATCAGTTTCATGTTTCTGCTTGGCTTATGCTTTGGATTTACTGTCAGCAATGATCGGAAGCGGTTTATCCAGCACCTTCCAGAATACCCCGCAGCTTGCTGCGGGGATGAATGGCTCAATATAGCCTTCCTGCGGGGTGCAATACCCCGACAGGAAGGTGCTGGATTTATTTGGGGAAGCGTTATTGGCAGCGGTGTAACGATGCTGCTCTCTGAAGCGATTGGCTTGCACACCGCGTACATTATCGGAACACTATCTGTTGTACCAGCTAGATTTACGCTAATGGTTGTGGTAGTGGTAACTGCCAAATGCGCAGTGGTCGCGATCAAATATGGACGTTTCGGATATGAAATATGGTCAGGATTTGATGCCAAGGCCAAGACTCGTATAGCAGTTATGGAGAAGTATTCGGCTGTGAGTGTTAGTCCGAAAGAATTTTATAGTTTCTCCAAGAACCAGACAGATCGCGCCAGGCGAACGAAATGTCCAGAAACCCGCCGTCGTTTGCAGCTGGAAAAATGGCTGCAATGGGAGCGAGCGACCGCGAAGCACATCGAGTACTACGCCCGGGATTTATCAAAGTCCGGGGTGCCGTATAAAAGCGCGCTTGGCATCGCACATGATCTGAAAGCGCAAAGTGAAATCAAACTCGCGGGGCTAAGATAGCCATGCGCGCCAAAACAGGACTGGGATGTTGTCACCAAGACACTCTCAGTCCTTTCGGTTGCGGGCGGTTGCAAAAAGGCATTAAAAGTGCCATAATGAGGACTAACTTATATGGATTTATCAACCTTATCTCAGCAATTAAATATGTCAGTGCAGGAGCTGCGCAACAAAATGCGCGTGGCTGGTTTTCGCGTATCCATGAAAGCGCGCAAGGTTGATAACAGCTTGGCCAAAGAAATTATTACTGTTCTTTCCGGGAGAGTTGTGACGCAGGCAGCAGCCCCGGAAAAAGTTTCGAAAATTACTGTGCCGCCTCTGATCACGGTCAAAGATTTTTCCGAAAAGCTGAAGCAGCCTGTAACCGCGGTAATCAAAAAACTTATTCAAAACGGCGTAATGGCCACAATCAACGAAGAGATTGACGCGGAAACCGCAGGGATCATTGCTTCCGAATTTGGCGTTGAGGTAGAGGTGCAAAAAAAAGAAAGCGAGGGAACAAAGCTGGCCTTAGGTTATGTGTATGACCTAATCGCCAAAGAAGATCCAGCCAATCTCGTTCTGCGCGCGCCGATTGTGGCTGTCATGGGACATGTTGACCATGGTAAAACCACACTGCTTGATACGATTCGCAAAACCAATGTCGTGGCCACAGAAGCGGGCGCTATCACGCAGCACATTGGCGCGTATCAGGTTGAGGTTCCTCCCGGGGAGAAACCGAAATCCCGAGAGAGCGAAGCGAACCGAGGGATCCCTCGGCAAGCTCGGGATGATTTTGCAGGTCGTAAAATCACTTTTCTGGATACTCCCGGACACGAAGCATTCGCGGCTATGAGGGCTAGGGGCGCGAACGTCACTGATATCATCGTGCTTGTGGTGGCGGCTGACGATAGCGTGAAGCCGCAGACCCTGGAAGTAATCAACCGCGCGAAGCTGACCAAAACCCCGATGATTGTCGCGATCAATAAAATCGACAAACCCGAAGCCAATGCGGACCGCGTGAAAAGCGATTTGTCTTCCTTGGGTGTAACCATCGAGGAATGGGGCGGTACTACGCCCGCAGTAGCGGTGTCCGCAAAAACAGGTCTCGGCATTGATAAACTTCTTGAAACTATTTTGCTTGTTGCAGAAATGGAGGAGCTCAAAGCCAATCCAGCCGGACAGACTCTTGGCACAGTCATCGAATCGCATTTATCGCGCGGGCAAGGCGCGGTTGCCACAGTACTCGTGCAGAATGGAACACTCAAGGTCGGGGATACTGTCATTGTCGGAACAGCTTTTGGCAAAGTCCGTACTATGGAAGACGCTTTGGGGCGCAAACTGAAAGAGGTCACGCCATCCCAGCCAGTTTTGATCTCCGGCATTTCTGATGTACCTGAGGTGGGAGATATTCTCAAGGTGACAGGCAGCCTCGAGGAAGCCAAATCGCAAGCGATAACTTTGCAGAAACTGGAGCGCGTGAAGAGACTGATGAGCAGATCACAGATCAAAGCCGATCCCAATACTCGGGAGCTGAAATTGATATTGCGCGCTGATGTGCAAGGCAGTCTCGGCGCTATCACTGACGCGCTCGGAAAGCTTGGCACTGAGGACGTTAAACTTAATATTGTTGATCAAAAGGTCGCCGAGATTACCGAATCTGACATTCAGTTGGCAGAGAATACACAAAGCACCATCATTGGTTTTCATACCCGCATGACGCCGGGGGTGGCCAAGCTCGCCAAGCAGAAAAACATTACGGTTGATATATACGATATCATTTATGAGCTGATCGAAGATGTCACTCAGGCGCTGCTGGTCATGATGCCAATGGTTGTAGTAGAAACCATCCTCGGACGCGCGAAAATCAAAGCCGTGTTTCGTACAGAAAAAGATCTGATGATTGTTGGCGGCGAGGTCGCGGAAGGAAAGATCGCGGACAAGAAAAAATTCCGCATTTACCGGGACAAGTCGCCAATTGGCGAAGGCAAGATTGACGAGCTGCAGCAGAACAAGATCGAGGTCAGCGAGGTCGGACAAGGAAAAGAGTTTGGTTTGAAAATAAAAGTTAAAACCCCGGTCAAAGCCGGCGACGTTTTGGAAATATTTGACGAGAGCGTGAAAAAGAAAGGCACGTAGCTACGAACTACGAAATAATACGAAAATACCAACAATACATTTCGTACTTTCGTAGAATATTCGTAATTTAGTAGCCTAATAGTACATGTCTACCAGACAAGAAAAAGTAAATTCCTTAATACAGCAATTAATAAGTCAATATTTAGTTGAAGAAAAACCGGAAGGCATCACCGGACTGTTGACGGTGACGGCTGTAAATGTTTCTCCTGATCTCGAGCATGCCAAGATTTTTATTTCTGCGCTTGGCCAGGACACGAAAGCTGTGATTGCGATTCTAAAAAATTATATTTATGATATCCAAGGCATGCTTTATCAAAAACTAGAGATGAAGAAAATCCCGCGAATTGTTTTTATTTCCGATTCCTCAGGAGAGCATGCCGGCAAGATTACCAAGATGCTGGAAGATTTGCATGTAGACGGCACGAGTGATCCGAGCGAGGAAAAATGAGCATACCAGTCTCAAACACGCTCAAGCAAAATTTTGCGAAAGCTAAAAATTTGATTGAGAATAATCAGAAATTTATTTTGATCTCGCACGAATACACAGACGGCGATGATCTCGGCAGCGCGCTGGCGCTAGCGCGCGTTTTGGAGAATATGGGCAAAGAGACAGCACTCGTCGCGTACGGCGGCGTACCAGAAAATCTCTTGTTTTTGCCGGGGCACAGCGCGGTTTTGTCTGGGCTTCCGGAAAATTTCACTGATTATGATGCGCTCATCACTCTGGGCTGCGGCGTGCTCTCGCGCACGGGATTTTCAGAGCTCAGCTTGTGGAGTAAACCTATCCTGAATATTGATCACCATCACGATACGCAGATGTTTGGGACAGTGAATGTCTGGGATGAAGGGAAAGCCGCGAACTGCGAGCTCGTGTATGCCATGCTTCAGGATTGGGGAGCGGAGATAGACAAAAGTACCGCGCTCAATTTGCTTACCGGAATATTTACTGACACTGGAGGCTTTAGGCACGCCAATGTTACGGCCGCGACGCTGGAGGTCGCCGCAGAGCTTTTGCGCAAGGGCGCGAAGCTTGATCTGATTTCTCGGTTTACATTGTCGCAAAAAGATCTGCCTAAACTGCGGGTGTGGGCTATGGCTCTCGAGCACGCGCGTTTCGACGAGAATCGCAAGGTTGTATATACTGTAGTTACCGGAGAGGATTTGGACAAAGCGCACGCGAGCGAAGCAGATCTCGAGGGGGTTGTGGAACTCCTCAATACTATTCCGGAAGCCAAGTTTTCGATGCTCCTCAAGCAGCGCGGCGAGGAAATCAAAGGAAGCTTGAGATCAGAACCGCACAAAGGCGTGGATGTTTCCGAAATAGCCAGATCTTTTGGAGGCGGGGGACACAAGCTGGCCGCAGGGTTCAAGTTCCGTGGAAAGATTGAAAAGACGGATAATGGATGGAAGATAACTTAACAATTAATTTTCAATTCTCAATTTACAATTTTCATTGAATTTTCAATGACTTAATGTTTGAAAATTGGAACATTGGGAATTGATTGGAAATTGAAAATTGCAAAATTAAAAATTCTATGACTTCAATCAAGGATATCATGACCAAAAATGTAATCTTTTGCTCGCCGTTTGATTCTATAAAAGAAGCGGCAAGGCTGATGTTCTTAAACGGGCTTTCCGGTCTGCCCGTTGTCGACGAACTTGATCACGTGGTCGGTATTGTTACAGAGGCAGATATGGTAAAGCTTGAAGAGCCGGTGCATGTGCCGAAAATACTCGGCGTGCTTGGCAGTTTTCTTTACCTTGATAATCCAGTCAACGGGGACGAGATCGAAAAGCAGCTCGCGGTTTTGACCGCCACCAAAGTGAGCGAAGTCATGACTTCGGATGTAATCACGGCTTCGCCTGAGGACTCGATCGAGAGCCTGGCGGAAATTTTTCTGCACAAGAAAGCAAACCCAGTGCCTGTGACACAAGATGGTGAATTGGTCGGCATAGTCAGCAGGGCAGACATAGTAAAACTCATCGCGGGCGACAAAGAGCTGGCCAAGAAAGAATGGACAGCACTCGTTAAAAAGCAATAATATCAGGCAAAATCACGCTACAGTTCCTTTACAAAGGGCTGTTTTTGTGCTATCATTTCGCACAATAGGAGGAATCCCATGATGCATAAGCGTACATGGTTGGAAGGCAAGGGCAACCAGGTTCTTGCTTACACCTTCGCCTTATTGATGTTCCTTGCCTGTATTGGGTTCGCGGCACAAGTTGTGCGCAGCCAGCGATCTGAAGCACAGGTAGTGTTAGGAATTCTGTCGTTTTTGTTTTTTTGCCTTTCGGTATCCTGTCTTTGGGAAGGGTTGCCGGGAAGGGTGAAGAACGGTTGGCGGCGAAGGCTTCGTTACGTAAATTCCCCCATTCAGCGCAGGTAATTTTCTCTGCGCTACTCCAATTCCAAGTTTGAGGGCTGACTCCGGTCGGCCCTCTTTTATTTGCAACAAAAAACACCTTTCGATTTCACTCAAGGTGTTTTTTGTGGAGCGGGATAGTTAATGACGTTAGAACCTATTGGCAAGGTACTGCTGAGCGGTTCTTCATTCCGCGAAGGCGCTCTTGTATTTAAAGAGAAAACATTATAAAATAAAAAGCGCATTCAAAAAAGATGAAAAAACGGGTCTAGTAATCTTACAAAAACAACGTATGCGACAAATCCTGCTGCCGGACTAGCTCAGTGGTTAGAGCGCTGCCCTGAAGAGGCAGGCGTGCCCAGTTCGATTCTGGGGTCCGGCACCAAGCGGCTATGGTTCAATGGTAGAATTTCTCCTTGCCAAGGAGAGGACACGGGTTCGATTCCCGTTAGCCGCTCCAGAACAAAAGGCATCTCAAAAGAGGTGCTTTTTGTTATAATCAGGGCTGCTATGGATTTGATTACTCAATTTCTCAAAAGCAAACAGCATCATGAGACTGGCAGCCTGCGGCATGTGGCCGATTCGGTGTGGCGCAAGAAATCCAAAATTTTAGCTATCGCGAAAAAAAACGAAACACCGTTTTATTTAATTGATGATGCCGAGCTAAACAAATCAATTGGCGAGTTTGAATCAGGATTTCGCAAACCGCTTCGGCAAAGCAGATTTTTTTACGCGATCAAAACTAACTATCATCCGCATATTTTGCGAACCGCGGTGAAGCGCGGCTGGGGACTCGATGCCTCAAGCGGCAGGGAACTGGATCTCGCGCTTCAGGCGGGCGCTAGGCAGATTTTGTTTACTGGTCCAGGCAAAACTGATAAAGAGTTAGCCTTGGCCCAAAAACACGCGGGCCGGGTGATTTTGAATATCGACAATTTTAGCGAGCTTGCCCGAGTTGGCAAGCTTCTTCGCGGTAAAACCACAAAACTCAGGGCAGGCGTAAGATTTTTTTCCAAGCTCCATGAAACCTGGTCCAAATTTGGCATTCCTCTAAAAGACCTCGGTCGGTTCTGGCACCAGGCAGGAAAAATCAGAAATCTCGAGCTCTCAGGCGTTCAGTTTCACTCGAGCCTCAATCGCTTTCCTGGCAGGAACGCGAAGATTATTGCTGAGCTGGGCGGTTATTTGAAAAGCAAATTCCCCAAAACGTTTTTGGAAGAAATAAAATTTATTGATATTGGCGGCGGGTATTATCCTGATAATATCGAAGGTTACTATCCGTGGTCTGCCAGCTATCCGTGGACATTGTCCCCGGGACATTTCCAAAAGTTATCCGCCAGCGCCCTCGGGAAACCCGTGACATTTAAGCAGCGCTATTACATCACCAGAGCCGCGAGTCCGGAGGCGTTTGCCAAAGAAATAGCAAGCGCGATCCGCGAAAATCTCCAGCCCCTGGTAAACGCGGAAATTTTTTTGGAGCCGGGACGGATCATTGCCACCCGCGCTATGCATCTCGTGCTCAAGGTGGTGGATGTAAAGGATGGCCTGGCGGTTACTGACGGGGGAATCAATATGACCGGCTGGGAGTTTGGCCAGAATTTTTATTTACCGATTGTGAACATTTCCAATTTCGCCCGCCAGGAAATAAATTTTCCTCTGTATGGCTCGCTGTGCACGCCGCGGGATTTTTGGGGCTATTATATTTACGCAAAAAAAATTACGTCCGGCGACGTAATCGTGATTCCCAATCAGGGCGCTTATCGGTTCACTTTGGCTCAAGAGTTTATCAAACCGATTCCGCCAGCGTATCTATTAAAATAAGTGCGGCGATTGTACCAGGTTGGCCAGCACTTGCGAATTGACCCCGAGCCGCAGCAGGTCTGTGGCATTTTGCGTAACGGTTTCCGGATGATCAAACATCATGCCTGCGTTGAACCAATAGGTTCCCTGCCGGCGCGTCAAAGACAGCATTTCCAGGATTTGATTAGCATGGCCCTTGGTCGCGTGCGGGAACAACACATTTTTGAGCTGCTCTATTGAACCATTGAACGATCCCGTGAAACTGATGACTGGTTTTTGGATCAGTCCGCTTCTGGCCTGGCAAACATAAGCGAACGTGGCAGTCATGCGGAAATTGGCGTCGATAAAATAAAAATTGCCGCCCTGGTCAACAAGCACATCAATGCCACCGATGCCATACCAGCCCATGCCGCGAATTTTCGGGAGGACGGTTTCCAGAAGCACCTCGTAGATTTTTTGCAAAACCGGATTGGCGTCCCGGAGATCCACGGCCGCGCCCAAAAATTCTCCTGCCGGTGAGGTCAGCTGTCTGTTTTGGCCGATGATTTCTATATCCTGGTTTTTTTCAAAAGGAATAGCAAACTGCACGCAATAATTCTCTTTGGCCGGGATATGCTGTTCGACATAGATGGGTCGGTTCGCTATGCGGCGGAAATCATTTTTGGCTTTGGCAAAGCTGTGTTCACCATGGCAGACGCGCACGCCGTCGCCCGCGCTCGAAGAAGAAACTTTTACCACGCAAGGAAATGCTGGCATTTCACTCGCGGCAAACTGCAGGCCATTTTGAAACCACGCCGTTCTTTGTGGCAGGTATTGGGATGGCACAAACGCCGGCAGATTTTCTTTGTCGTTGAGCCAGACCGTGAGGTCAGGATTGATCTGAAACGTGGCCTTCAGATTTTTATCAAGGAACGGCTGCGCCATTATGAGATTGCGCTTCTTTACAAGGCCGCCGAGATTATTTTTTACGGCTTTGTTGCGCGCATCCCCGCTGAGGTCTGAGCTGATCGAATCGGATAGTTTGATGATTTGTTCCGGTTTAGCCAGTGACAAACCGCAAATATTTTGTAAAACGTTTTTTATTTCGTCCGTGCTCGTCGCAGAAAAAACCAGGACCTTTGCTTGCTCGCCTGCGCAAACCAAAGGCCGCGCGGCAACCAGCTCTTCAATCCACGGCGGAACAGCATTGTAAAATTTGGAATCTTCCCCGGCGGGAAACGAATAAAAATAAATACTACCCGACGGGAAGTAATTTGATAGGGTTATTTTTTCTGGTTGCCGCTGCCGCTGACTATGGTCTTCTTCTTGTTTGGTAGCTGTTGAAGCTAAGGTTCGGAGCATATAAACTTAAGTAATCATAATCTATCGCGAGATTTAGTCAAGATTTCGGCCCCTGGCAAAGCGAAAGGGGTTGAATCTTGTGGGGCTAGCGGATATCTATCTGAAGGTTGATGTTTTGTCTGCCGCGTTCTCGATCATTTGCTATTGCCGCGTCGAACTTCATCTTTGTCATCATTGATTTCAATCTTCAGCCGTTTTGACACCTCCAGCTGCAGTTTAGCTGACTGAGCAGTAACGTGCGCTTTTTGGAAAAGTACAAAGGCTTCACCAAACGCGCCTGCTTCGAGTTTAGCTTGCCCTTGAATAACCAAGGCGCGAGCTTCGGCTAGTTTCGCTTCTGCTCTGGCTGCTGCCTCAGCGCTAACGCTTGATTTTTTATTTTCAATGAATCTTGCGGCTTCATCGATCTTGGACTGCACAGCGGCAAGCTTGGCTCTCGCCGCCTCTTCCACTACTCTGGGTTTGACTATCGGAGGAGTGGATGTGGCGTTGCTCTCATCTGCTTTGACCTTGGTTTCTATTCGTACGCTGATATCGTCAGCGTTTTTTATTTCCGCTTTGATCTTGGCCTGGACAT
>Ga0209541_10016284_pt1 | contig 11015 bp, 10 predicted proteins | sample RifCSPlowO2_01_FD_184027 | JGI IMG/M metagenome (GOLD analysis project Ga0209541, IMG submission 184027) | Groundwater microbial communities from Rifle, Colorado - Rifle CSP2_plank lowO2_0.1 (SPAdes) (version 2) | ecosystem: Environmental > Aquatic > Deep subsurface > Groundwater | place... | reverse complement strand
ATTTATTAAAATCTTTATCAAATTCCTCTGTTGTAAAGATTTTAAACATAAACGTTAAAAGTATTTTGTGTTTATTAAATTTAGGGTATTGTATAGTTATATTTAGTAGATTCTGTATACTTCTTTATAATAATGCTTTTATTTATTTTTATATCCAAATTTTTTATTATATTTTTTATGATCAATTATATCTAAAACAAATGCGATGATTTCGATTTCACTTTCAGAGTTAGTTAAAGTATACAACATTCTCCAAAAATTAGGAAGTTCAACTCTAAATAGATTTGTTATTCCATATTTTTCTATATATTCCATAGGAATTAAATTCTTAGAAATTGGATCACCATAATGTATATTTAATTTAATTAAGTCAACTTTCTTATTTACTGCATTAAGAATTGATTTTTCTATTTTTGAGTTTATAGCTTGTTCATTTAAATATTTGTAAACTTCTTCTGCTTCTGGAGAGAATATTACTTTAATTACCTTCATAATTCAAGTCCTTGAGTTATTGCTTTTCTTAAATTACTATTTGTATTATGTATCCATGTTATTCCTTTTAAAGTTACTGCTATTTTATTACTCTCTTCAAGGTACTCAAGAATTATTTTTAAAGTATTATGATTAATTTGTCTAGGTAATTTTCTTTTTAATTCTGCTATTGTAATAATGCTATTTTCCATTTCCATTAAAGTATTTTCTACCATTAACACTGTATTTAAAGTAGGAGAATGTTCTAATTTATGGTTTTCTAATGATTTTAACATTTTGATAATTTTTCTTTATTAATTAATAATTATTAGTTATTAACTTGTATATAAAGGTTCCTATTTTTGATTATATTAATTAATTTTGTTATATAGTATATTATTTTGTATAATAATGCTTTTATATTAAGTAACTAAGAAGTAGGCATATGAGAGCTATAGAGAAGACTATAATAATAATAATTTATGTAGTTGTATTAGGAATTGCTGCTTATTTCATATTAGCTAGCTTATTTCCTGAAAAATTGCCTTTTTCTACTAATACTTATACTATTAAGGCTTCAGATAGTAAAATATTTGACAAATTAAGCAGTTTTTACATTGAAGATAATAGTGTTCTTGGAGATAAAATTACTATTAATGATAAGATTGTAAGACCTATTACTTCTGCTAAGAAATTTAATATTGTTTTTTTACCTAAGGTTAATATTAAAGAAAATACAAATGCAACAATAGAATTGAATTTAATATTTGGTGAAGGAAAGTATAGTGATATTTACTTAAATAATGAATTAATATTTCCTAACTTAGATAATTACGAATTAATTAAAGAAAATGATTTTGATTATATTTATGTTAAGAAAGATATACTTCCTTATATTGTTAAAGATATCCTGATAGATTCTACTAATACTGAAGAATTTATTTATAAGAATTTTCCAAGTACTAGTGTTTGGAGTACTAGAAAATTAAATCCTATTAATATTGTTGTTGATGATTATGTTAAGAAAGATACTTTAATTGATGGAACTTTTAGAGATAATTTAAAATTAGCTGTTTATGCTTCTGGAGATTTAAGTATTTCTTTTACTAAACAAGATTTGAATTCTTATATTGGACAAGATGAATATACAATTAGAATAAGTGATGTTAATGATAATGTTATTTATGAAGGATTACTTGAAGACGATGGAATTAAAGCTAAAAGGAATCTTGGAAGAGAACAATATTTTAAAATAAATAAAGATAGTTTAGATGCAGGAGTTTATTATATTTCATTTATTAAAGATAATTATAATGATGCTTCTGACTCTACTGTAAAGAATATAAAAATAAATTCTAATAACGTACTAATTATTGGAACTTTCTTGCCTTGGGATAAATTTGAATTTTATACAAAATTTAAGTTTCCTAATAAAATTGGATTTTATTATTGGTGGTCTGGTAAAGATCAAATAATAGACGTTAGTGGTTCTCAAAAACTTAAAATTAATTTGAATGAGGAATGGAGAGACAAAAGATATGATGTAAATTTAACTAATGGTGATTTTTATTTTAAAACAGTTAAAGGATATTTATGGATTTATAATGACTTTTCATCTATAAAAAAAGAAAATTGGTTTGAAATTCCATTTTCCCAACAAGATAATTTTGATTTTTCAGATGTTATAATTATTTCAAAAGAAATTTACAATAAAGAAGCTAACGAATTTAATTTTAATAAAGATTTAATTTCAAATTTAAAAACAACCAAAGTTAATCTAAGAGTTTTAGAAACAAATGTAGTTTATTTTAATTACATAAAATTTAAAATTTATTCAATATGAAAGCTAAAATTAATTATTATAAAATATTAAAATATAGTTTAATTCCTATAAATCTTCTTTTAATATTAACTTTTATTTTAAATTATTTTAAATTATTGCCTGCATTTTGGAAATCAATTTATGTTTTTTATGTTGCATTAATCATTAATACTGAATTCCTTATATTAAAAATAAAACAAATTCCAGAAAGTCAAAGAGAGAGTCATAGAATTTTTTATTTATCAAAATATTTCTTTTTATTATTTTTAATTATCATTGCTCTAAATCAATTTCTTAAAAAGTCATATTTAGAAGGTATAAAAATATATCTGCTGGGATTGACTATGGCTTTTGGTTTACTTATACTTAAAGCCAATAGATCATTTTCCAAAAAAGAAGAAAGCAATTTATCAGTTCAAAAGAATAGAATTAATTCCTCTACTTCATATTCTAAGAGACATTTTGTTAATTATATAAAAAATATCTTTGATTCTAGTCATAACTATCGTTCTATCTACATTATTTTCTTAATTCTAATTAGTTTTGTCTTTATTGCCATTAAAATAGGGATACCATTATTATATACAGGCTCTTATCTTGATGAAACTACTCATCTTCTTTCTGGCATAGAATTCTTTAAGTCAGGACATTTTGCCCAACTTTATTTTGGTGAAGAATATACTAGGGGGGCCCATATTTCTGTATTAGTAGGCCTGTTTTTTAAATTATTTGGCAAATCTATTTTTGTGGCAAAGATGATTCCCGCGCTTCTAGGCATAATTAATTATTTTCTATTATTAAAAATAGCTCAAAATGTATTTGAAAAAAAGTTTTATATTCTTCTAGTAATGATTTGTTACACCTTTAGCCCCGGGGTTATATTTCATCATTTTTACATAAGGCCCTTCGTGGTTTACGAATTTTTCTTGTTATTAATTATCTTCTTATTTTTTAGAATTGTTGACTCTTTAAATCAAAAAAAGAAGTTTTTTACAATATTATATTTATCATTAGTAATTCTTGTAAATTTTATTAACTATTTCTTAAGTAATGATTTAGGAAAATATGTTATACTAATAGTGACTGTCTTTTTTTGTATATATACATACTTGTATTATAACTCTAAAAAAATTTATTCCATTTACAACTCTACCAAAAACGTGTATCTTAGAATAATGGCGTTTTCGATAATTTTTATATTTCTGCTAATTATTTTTGTTTGGCTAAGAGGGCAGGACAAAATAAATAGTCTTATTTTTGGGACTCTTGTCTACACTACACCAATGGATTTGAAATACGATTATTATTTTTTAAACTTAAACCTTATTTTCACAATTTTTTTCTTCTTGTCGTTATTATTGATAACTAAAAGTTACAATAAGAAGAATATGATATTAATGTGCGGTGGATTAATATTTGTTACCCATTTATTGTCAAGTAAAGACTTACAACTAATGAGAAGTATAATGTATTTTATCCCGATTTACTATTTGATATCTATTTATTCCATTTCAAGAATTAATCTTAGAAAATATTCCCTATTAATTATAATTATTTTGTTAGTAGTATTAATAAGAAATTACCCAAGTGATTTCTTAAATGGTCCATATATTCCTAAGGAAGTTAATTATAAAGATTACAAACTAGGTTCTGAATTTGTAAGTAGGGAGTACTTATCAAAAGATTTAATATTAATATCTTCTCAACCACAGATTAATAAATTTTATAATTTAAATTACTATAGAATATACCTATTGAGAGATAATAAAAATGATCCCTACGATAAAAGAGTTGAATATTATGATACAATTGATAATGTTACTCGTAGTGTGCTAACAAACATAATTGTAATAGACAATTCTAATCAGTTTAGAGAAATTATTAATACCCCAAATAAGAGTATTGTTTTATTCATAGATACAGATTTATGGAATTGGGCTACGCCCGAAACTAAAAAAATAATAATCGACCAATTTAAATTGGTTAAAAGATTTAAAAGAGTAGACATATATGAATATGCCAAATCTCCATAATCGCTATTCAAATAATCTATTAATATCTTCTCAAAAATAGTAAGTAATTAGAACCAACCAACTGTAATTATTTTTTTGCCCACCAGAAACATGTCTTATTATCATTAATTTCCCGTTTAAAAGATTTGGGCACTTACACGGCCAATGTACCAAACTATTGAATATGACCCCAAACTATCTTAACTGTTCATTTTAAATGAGAATTGTTTTTTAGACGCCTTATGATAAATTTACCCAATATTACTATAGAAAAATATGGAAGCAAAAACATCCAAAAACGATTGTTATTTTTTATTAATCTAAAATTAGTTAAGTCTCCATTTAAATTTTTCATAAATATTTTTTTTCTACTCCTACCCACCTTATGCCATATTATAGCTCTAGGAACATAAATTATATCAAAGCCTTCTTTTTTAACATTGAGACATTTATCTATGTCTTCATTGCCAAAATAATAATCTTCTTTTAATAATGGGTTTATTTTTTTTAGATTAATCATAAGACAGGCCCCAGATATCCAATCAACTTCTTTTGCTTTTTCTACTTTGTTTTTTTCTTTGTCTTCTTTAAATTGATCAATATGATGATAACCGGGATATATTTTCCAGTCTATTTTGCCACCCCCAAACCAAATTACATTTTTCTTTTCATTGTAACTATAGTAATACATTTTTGGGCCTACAATAGCTGTCTTTTCACCTTTTTCAGAAAAATTTACTAACTCAGTTAGAAAATTCTTATCTACTACAGTATCATTATTTAATAATAAAATATATTTTGATTTATTTTCTTTTAGAACTTGTTTTATTGCTATGTTATTACCCTTTGCAAAACCATAGTTTTCTCTATTTTTTATTATCCTTATAGAATCCAAAAATTTATTTCTTAAAATGTTAACATCATCCCCCTTTGAAGCATTATCTACTACAATGATTTCATAATTAGGATAAGATACCTTCTTTATTGAATTAATACATTCTATTGTATCCTCCCATCCATTCCAATTAAGAATTATTATTGATGTTTTTGGATTTTTCATTTTTGAGATTTATGTTTTTATTAAAATAATAATATGCTATTAAAACAGATATATACCCCAAGATTATTGTTGAATATATCACCCCTACAAAACCAAATAAATAAATAAATATGACATCCATAACTACATTTAAGATTCCAAATAATAAATTGTTATAGGTTATTATTTTTGCATTTCCTGTACTCACAATAAAAGATGTAGCTAAGATTGTTCCAAATACTCTAATTGGGAATATAATAAGTAATAGATTAAAAAATAAATAAAAATAATTATTATCATAATGTGGTAAAAAATATATTATTAATGGTTTTACTATTAGATATGACAATAATGAAATTATTGCAGCAATAATTATAGAATATATAAAATATCTTTTAATTACAAATTTTATTTTATTGTATTCTTTATTAACAAATAACCTTGTTATATTTGGTGCTATTACTTGACTGAATATAGCAAAGGGCAAGGCTAATAACATAAATATTCTATTCGCTAATTCATAATAAGCAATTTCATTGATATAATTAAATAACCCTAATATTACTATGTCTGCCCTTATATAAAGAAAAATTCCTAAATCTGCTAAACCTGCTAATAAAGAATAAGTTGCAACTGTCTTCATCACTTCCTTGTTAAGCTTGAAACTAAAATCTCTGTAACCAAGAGCTAATCCGATTAAAAGCAATACATAAAACAAATTTTGAGATATTAAAGCTCCTATTAATCCATATTGCTTGATAAAGATATAAACAAAACTTAATGACAAAATTCCTACAATTAATGTTATAATTGAAAGTTGTTTGAACTTCTTTAAACCTCTGTATACCCCATCATATAGAGAAGTTATGGGTGCAAGAAAGATTAATGGCAAAATATATAATATATAAGTATATTTATCTTGCAAATATAATTTTCCAAAAATTAAAGTAATTATTGTTATTAGAATTGTCAGGCTTAAAATTATAATTCCTGAATTAAACAACACAGATTTTAATTTTTCTCTATCTGTTACATTATATTCCGCAACATATTTTGATGTTGCAGTGGATATCCCAAAATCTCCAAATATTATTAGAAAAAATATTATTGCAAGAACATAATTATATATTCCAAAGTCATAAGGGGTAAGTAGTTTTGCACATAAGATAAATATCAAGAAGATTATTCCTTGCTTTCCAAATATTTGAAGGCTTCGCCAGAGGAAGTTGTGAATTGTTTCTCGGTGGGTGTGGTAGAGTTTATAAGATGTCATTTTTTGTTTAATCGAACTTTGGAGGTCTTATTTTTAGGAAAATATCTTCTTTGATTACACGCCTTGATTGAAGGATTTTTCTTTGTTTAAGCGTATCAGGAAGGTTCTTTAGAAATAATCCAATAGAATAAATATAAGAAAATGTTGGTTTAAAAGATTTAAACTTATATGAATATTTTAGTGTTTTTAATATAGAATATATCATAAAAATTGGGTATCTAAATATTATATTTTTTATTCTATAACTCTTGATTATTGTCCTAGATATTCCAGAAAAGAAAAATCTGTATTTCCAAGACCAATTATCTAAATTAGAGTTCCTTTTTTCTTCTATATGAACTAGACTAATTGATGGAAAAACATAATTCTTATATCCAAATAAGTAGGATCTAGCACCAATATCTAAATCGTCTAAATAATAAGGTTGTGAGTTGTCATAATCCCCTATCTCATTCCAGATAGACCTTTTAAAAAATATGTTTCCTCCCATTGGTGCTCCAGATAGATAAGGTATGTTTTTAGTAATTACTTTCATAGATTCAGGTTTATTATATAACGGTCCAAATAAACTAAACCCGTAAGTGTATAATTTTGTTTTAATTTCCCCAATATTTATCATAGGTAAACTTAAAAAAGCTATTTTTAACATTTTTTTATATTCTTCTAGTATATTTTTTAATATTTTTTTGTCATTTATTAAAATGTCATTATCTAATAATAGAGTATATTCCCCACGTGCATTCTTAACACCAATATTTTTTCCCTCGGAATAACCCCAATTTTCTCCATTCTCTATCAATATAATATTCTTAAACTTCTTTATGAACCCCACACTCCCATCTGTTGATCCATTGTCAACAATTATGAATTTATAATTTGGATAATCTAATTTTAGAATGGGTGGTATGGTCCTCCTTAGGTATTTTAATCCATTGTAATTTAACATTACAACACTTATTAATGGATATTTAGATTTCATTTTTCATTTATTGCAATACTTGAGAGTCTTGCATGGGAAGTTCGTTTCAGTTTTGGAGTTTGGTCTTGCCCAAAAGTTGAGTAACTTTTATTTAATCTATAATAGATAATAGATAAATTTATTATTAAAATGGATAGACTATCCATTATAGGTTTTACTAAAAAACTTTGAAATTTTAAATTAGTTTCAAAAAATGACTTTATACATAAAAATATTAATATTACTAAAGGGACTATAAATAAAAATAGTCCAATTTTTAAATTTAGAACTAGAGATACGAGCATTAAGAATAGATAAATCAGTGGTGTGTTAAACTTAAATAGTGAACTAAAGAGGTCTTTTTTACCTAATCTTATCATGTTTAATCTCCCCTTTGCTCCTTTAATCCAAATCATTATCAATTTTTTAAACCGGAAGGTATTTTTATGATAAACCATTGCCTTTGGATTGTAGAGTATTTTATATCCATTCTTTCTTATTCTCTCACACATTTCTTTATCCTCTGCAAATCTTGTAATCCCTGCAGAGGTTATTAAATTCTCTCTAAACAAGCCTACTTTTTTAAGGACTTCTCTTTTTATGGATAGGTTACAACCCGGATAAGTTGAAATTTGTTTAAAAGATTTATATCTAGGATATCCTTCAAATAAAGAAACTCCTAAATAATCAGAAATCCATGTTTTTATTAAGGGTAAAACTTTTCCTCCACCTGCACCAATTTGTTTATTCTTAAAAGTTTCTTCATGAAATTTCAAATAATTTTGCTCTAATTTTAAATCAGCATCTAAAAAAACAAGTATTTCTCCTTTTGAATTTTTAATCCCGCAATTCCTAGCTTCGGATAATCCTTGTTTTTTTTCTGTAAATACTATTATTGGATATTTTTTGGCAATTTTTAATGAATTATCATTGGAATTATTATCAACATAAATTATTTCATATTTATTTTTTGGATAATTTTGATTTAAGCACGATTTTATGCATGAATCTAAATTTTTTTCTTCATTATAACCGCAAATAATTAAACTAAATTCTATTTTTCTTTCTTTTTTCATCTCAAAACTCCCAAGTATTTATTTATTATAATACTCCAATGAAATTGGTTACTTATCCTAATCTTTTTAATATTTTTTTCATTTATTAAAATTTTAATCTTACTCTTTAAATCATCAATATTTTTCGTTTCAAAAAAATATCTATTATCCCTTAAAATTTCTCTATACCCTTCAATATTAGATACTAGTGAGTAACATCCTGCAGAAATTGCTTCAAGCAATGTTAATCCAAAACTCTCAAAATAACTTGCAGAAATAAATATCTTGGATCTCCCATAAAGCTCCTTTATTTCTTTGCTGTTATTGTTGAGCCAGCCTTTAAAGGTTACAATATCATTAAGATTCTTTTGTTTTGCTAAACTTTTTAAATATGATCCATACGGACCATCTCCAACAATGGTTACCTTCCAATCCTCTTTCTCAAGCTCTTCCCTTAATTCATTGTCTGATAAGGCTTCTATTATATCTTGAACACCTTTGTTTTCAAACAACCTACTAACAATCAATATTTTCTTTTCTTTTTTCATAGGTTTAAACTTATTTTTGTCAATTCCATTTGGGATAACAACAAAACTACCCTCATCTGTGTGTCTCTTAATTTCATTTTGCAAAAATTTAGAAGGTGTTGTAACATATTTTGCTTCTTTTATTATTCTTTTCCAATTATTTATTAAGAAAGGATAAAAATATTTGAATCTTTTATTGTAGCCAATAACATCACTTCCATGCGAGGTTACAATATAAGGAAGTTGATAATTTTTCTTTAACCAAAGTGCAATATACCCAGTAGGGATAATAAAGTGAGTGTGGTTAATGTCATATTTATTTTTTTTCATGTGTTCTTTTAGAAATCTTTTTGCAGAAATAATATAAGAAAACATTTCATGAGGATGGCATATTTCTTTTTTACTTCTTAAACAAGGAACTCTATAAACATTAATACCATCAACAACTTCATATTTTGGCAAATTCTTATAACTCATTGTAACAACATCAACAGAATGTCCTAACTTAACATATCCTTTTGCAATTTCATAAGATACAGGAGAAGCACCTCCACCTAAAGGAGGAAATTCATAGTTTAACATAAGTATTCTCATTTTTCCACAATCTTCTCAATAGAATATGTTCTTCTTCCATTACTATAATAGTTTTTTATAGATATATCTGCCATTAATCCGGATATAAAGAATTGGACGCCTATTACAACCATTAATACAGCAAGCAAAGGTAATTGTGACTGTCCTAAAGATAAACCATAAAATTGTCTTGCAACTATTAAAGATAATCCTAAAATAAATCCTAGAAGACTTAATATTATTCCAAATCCACCAAATATATGAAGAGGTCTATTACTATATTTACGCCAGAACCATACATTAATTAAATCCATAAAACCTTTTAATACCCTCCACATATTATATTTTGTTTTTCCAAATTTTCTAGGAAGATGATTTACTTTAACTTCATCTAACTTAAAGCCTTTCCAAGCCAATATCGCAGGAATATATCTGTGCATTTCTCCATGCAATTGCAAATCTGAAAAGCATTCTTTTTTATAAGCTCTTAATGAACATCCAGAATCATGAATTGGGTCTTTAACTAATAATTGCCGAAAAGAATTAGCAATTTTAGAAAAAGTTTTTTTTCCAAATGAATCTTGTCTATTATAACGCCAGCCAGAAACTACATCATAACCTTCATTTAACTTATCTAATAATTTAGGAATATCACTAGGATCATTTTGCAAATCCCCATCTAAGCTTACAATTACTTTTCCATTAGAATTTTCAAAGCCAGCCATCATAGCAGCAGTTTGTCCAAAATTCTTTCTAAATTTGATTATTTTTACTTTTTTTAAGTTATTTAAGATATTAAAAGTATTATCAGTACTTCCATCATCAACAAATATAATTTCATATTTAAAATCAGTTTTATCTAAAGTATTTCTAATAGTTTGATGAAGCAAAGCTACATTTTTTTCTTCATTATATACAGGAATTACTATACTAAGGTCCATATTTTTTAGTTCTTACTATAAAATGATAAAGTTATTTAAGAAATTATATATGCTATAATGTATATTATAAATTTCTAATTTAGTTATTAAGAATTCATTGGTATTGAGAAATTAACGTCTACAGGTAATTTTAGTTTAATATCTTTTAAATCCTTAGATCTTTTTTTGAAGCTAAATATCCCTACGCTTTTAACTTCTTTTGTCTTTTCATCCATTCTAATAAAAACTCCTGGTTCAACTTCTTCAGCATAGCAATTTGTGGGTTTACCTACAGATATCTCTAAGAAATCACTTTCTTCATCATAATAGACTCTCATTGGGCCTTTCATTTTAATGTATATATT
>Ga0209541_10016283_pt1 | contig 11015 bp, 11 predicted proteins | sample RifCSPlowO2_01_FD_184027 | JGI IMG/M metagenome (GOLD analysis project Ga0209541, IMG submission 184027) | Groundwater microbial communities from Rifle, Colorado - Rifle CSP2_plank lowO2_0.1 (SPAdes) (version 2) | ecosystem: Environmental > Aquatic > Deep subsurface > Groundwater | place... | reverse complement strand
CATGAGATCCTTACCGGCCAAGATATGGAAACAATGAGTGACAACGTACTCTCGCAGCGATTGGACAATGTTTCTGTGTTTGCGCGCGTTACGCCCGACCACAAACTGCGCATCATACAGGCATATAAACAGCGCGGCGAGATCATCGCGATGACAGGAGACGGCATCAACGACGCACCGTCGCTCGTCGCCGCAGATCTCGGCATAGCGATGGGAAAGATAGGAACTGACGTCGCCAAAGAAGCATCGGACATCGTACTGCTTGACGATAATTTCAGCACCATCGTCGCCGCGGTCGAAGAAGGGCGCAGTATTTATAAGACCATCAGAAAAGTGATCTTGTATCTTTTCTCCACCAGCTTGGGCGAGGTACTTACTATCACGGGCGCGCTTGTTATCGGCCTCCCGTTACCTATTCTCGGAGCGCAAATATTGTGGCTGAATCTCGTCACTGACGGTTTTCTTGACGTGACGCTCGCAATGGAGCCGAAGGAAAAGGGGCTCTTAAGCGGGCCATCTGAACGGCCGAAAAAATATCTCGTCGATGCGCTGATGGTGCGTCGGATGTTCGTCATGGCGATCCCGATGATGATCGGCTCATTGTTTTTATTTAATGAATATCATGCGCACGACCTGGCAAAAGCAATGACCATCACGCTCACGGTGCTCGCCATATTCCAATGGTTCAACGCATGGAACTGCCGGTCTGAAGACAGATCCATTTTCAGAACAAACCCGTTCTCCAATATGTACTTGGTGGGAGCGACGTTCATCGTGATCGGGCTCCAGATCATGGCGGTGTATGCGCCCTTCATGCACACCATACTGCGCACCGTTCCGCTTTCATGGTATGATTGGGTTCTTGCTGTTGCGGTCGCGTTTTCGATCGTCGTTGCAGAGGAAATAAGAAAATTAATGCGTAGAGTGTGGAACGTAGAGCGTGGAGTGTAGTTTTCTACATTCCACATTCCATACTCCACATTCCATTTCATGTTTGATATCGTTGCGCTCGTAAAAACAGCCGGATACGTCGGGATCTTCGGCATGGTGTTTGCCGAATCAGGTCTTTTTTTCGGGTTCTTTTTCCCCGGAGAAAGTTTATTGTTCACTGCCGGCATTCTTGCCTCGCAAGGACTGCTTGATTTTTATATTCTCGCGCCGCTCGTTTTTGTGGGCGCGGTGCTTGGCGATACCGTTGGATACGCTTTTGGGCGCAAGGTCGGCCCCGCGATATTCACCAGTGAGAATTCGCTGTTTTTCAATAAAAAAAATATCGAGCGCACGAGAACTTTTTACAAGAAATACGGCACCAAAACGATCATTCTCGCCCGTTTTGTGCCTATCGTCCGCACGTTCGCGCCGATATTCGCCGGTGTCGGCCAAATGCGCTACCGCACGTTCCTCACCTACAATCTCATCGGCGGCGCGCTCTGGGGGCTTGGCGTGACAAGCATTGCGTATTATCTCGGCAGTTTGATCCCCGATCTCGAACGCTATCTCGTACCGATCGTTTTGCTCATTATTTTCGTATCGCTTCTGCCACTTGCAACGGAATATATCGCGCATCGAAGAGCAAAATAAAAAAAACCCGCAGAGAGAAATATCTGCGGGGTTACGGCTACGTTTTGCGAGTAAAGATGGTCATTCCTATATGGAAAGTAATCGCTCCCCAGGCCATATATATTACCTTATGAATGAACGAGGCAAGATTGCCAACCTCCTTAAAACTGATTCCTAAAAGCTGGTCAATGAAACTGGCGATCGTCGCTCCGAGAACAAGAATTAAGATGCCTATAATTGTATTCATCTTCTTTCCTCCTTTGAAATGTGCTGTGTCTCTACGACACAATTGTCGCAGAGATTATTGCTTTTTTCAGTGACGCAACAAGTATAGCATATTTATAATCATCAGTCAAGTATAATAAAAACCAGCGTTTCGCTGGTTTTTGTATACTGGTGCGCGTTATAGGGATTGAACCTATGGCCCTTCGCACTTGCCCTCCCATCTTTTACTTTACTTTGTGGACGATGCAGGGATCGGACCTGCAGCCTTCCGCGTGTGAAGCGGACGCTCTACCATTGAGCTAATCGTCCGTATTAAAGATGGGAGGGTGAATGAAGCGAACGCTCTACCATTGAGCTATGTGCCCGTAGAAATTCAAAAATTTAAGCGGGTAAAAAGCGGACGCTCTCTGTCAAACTAAGAGCGCGGAGAATTATATCCCTAATTTATTGATGACCTTCTTGTGCGGCAATTCCAGCACATCGAGCACGAACCGATCAAACATTTTTTTGCGATAGAGGAATTCGTCGTTCGTTAAAAGCACGTAGCGGAGTTCTTTGCCCGCCTGCGCCTCAACTGATCGCAAAAAACGCTCTGCTTTCCTTTCCGGTATACGGTCCCCCACGATCACGATCTCCGTGCGCGCTTTTTGCGCATGTACCAGCATCCCTGCAATGATCAGGAGCTTCACCTGCCCGATTTTCTTCACCTCTTGCTGTAAGAATTCATCCGACACGGGGGGAAATTTCACTACAAGAGCCCTCAGTTCATTGAAATAAGGGAATTTATAACTGATGGAGAACGAATGGGCGGATCTTGATTTCAAAAAACCCGCCTTTTTAAGCTCTTTTAAATGGCTCTTTATCTTTCCCGCCGGAAGATTAAGTCGCTGCGCGATGTCGCCGATATCGAAAAATTTGCTGTGATTGTACACGAAAAACTTCACGAGCCGTGACTTGATGGGCGAGCTGAAAAACTGTTCAAACATCATATGTGGTGTGTTATTTCCATCTCATAATACCAAAAACGCTTTCTTTATGCAACGCGAGAGGTGTGATAAGATATAAAGGGTCTATTGCCAAATGCCCTTTCTGCTGCAATTTCCATATTTCGACTGCAATTTTGCAAAAATTTCTCAATGTATACGCCGTATACATCTTCACAATTTTTGCTTCATCTCGCTCGAAATCTGAAAATTTCGCTACGAAAAGCATTTGCAACAGACCCTTAAACAATGGAATCGACTCATTTTAGGATAGGCACAAAAGAGCTTATCCTCAAGCAAGGCAAAGAGGGCGGTGGCACCGAGACATTCGTCTATGAGCCGGCAAATATCGAAGAAGAACGGCTCGGGAACCTCTATATCATCGGGCGGCTCGAAAACCGCAAAAGCGAGTTTGAATTTCTGCCGAACCTCATTGCATCCGTCATCAAACGGGAATTTTATAAACTCGATGAGAATCCCGCGGCGGCGCATTTTGAGAACGCGCTCAAAAAAGCAAATGCAACGCTCCATGACATCGGGAAGGCAAATGAAGGCGTGCTTGAGGATGCGCACTTTTGCGCAGTGAATATTGCAGGCGAAACGATCCGTCTCTCGAAATTCGGCAACATCGCCACGCTCCTCTGGCGGACAGATGAAGTGGTTGATATGGCAAAAAAATACAAGCGCCAAGACAAACACGAGCTTTTTTCTGCCGTCATCACCGGCGACGTCGCTCTTGATGATAAATTCATCTTCGGCACGGGAAAAGCAATGGATCTCTTTTCCGAAAAAGGCATCGCAAAACTGTTTGCACTCCCGCTCGACGAACAAGCGGATATCATAAGCAAGATATATCAAAAAAATGCGCAGGAGATCCCGCTTCCCGCTCAAGCGCTTATTCTTCTGACGATCGCGAGCGCCAAGACCACATGGCTTCCGTTCGGTAAAAAAACGGAAACAAAGATACAGGTCGCTCTTGGTGCGCGCAAGCACTTCGCGGGGGTTATCGCTCGCATACGAGGCATACCGAAAACAGTGGCGTCCGCGCGCGCGTTTTCAGTGCGTGGTACGCTTAAAAAAATCATTATTTTTTCACGCGCTCCGTTGCACAAAAGAAATACTTTTGTATTTTTTATTCTCGCGATACTGCTTGCTGTAGGAGGGAGCGGATATGCCTTTTTCCGCACACAGCTTGCGGTCATCGATGCGATACAAACAAAAATACTCACCGCAGATAAGGCCGCTTCAGAAAGCAAGCGGGAAGCGCTCGCGATACTTATGGAAGCGCAGGATGACGCACTACGCACCGTCCCCTCTTTTTTCCTCGGCTCTGTGGCTCAAAAACTACTCTACGAAATAGAGGTAAAAGCAAATCTCTTGTACGGCATTCATATTGCGCCTCCGATATATGTCGGAGAAATACCCACGTCAGCCATCCGCTTCGAGCCGCGATTTATTTTTGATGATAGCGACTTTATTTATGTCTTTGGAGCCAGGCCGTCGGCATTCTATAAGATATCAAAACAGACACGTGAAGGGTCGTATACATTTTTGCCTTCTGCGCCCGATGATCATGAAATAGAACGGATGTTCATGCGCGACAGCGATCTTTATATGGTCAGCGATGCGAAGCGATCGGCGCTCGTCTTCTCGCCCGCAGACGCCACGCTACTCGAGGTCAAAAAAGCACTCCAAAACATACTTGCCACGCACGCATCGCAAAACGCGCGCACGCAAGACGCTGCCTCGTATGCGCTTGAAGGACAGAATAAAATAATCAAAACGCCTGTGCAAATGGATAGCGCGCCGGAGAAATATCTCTTAGGAGCGCTCGGCGGCATAATTGATTTCACCCCGTCGTTTGATCAGAAAGAAATATATATGCTCACCGCGCGCGCGGTATTCTCGGTTCCTCAATAACGTATGAAAACAAAAACCACCCTCCTGATGACAGGAGGGTGGTTTTCTGTGTACTATTTCAATTCCACTGCTGCGCCCGCTGCCTCTAATTTCTTCTTCATCTCCTCTGCATCCGCCTTCGCTACATTTTCTTTTACCGCCTTTGGTGCGCCATCAACGATATCTTTTGCCTCTTTCAAGCCCAAGCCAGTGATCTCGCGCACCGCTTTAATGACCTGGATCTTTTGCTCGCCCGCTGATTTCAATTCAACCGTAAACGAGGTCTTTTCCTCTGCCGCCGCAGCGCCCTCTGCCACAGCGCCCGCCATCATTACTGGCGCCGCCGCAGATACTCCAAACTTCTCTTCCAGCGCTTTCACGAGCTCGACAATATCGAGCGCACTCATTTTTTCGATTTCCTCGATCAGATTTTTAAATTTATCCGACATAGATTTTTGTGTTACTGATAATACTTTTTACTTATTGCCCTGCTGATCTGCTTTCTCCTATTGCCTTGATCGCGTACACAAGCTTCGCAAGCGGCGCCTGCAGCTGTCCAAGCAATCGAGCATATAGATCTTCTTTCGTTGAGACCTTTGCAAGCGGCGCCATCCGCTCGGGCGCAACAAATGCGCTATCGAGCATCCCGCCGATCACTGTGAACGATTCATTCTCTTTTGCCTTTGCAAATGCGTATACGGCGCGCACAGGAGCAATCTGATCATCAGCGGCAAACACCACGCCGCATGCTTCGGGGATCTTTTTCATATCCGCCGCAGATGCGTCGATTTTCGCTTTTTCAAGCGCTACGCGCAATAAACTCTTCTTCACCACTTGGAAATCGACACCTTTCGCTTTCAGGTCCCTCCGCAATTGCTTCAGTTTCTCAACGCTGATCTTCGCAAAAGATGTGAATAAAAGCACATTGCTCTTTGAGAGCTTGTCAGCGACCGATTTCACTATTGTCTCTTTTTGTTTTCTTGTAAGCGACATGTTTTTCTGTGTCAATATCCAATAAAAAAACGACCTTTTAGGGCCGTAGCATGGGAAGAATATAGAACTTAGCAAGTAGATAGTGATAGAAAGAAAGGAAGTGCGGATTCTTTTCACCGTTCCCTACTCGCTACTCGCTACTTTCTAATTTCTTATGCAACCTCGAGAGGGCTTACAGTAGAATGTAGTATGCGGTATGGAGCGTGTGATTCTCTCCGTTCCACATTCTACGTTCTCCATTCCAAACTGCCTCTTGTCTACGGTTTCTATTTAATTGTCCCATGGTACCGGTTCCTCGGATAAAAGTCAACCCGCCTAAGTTTTTGCGCTCATATGCAGGGTGTTTTGACCTCTTATCTGTCCCAATTCCTGATTTCAACAGTTATACAGTTGTTTAAAAAGTTGCGGTCGATGCAAAAATTTAGGAGGGTCAACCCCGCTCTACCCTTCCATCACAAACACGGCAACAGCGATGACGGTTGTCCACATCCCTTCCTTGTTTCCCAGCGCCGACTGGGTCGTATTGAACGTCTTGAATATCTTCCCTGATGCTTTATAGATCTGCTCCCGCTCGTCCCATGCGGTCGCCGAATCAAAATCGATGCCAAGGGTGGTTGCAAGCATGGTTGCGGCAAGGTCTTCCGCATATTCACCCGCCTTCTCGCTGGTCTCACCGAATGAATGATGTTCGGAAAGATACCCATAGTTATTTGCGTCCTGGGGCATAGCAGTGCCAACCGATGCGGCGATCAAGCGATTTGGCTCATTGGTCGCGTTGCGTGAAATGACGCAATGCACAATAGAACCGGGCGACAACTCCTTCAACCCCTCCTCGCGGCTCGCTCGCTTGCAATTAGGAGGAAATATGGAAGACACCGGCACAAGATTATATGCGGCAATACCGGCATCGCGGAGCGCAAGTTCAAAGGATGTCAGCTGTTCTTTTGAAACCCCGACACCCTTGGTGAAAAAAACCTTTTTTGGAACGAAATTCATTTTTTATTTTGCTAATGAAATAAGAAACACATCTATATTACCACAACGAGTTCTGCGCGCAATAGCGCTAGAACGTGCCGCCATCCTCCTACGCTACAAGCCGGAGGATCGCCTCGCGGAATTGTTCTTTATCGAACCGGTGCGCGATTTCCTGAAGACGGGCGCGGTCATAGCGCGCGCTATTGTGCAATATCTTTCGCACGCCATTTCTTATCCCCGCGGAAGTCTGTGTATCAAAAAATTCTCCCGTCACTCCTTCCTTCATCCATTCCGTCACTCCCCCCTTGCGATACGCAAGCACTGGCGTACCAAAACTCAGCGCTTCTATTGCAGTGATCCCGAAATCCTCTTCGCACGCGACGATAAGGGCGAAGGCATTTTCATAATATTTCGCAAGCGCTTCATCGGAAACAAACCCGCAAAATGCAATATTTTTCCTTGCCATCTTTTCAAGGCGCTTTTGTTCGGGCCCCGTACCGATAATAACGAGCGGCAACCCGAGCGCATTGAACGCTTCTATCACCACATCGATCTTTTTATACGCCGCCAAGCGCGATACCAGCAAAAAATATTCTCTTGGATGCGCGCCTTGTCCTCTGCGGTGATTAAACGTCGTAAGCGGCGGATATATTACCGTGGAGCTTGCCCCGTACCGCTCCTGTATCCGCTGCCGTGTCGCCTGTGAATTTGCGACCCATTTATCCACGCGGCGCGATGAAGCGATATCCCAGCGGTGTAACAGCGGCGTCAGCACATAGCGCACAATGCTTCTCATGAAGATCCCGTAATGATTATCAGTAAGATAGTCCTCCTGTTCTTCCCACAAAAACCGAGCGGGAGCGTGGCAATAACAGATATGCCTCGCGTGCGCACCCTTCTTCGCGCCCTTTGCGAATGCCGAGGAAGAAGAAATAATGATGTCAAAATCGCGTACATTAAAGCGCCCGACTGCATACGGATACAGCGGCAAAAACAACCGGCGGTGCGCACGCACGCCGGCAGGAAGCGATTGCAAAAATGACCCTCTCACCACTTTGCCGGGAAAATGTTTTTTTACGATCTCTTCATCAAACAAAAGAGTGTGGATGGGCGCATCCGGAAACAGCGATGCAAGCGCCTGGAGCACGCGCTCGGCACCACCGAATTGCATTAAAAAATCATGGACGAGAACGACGCGCGCCATAGTGAATGTAGCGATGAAAAGAGTTCTAGGTGGTCAATGCTTCAAGCGTTTCTTTCGCGCATTTGAACCAGCTGTATTTTTGGGCATTCTTGATCCCTTTCGCAACAAGGTCAACGCGCACTGCGTCGTCAGAAACCAGGGTAAAGATCGATTCGGTAAGTTGTTCAACGCTCGCGGGGTCGACAAATAACGCGCCGTCTCCCGCGACCTCCATGATGCTCGGGAGCTGTGAGGTAACCACCGGCACCTGCCGAAGCTGCGCTTCAAGGATCGGCATACCAAATCCTTCATAGAGCGAAGGAAACACGAATACATCCGCGTATTTAAAGAACGACTCTTTTTCTTCTTGGCTGATGTATCCGGTGAGTACGATATCGGTTTTATACAGCGTGCCGTCTATTTCTTTTTGTATCTCGTGATAGCAGAATCCGGGACTCCCCACAAGCACCAATTTATGCGGTATCTTGTATTTTTCCTTCAACACCGAGAACGCCTTTACGATGTTCTGTACGTTTTTTTTCTTTTCGAGCTTCCCGACAAATAAAATATATTGCTCATCGATCGGCGGATACCGATGGTGATACGCAACCTGCGGATTCACACCATGATGAATGACAATGACCTTGTTTGGATCCGCCTTATATAACTTTACGAGATCCTCCTTCCCTGCATTTGTGGGCACAATGATCTTTTTTGCGAAACGTACCACGCGCCGCGTACCGCTGCGCAGATACGCAAGTTGCGAAGGAGCATACGCTTCAGGATAATACTCAAATTCAAGCCCATGGATCGTCGCAATCGTCCTGCTCGGATAAAACAGCGGCAAAAAATTCGACGGCATAAAGAGCGCGTCCGGCGCGTCAAACAACATCTTTAACGAAAGGCGAAATTTCGTCCAAAAAAATGGGCTATAAAACCGCCGCACCAAAAAATTATTAGGCAAATACAGTGTTTCCTTAAAAAACGGCGTATACAATAAAAAAGAGTGCTGCATCGATTCATCAAGCATCGCAAAGTGCTTGAGTAATTGATACACATACTCCTCAACCCCTGTGCGCTCGTATTTAAATGCGCCTTTTGCATGAATACCAATTATCATAAATCTTGAAGCATGAATCTTGGATCGTAGAAGGCTGCCTCGAATTTTTTTTGAGTCTTATGTTTCATGTTCCAGGTTTCAGGATTTATTTCTTACTCATCACGCTTCGTTTATACACATCAAGGTTCTCAAGCACAATGCCTGTCCCTTTTGCAACGCACAACAGCGGCTCATTTGCTTTCGTGCATGGCACCCCGGTGACTTTGAATAAAAGCTCGTCGATATTGCGCAATAACGCGCCTCCGCCGGACAATATCATCCCTTTATGCATAATATCCGCCGCGAGCTCGGGAGGCGTCTCTTGAAGCACGGACTTCACCGCGCGCACGATCTCCTTGAGCGGTTCTGCGATCGCTTCCGCGATCTCGTTCGTTGTCACATGGATCGTCCTCGGTAAGCCCGTGATCATATCACGGCCACGCACATCCATGGAATCCTCTTCCTTCACCGGCACGGCGGAACCGATTTTTATCTTAATATCTTCCGCAGTTCGTTCGCCTATCTCCAAACTGTGTGTTTTGCGCACATATTCAGCGATCGCCTGATCGATCTTATTCCCTGCGACGCGCACCGATGCCCACGCAACGATACCGCCAAGCGAGATCACGGCGATCTCTGATGTACCGCCGCCGATATTCACGATCATATTCCCCGATGCTTCGTTGATAGGAATATTCGCGCCTATCGCGGCAAGCACCGGTTCTTTTACCACATACGCGGCTTTTGCGCCTGCCTGCAGTGCGGCATCCACCACCGCACGCCTCTCGGTGGACGTGATGCCCGCAGGCACCGATATCATCATTTCCGGCTTAAAAAGCCGTATCTTACCGCACCCTTTTGTGAGAAAATACGAGAGCATCGCTTCGGTTATTTTGTAGTCGGCGATCACTCCTTCTTTCAGAGGACGCAAGGCAATAATGGCGTCAGGCGTTCTTCCGAGCATCTCCTTCGCTTCTGCTCCCACCGCCAGCACCGACCGGTCGTGCGCAGAAACCGCTACAACGGTCGGCTCATTCACCACTACTCCTTTTTTAGGAATGAATACGAGTGTATTGGTGGTGCCCAGATCGATACCGATCTTTCGAATAAACATATTACAAAATTCGTAATTTCTAATTCGTAATTTCTAATCAAATCCAAATTCCCAATGACAAATTTAAAAATTAGGTCAATTAGGAATTAGAAATTCTCTTTATATCTGCTCCTAATTTCCTTAATCGCCCCTCGATGTTCTCATATCCGCGGTCAACCTGATACACATTTCGTATAACGGTCGTCCCCTTCGCCGTCAACGCGGCGATAATGAGCACCGCTCCCGCGCGCAGATCGAAGCTGGTGATCTCTTTTCCTTCGAGCGGGGTCGGCCCGGTAATGAGCGCGCGATGCGGGTCGCATATGAATGCATCCGCCCCCATGCGTTTCAGCTCTTCAACATATTTCAATCTTCCTTCATACATCCAGTCATGGATCAAGCTGACCCCGTGCGCTTGCGTCATTAGCACCACGAACATCGGTAGCAAATCGGGAGATAACCCGGGATACGGCATATTATGAACCTTCTTCACCGCAACCAGCGCAGAGGGCACGACTTCCATGTCTACTGTTTCATATCCCCATCCTCCGGGAATTTTTTTCCTGTTTCTTGTCTTCACTATAACACCCGCCTCCGCAAACTTCAACATATCAAATCGTATGAACTCGGGGACTGCGTTTTTGATGATGATGCGGCTTTTTGTGCATGCGGCAAGCGTGATGAATGTGCCCATTTCTATCGGATCAGGCATGATAAAATGCTTCGCGCCGTGCAGACGCGCAACACCCTTAATAACGAGCGTGTTCGTGCCAATACCTGAAATATGCGCGCCCATTTTCACCAGCATATGACACAGGTCTTGTACGTAGGGCTCCGCGGCGGCGCAGTATATTGTCACGGTGCCCGTACGCATTACCGATGCAAGCACGGCGTTTTCGGTCGCCGTCACCGACATTTCAGAAAGCACGATCGTGCGATCCCCCGCGCTTTCGCGCTTTATCACATCAAGATATTTCCCCCGTTTTTGTATCGCAACCCCAACGT
>Ga0209541_10016277_pt1 | contig 11019 bp, 15 predicted proteins | sample RifCSPlowO2_01_FD_184027 | JGI IMG/M metagenome (GOLD analysis project Ga0209541, IMG submission 184027) | Groundwater microbial communities from Rifle, Colorado - Rifle CSP2_plank lowO2_0.1 (SPAdes) (version 2) | ecosystem: Environmental > Aquatic > Deep subsurface > Groundwater | place... | reverse complement strand
AATAAATAATTTTTATTTAGATGAGACAAAATATAATCGACAGCATGAATTATATTTTCTTTTTGATTTTCAGCAAGAGATTTATCGTTGGTTAATTTTTGGTAAGCTGAATGAGCTATTAAAAATAAGGCAGTTGTATCACAGGCATTGTATTCGGTATTTAATCGGTTTAATATAACTCCCGGATATTCATGAAAAATTTTTCCAGGCTCTTCTCCTGTAAAAGAATCTTTTTTTGTTCCTTGTTTTTTCGCGGAAAACAAAAGTTGATTTTTTAGCATTAATGAATCACGCATGATAATAGCAGAAATTATACTGTCTCTTGTAAAATTCCTAGGAAAATCAGGAAGACCTGCTTGATATAATCCTATTCCATCATATTTTGTCTTAAGTCTATCCATTATTTTGATTTATCTCTTCATAAATTTTAATATAATTATCAGCCATTTGATCCTTTCCAAAATTATCTACAGCAATCTTTCTACAGAGTACAGGATTTATTTGTTCAGATTCAGTTACTGCTCTTGCCATTTCTTCGAGATTTCCTGCTGGAACAATAATTCCAGTTCCATCTTTAACAACTTCTGGAATAGAACCTTTATTAAATGCAATAACTGGTGTTCCTGACATCATTGCTTCAACCATGACTAATCCAAATGGTTCTTCCCAATCTATTGGCATTAAAAATGCTTTTGCATGAGAATAAAGAGGAGCTTTTTGTTCATCGTTAACCGAACCAACATAAACGATTTTTGGTGAATTAGAATAAGCAGAAATATATGAATCTAATTTATTCTCTTCTTTTGTCAAATCATGGGTTATTTGAGGTTTTATTTCATTTTCAAAATATTTTGCATTTCCTATATTTCCTGCAATTATTAAATCGAGCCCTGTTTTTTTTGCAACTTCAATTGCCTTATCTTGCCCTTTAACAGGTTGAATGCTTCCTAAAGTTAAAAGATAAGAATAGTTTGCTTCTGATATAAAAAATTTTTCCTCTTCAACACCATTGTAAACAACATAATCTATTCTGTGGCCCTTAGCCTCATAAATTTTCTTCTGGCTCTGGCTAATTGAAACAAATTTACTTTTTCTCTCTTTTAAAAAAGGAGTCAGTGATAAATCCCAAAAAGAATCAATATCTGAGTGAAGAGTGGCTAAAGAAGGTTTGTTTATTAAAAAATCAAAAGGGATTATATTATCATCATGTAAATGGACTACATCAACTCCTTTTAGAGTATTAGCATAATTTATTGATTCTGCTACATGGCTTGCTCTAACTGCAAATCCAGTGAATGCATTATTCTTGGATTTATCTAAAACATCATCTACTCCAATAGCCTTAGGAAGTGTTGGATGCAAATAACTAGCAGGTTCAGACCCGTATGGTGCAACAACTCCTGCAGATAATCCTCTTGAATGAAGCTCTCTGTCTAGAAGATAAACAATTCTTTCTGAGCCACCATATTTTAAATTTGGAGTTACTGGTAAAAAGGATGTAGACATCTGTAAAATTTTCATATCTTTAATTTTCATGTATAAATTATAACGTAGTTGACTCAATTTGTTTTGCAATTTTAGGTATTTTTTTGGCTTCTTCAACAATTCTTGGCCATACTTCAAGAGTTTGTCTCAAAAGGTCCATTTCCGCTTTTAAAGTATTTGTTACATTTTGAGAAAAGGCTTCTCTATCAAATCTATTATAAGCGCTGAATAGGGCGTTTGCAAATTGTATATAATATCCTTTTCTATCAAATGAATCTTTAGATTTTGATTGAGCTTTTGCATAAAGTTTTTGCCCTCTTTCAAAAATTTCTCCTATTCTGTCTGAATCTATATTGATTCCCTCATCAAAATGAAGAACAATATCTTCTATTCCATCATTTAATCTTCTTAATTCATCCTTTAAAACAGCAGATAATTCTTCATTTAAATAATCATCTGCTAAAGATGGGCGATTACTTGGGCTTCTTCTATGAGTTTGAGTTGCGTCAACATGAGCTGATGCGATATCTTGTTTTTGAGACCAAATTCTAAAAATATAATCTTCAAATCTTAAAGAAGTTGGAATAAAAGGAGGAAGCCCTTGCCTGTTATCATATCCTGCAACTCCGCAATCCATTCTCCAATTTACTTTAGTAATGCACGGTTTATAATCAGATATAACATAAACTTTTGATAAATCACTCATTGTTACCAATACAGGATTTCTTAAAAATTCTTCAACATAATCTTTAGTGTCAACATCAGAAGATCCGGTTCTAAATGTTTGTGCTAATTTTATAATTGCAGTTGGAGAAACTTCTCCCCTAATCAAATTTAAGGTATTTGGAGAGTTTAAAGCTCCTGGTTTGGTGTTATTAGTTAAAAGATCAGTATTACTGTCTTGAATGACATTTCCTTTCTCATAAGTATTTGGTGATTCGGCAACTGTTTTTCCTAAAATTTCTAGAAAACCTACGAGAATATCATCAGGAGTAGTACGATATCTGCTTTCTTTCGGAATATATCTTCCCTTTAATATCTCTCCTTCTTTTAGTCCTTTTTGTCTTTCAAAAAGAGCAATTGGATACATATCATCATCAGAACTTATAAAAAGATTTCCTAAAGTATATGCAAGAGTAAAGTTTCTATTTCCACCATAACTCGGTTTAAATATTTTTTGTAAAAGTCTAGAAGAAATTTTTGTTTTATTCTCTAATCTTGATAAAAATCTTTTTTTCTCTATCTCTCCAACATACCAAACACTTCCAGGATAATCAATTTCAGCTTCTGTAAAAGATCTTAAGGCTTTTTTTCTGCTTTCTTCTCCCTTGCTATCATCAAAAACAACAATTGGAATTGAATACCCAAAAGACCTAAAATTTTCAGAATATCTTGCTACAGTCTCTCCAACCTCTTGCGGTCTATAAGTAGGAATTACAAAAATAGCCTGACTATCTCCAGAATTAAAATGATTTTCAGATTTATTAGCCATTTGTTATCGTTAAATTTAATCTATAATTAAAGGTCTATTTGTCTTAGATTTATTTCAAAAATTTAGTTATTCGCTGATATTGTAAACAATATATAAAGATTATTATAATATAGAATACATTTTAATTCAAACATTGAAAAGTTTATAAAAATCATTATCTTAAGATATATATGAGAGAAATAACTATATGGGATATCTTATTTTGGAGTGCTATGTTAATTTTAATATCTTATATAATAGCTAAACTATTTGGATTAATTAATACACCTGAATGGGTTGATTTAATTCCATTAATAACACTGGTTTTTTTAGTTGGAGTATTTTACCAAAAAGTTGTTATATTTATGGATGTAATGTATAATAGAACAAATTATCTAAAAAATAACCTAAGTCAGATTAAAGATAAAATAACAGAACACGATAAGAGATTATTTAAATTAGAAAAATGACATTAATAAAATACAAACAAAAAAGAAACTTCAAGAAAACAAAAGAGCCAAAAGCAATTCTAAAAAGATCAAAAGAATCTTCAAATAAAAAACTAATATTCGTAGTTCATGATCACTTCGCTAAAAGACACCATTGGGATTTAAGATTAGAACATAATGGAGTTTTAAAATCATGGGCTATACCAAAAACCCCGCCATTAGATAATAAAACTAAAAGACTTGCAATTCAAGTTGAAGATCATCCTTATGATTACAAAGATTTTGAAGGAATAATTCCAGAAGGATATGGAGCAGGACAAGTAAAAATCTGGGATAAAGGAGCATATATTCCAGAGAAATTCTCAGACAAGGGAATAATAATAGATTTTCAAGGCAAGAAATTAAAAGGAAAATATGTTTTGATAAAAACAAATTATCAAAAGAACGGCTGGCTGTTTTTTAAGAAAAAAAGATTAACAGAAACATTTATAAATAAGTTATACATCAGTATAATTTAAGTATAACTAAACTTAAACAATAACAAAATGGCAATTGAGGCTACAATTAAAAGATGGGGTAATTCTTTTGGTATAGTTATTCCTAAGGAGATTATTGAAAGGGAGCGATTAAAAGAGAACAAAAAGGTAATTATAAACATAATAAAGGTGGCAGATTTATCAGATATCTTTGGATTAGTTAAAAATAGGAAGCTTTCTGGTCAAAAAATGAAGGATTTGTCAAGAAAAGAATGGGAGAAATGAACTTTTTCTTTGATACTTATGCACTTTTTGAGATTATCCATAAAAATGAAAATTTCCTTCCATATACAAAGGAAATAGGAATAGTCATCACAAAACTTAATTTGATGGAACTACATTATAATCTTTTAAAATTATATGGAAAAGAAATAGCAGATAAAGCTTATGAAAGATTTAATGAATTCTGCATTGACATTTCAGATGAGATAATCAAACAAGCTAATGAGTTTAAATTACTCAACAGAAAAAGAAAACTTTCTTATGTAGATTGTATGGGTTATATGATTGCAAAATCCATGAATATAAAATTTCTTACAGGAGATAAAGAATTTGAAAATTTTCCTAATGTAGAATTTGTCAAATGATTTTTAACATCAGAAAAATGGATGGTTGTTTTTTAAGAAGAAATAATTACTTCCTCTCCTTATACAACCTCTCAATTTCATCAGCAACTTTAAAATCAATATCTGTGACTTTCCCGCCAACATCAAATCTCTGCAATTCAAATAATATCTTAGAATAAAAAATATGCATATCCGGATGATGGTCATTAGCCTCGCAGAAAGGTGCGAGCCTAACAATAAAAGTCAAGCAATCCATAAAATCATTAAATTTAAACTCTTTGCTGATTTTATCATCTTTAAGGTTCCAACCATGAAAATCTTTTAATTTTTCCGCAATTTCTTCTTCATTTAAAATACGAACGTCTTCTCTCATAATATTTTTAATACTCTCCAATATAAATAGATTATGAAGGATAAATTATACACCACGACTACTTAATTCTAAGGCCCCACGAATCCTTAAAAATTAATTGATTATTTAAAACTAAACAACTGAGTGTATATTCTTATTAATTCTGGATCATCTTCTAAATATCCTATTGAACTAAATAATTTCATAAGTTCATCATATTCCAAACCTCTTCCGCAATAAACTTTTGCTCTTTCAGAATTAACATTATATAAAATCCAGCTGTCTCTTGCTATTTCTGGGAGTTTTGCTTTTCTGAATTTGTCAATAGTGTAATCTTTATTAAAGTTAATATCAAAATTAAAGCATTTCTCAAGATTTATTTTATTTGTTTTTTCTTTTTCTTCAACACTTTCTTCCATGAAAATTCTTTCTTTCCAAACTTTTTAAGAATTATTATATTAAAGAATTATTTAATTATCCCTGTAATTCATCTCAGAAAGATAAAACTGCCCATAATACATCTTTGAGGCTTTTTTCAATAACTCTCTTTCTTCCATTTCCTTATAAATCCCTCTTAGTGCAACACAAGAAGTCAAACCTATTCCTGTTTTAACTAGGTTGTTATTTTTAACCGCAAATCCGCCAGCAAGAGTAATAAGACCGCCTATTGCTATTATCTGGCTTGCTATATTAATAATTTTTTCAAGTTTCATTTTACACACCCATTTCAGCGCCCTTTTCATCTTCTCTTACCCACCACTCTAAATCAGGAATATCTGCTGTTATGCCTCTTGCCTTGCAATACCCTCTGGTTAAAAGATAAAAGATAACTCCTAATGATTTTGCACTCTTATTATTCCCAATGATTATATGCTCTGCTCCTTTTGCAAAATTATTCGTGTCGCATATCATCAAAACCTTTTTATGAACATTTATAGTATCATTCATCGCATTTTTATCAAGCCATGAGTCTGATATGATTGTGACCTCATCTTCAAAAAACCCAGATAATTGTGTGTTAGTTAAAATCCCTGCAGGATATTTTTTTGTAAATGCCCTTATTCCAGTCAATTGAGAAAACATCTCTACAACTCTCCATCCCGCCTGCCTTTTGCAGACAACTATAACATCTTTAGCATCAAATTTTGACAGAAACTCAATTGCCTCTTTTAATTTCTCGTCGATTAAATCTGTATTGAAAATAGCAAGCCCATCAGCTCTTCTTCTATAAACAAAAGCTCTCATAGCAGGAGTTATAACCTTTGTTCCAATATAGATACCAGACTTGACATACTCTTCAAGAGGAATGAGCATATCTGTTCTTTTTTTAGCCTTAATCTTTTCTTTAAGCTCTTCTGTACTGACTCTTTCAATGGAAACTTTTTCCCTAAGCTTTTCTGCTTTCTCAAGAAGCTCTTTTTTCTTTTTTAGTAAAGATTTTTCCTTTTCAGGATCAACTGATTCTGCTTCAGCCTCTCTTTCTAGCTCTTCTCCAGAGAGTTCATCACTTTCTTCCTCTTCTTCTGTTTCTTTCTCTTCAACTTCTTCATTCTCAGGTTTTTCTTCAATATCTTTATCTTCATCTGCCTTGTCTATTTCTTCTTCAATTTCCTCGCTTTCAGGTGTTTCTTCAATTTTTTTCTTAGATATTTCTTTAATATCTTTTTTCTTTGATGATTTTTTCTCCTTTTTCTCTATAATATCTCCAATAGCCTTCTCAGCAGCTCCAATATTTTCTTCTATCTCTTCTATAATATTAACCATAAGAATTTAGGGAGAAATTGGTTTAAAAAGATTTGGTTTGGTAAAATACCGACTCCGAAATCGACTCTGTCAGATTTCTTCGTTAATACATTGTTAATGCATTAATTTTATCTTAAAGCGAAATATTATAACAATCAACTTAAAAATAGTTATTAGATTAATAATTTCTTAAGCGAAAAACTTGACAAAGTCAGTTTTGAGCAATCATCAAGCCAAACTCATTTCAATCTCCATACCTCAATCAAAAAGTTTAAATAATCTTCAATCTTGATTAAATTGTATCAGTTGCTAGGGAGTTCGCGTGGTAAGGCTTTGCCAAGTCCCGGGGGCAAACTAGGGTTGCGGCACTTTAATAGTGTCCCCTGATACGTTATTTTTTTAAGAACTTTTCTATATCTCCAAGATTTATTTTTGTATAATTAGGAAATTTATTCTTGCTATCCAATCTCATTAAGGTAGCATATTTGTCAGCATTAGACTCTTTTGAGAGTTTAATAAATCTTATCTCTAACTTCAATCCCAATCTCTTCTCTAAAAAATATCTCAAATTCGATTTTATATCCTCTTCATGCCCTTCAAAATCTCTGCAGATTTCCAAAAGAACCTCTTTATCTTTTAATTTTATATCCTTAAAGATATAATAAATTATTATACAATAGATTCTAATTTTTAATAAGGCAATCCCTTGTTTTGATTTTTTATATCTATATCTTCCTTCACCATAGCGGGATTTTATTACTTTTATTAATTTTTCATTGAATTTAAACCCCCTTACAAAATTATTTTTGTCAGCAACACAAATAGAATAATTTTTCTCAAGCAAGTCCTGTCCGCTCACATCTATTTCAAAAATCATTTTTTTAATCCCTCTTCAATCTCCATCAACCTCTTTAACTTCACTTCTCTTTCTTTGCCATCAATCCCGCATTTAAAAAAATCTGCCTGAAAGCCAAAAGCCAAATCAGCTAAAATATCTTCTTCAGTTTCACCGCTTCTGTGAGAGAAAATAATCTTAATATTGTTTTTTTTAGCAAGCTCACAGACTCTTTTTACTTCTAATAAACTTCCGCACTGATTCGGTTTGACGATTATTCCATTTATACTCTTATTTTCAATTGCTTTTTCTAATCTTTTAGAATTAGTCACAGTCAAATCATCCCCGACTATCAATGAATTGGGAAATTTCCTTAGAAGTTTAGAAAAAGATTCAAAATCATTTTCTTCAAAGCCATCTTCTATATAAAATAAATTAAAATTTTTAATTAAATTATTTAAGTATCCCATCTGCTCTTCTTTTGTCCTCTCTAATTTAGGATTTAAGTATTTGTATTTTTTTCTAGAATAGAAACTCGAGGCAGCTGCATCAATCCCTAAGTTCAAGGATAACTTTCTCTCATCCATCACATTATCTTTTAAGTCTTTCAGAACCTCTAAAGTTGTTTTATCATCTAAACCAGTCATCCATGCATTTTCATCATTTTTGCTCCCATTAAATTTTTTATCAATATTTTTTAATATAAACTGGGCATTAACCTTTGCCCCCATATTTGTATCAAAAGATTCGCTTACAGATGCAGACTTCGGAATCAATAAAAATTCCTGAAAATCCGGCTTTTTTTCTGCTTTTGAATGTTTTCCTCCGCCAATACAATTTCCAACTAATCTGGGAAAGTTTTTTGCTTTAGTATTTATTACTTGCCAAACTTTTTTTCTCTGCTCTTTCGCAACAGCTTTTAAGACAGCAGATTCCAAAGCAAAAAGCGTGTTTGCACCAATATGGCCGTCAGCAATATCTTCCACTAATCTCAAATCATCAAGTCCTTTTATATCATCATTAGAAAAATAATCGCTGAATTCTTTTATCCTCTTTATGTCTTCTTCTATTGTTTTTTTATAAGATTTTGCCTCAAATTTTCCTTTGCTTTTTCCATTAGGAGATGAAGCAGAAAAACTGCCGACATTTGTTTTTATTGAAACAGAAATTGTTTTTTCTCCTCTTGTATCTAAAATGCTTTTTGCTGAGACCTCTTTGATGAACATGTAAATATGAAGAAATATCTATTTTTATAGTTTATCTCCAAATTCTCTCATCCATTTATTATAATTAACTAAAACTTCATCAGCATACCTTAAACCAGCATCATTAACTTTTCCTTGATTGTATATACTCAAAATATATCTTGTTTTCTCTCTTCCTTCAGCATTATACGCTCTTCTATAAAGCGGATTTTCTTCATCAAATGCCTCTCTCAATGTTTTTGATGCCATCTCTACTTGTTTTTTTGCTCCAAAGAATTCTTTTCTATTTGGACTACCATATCCCATTAGCATTTTATCATTTCTCTTTTTTCCTCCATTTGGATACCCAACACTTGATTCTCTTTGTGAAACAGAAACTAACAAAGCCATAAATTCTTCAGAAGTCATTTCTTCCGGAGTTTCTTGAGAGTATTCAACAAAATAATTTTCAAATTTATTAAATCTTTTAATTAAAGTTGATCCAACATACTCTCCAAGATATAATCTTCTTTGATTTCCAAAATCCTTATGACTTACAAGTCTACCCTCCAAGTTTTTTTGATTTAAATCTTGGTCTATCGCAACAGAATCATCAATACTTATTGCAGGTTTGTAAACTTTCTTCCAATAAGAATTAAATTCGTCTCTGCCGACATTATCAACAGCATTTCTCCAAACTGGATAAGCTTCATTATCTTTACTATTAACATCATGAGAATAAGTTTGAGAAATTATTACTGGAGTTTTTTCAGCTTGTATTCTGCCTTTAGCTTTTCCTCCAAACGATAAAGCTGTTGCTATACTTAATGCTATTGGAATATAATTCTGAATTATTTTTTTCATTTTCTCTTTCATTGCAATGTTCTTCTTCGTCTTTCGTCATAAAATTTGTCCGTTGTTGAAGCAGTTTTTAATTATGCTTCTGTAATTACCGTATATCTGACAAAAAATTAAGTTGGTAATAAAAAGGGGTTTATAAAACTTTCGCTGATTAATCGAATATCTTTCCAGAATTTTCGTAATTCAAGAATGGTTTCTCTATAGCTTTTTTTATATTATCCGAGATGTCTTTTATTTCTTTTGTTCCATTTTTACTAAAACAGGAAGAATCAGAATTATTTTTATTTATTTTCTCTTCAAATATCTCTAAATTTTTTATTATGCTCTTGAAGTCATCATAATCTTCAAAATTAAATCTTGTAGAGTCAGTTTCAGCCAGGTCATATTTTCCAATTATAAAAACAGGAGTTTTTAATTTTGCCCATTCAAACATTTTTTCTGCAAATTTATTTGGAATTCTCACACAACCATGTGATGCAGGTCTCCCGAATACAGTATGATCGTAAGCATGTAAGCCATTTATTCCTTCTGGAGTTCCGGAATTTTTAGTAAACCATAATACAAAAGGCATTTTCCAATTTCTCCCACCTCTTCCATTAAATCCTCTTTTCTCTTTGCTTTTAACATAATAATACCCTAATGGGGTTGGCTGTGTTGGGAATTCATCTTTTGCTTCTCTTAGTCCCGTAGAAACTAAAGACCATCCAACAATATTCGCAAAAGGATTAAATTTATCACCCTCAATTAAATACATTTTTTGTGGTCTTGCATCTCTATCAACAATAATTGTCTTAGAAATTTCATGATGGATATTTCCATTTCTTTCAATTATATCTCTTTTTTTAGAGTTATAATCGCTTTCTAACAAATTAAATGTTGGAGAATTAAAGTGATATAATTTAGTATCCTCTTCTTGTGCTTTTGCATTCACACATGGGATCATTAATGATGAACTAAATAATAAAATCGATAAATATTTTTCTAAGTTCATGAATTAAAATATTAAATTCTTTTTTAAAGATTTATATCAATCAAAACCTTAAATTAGAAAATATACTTTTTTAAATACTTAAAGAGCTAATCTGCGCCGGCGCTTTCTTCTTCGCCAGTAGCTTCTTCTTCAACTTCATCGTCGGGCTTTGCTAATTCCATAATCTCCCCTTCCTTAACAATTTCTTCCTCTTCTTCTGTTTCTTTCTCTTCAACTTCTTCATCACTTGGTTTTTTCTCTTTTATTCTCCTCAACTTTTCTTCTCTTTTTTGAGGAAATGGTTTCTTTATAGATATAGGCAAAACATCAGACTCAATCTCAATTTCAGCAATTTTTAATGCATCAAATTTAATTTTCTCTAAATCTTCTGGAGATATTTTAATTAACAAAGGAGCATTCATAGCAATTTGCAGGGCTCTTGCCCCAAGAATTCTTGCTTTTTCATATTTGGTAAAATTTTGTGAATCCATTTTTTATTTTAAATTTTAACAAGACAGAAAATTTCCTGTTTTCTTGTATTGGTAAAATTTTGTGAATCCATTTTTT
>Ga0209541_10016272_pt1 | contig 11019 bp, 18 predicted proteins | sample RifCSPlowO2_01_FD_184027 | JGI IMG/M metagenome (GOLD analysis project Ga0209541, IMG submission 184027) | Groundwater microbial communities from Rifle, Colorado - Rifle CSP2_plank lowO2_0.1 (SPAdes) (version 2) | ecosystem: Environmental > Aquatic > Deep subsurface > Groundwater | place... | reverse complement strand
ATGAAAAAATACAAACCAACATCAAAATCCCGCCGAGGCATGTCCACCATTTCTTTTGGCGACTTTATTACTGCCACAGAGCCGAACAAGTCTCTGACTCATGGTTTCAGGAGAAAGATGGGACGAAATCATCATGGCAAGATAACCACTCGACATAAAGGAGGCGGTCACAAGAGGCTTTACAGAGAGATTGATTGGAAATATGACAAACTGGATGTGCCTTATACTATTAAATCAGTCGAGTACGATCCAAACAGAAGCGGATTTATTGGACTTGCACAGTACAAAGACGGTGAGAAGAGATATGTTTTGCTACCGAGAACCATCAAAGTCGGTGAGGTTTGCATAACAGGAGAAAATGTTGAAGCAAAAGTTGGAAACAGGCTTCCTCTACGAAATATAAACATAGGTACATTTGTCTACAACGTCGAGCTAAAGCCAAAAGGCGGAGCAAAGCTGGCTCGATCTGCTGGAAACTTTGTCGAAGTCATCGCCAAAGACGCGGGAATGGTGGACGTAAAGCTTCCATCGTCAGAAGTTCGCAAAATAAAAGAAACAGCTTTTGCTTCTATTGGTGATGTTTCAAATAATGAAAACAGACTAGTAAATCTGGGCAAAGCCGGTCGCTCACGATGGTTTGGTATTCGTCCTACTGTTCGAGGTACTGCTATGAACCCAGTTGACCATCCATACGGAGGAGGTGAAGGCAGACAAGGCCGAGGACGAAAACGATCAATATCCGTATATGGCAAACCGACAGGCAAGGGTCAGAAATCCAGAACTCCAAAGAAATATTCGAATAAGTTTATTGTTTCGCGAAGGAAAGTAGGAAAGAGGAAGTAGAAAACTGCGCAAGGTTTAACCTTGCGCAAACCTTACGCAACTTGGTAATTCTTATTTGACAATATTATCTGGAAATGTATAGTGTGTGAGGATTGTAACTCCCGATTTTCAACGGCCTGTGGGTCATAACCAGAAGGAGGCCTTATGGCCAAGAGAAACTTCGGCGAGAAGAGCGAAGCGCTCTATCGTGCGGTCAGGTTCGAGGTGAGGCCGAGTAAAGAAGAGCTCTCGATTCTCCTTGCCGTAAGCGAGGTCCTGCGAATGCTCTTCAACTCGGCTCTTGCCGAGAGACAGCAGGTCTTTACCGAATTCATCGCTTCGCTTTACGCGGAGCTGAAGTCGGCGAGCGTGCCGGAAGAGATCTCGGAGATTCGCAAGAAGCTCCGAGAAGCCTACAAAGAGCATTCGATCAGCTTGTTCGACCAGATCAATGCGCTGACGGCTCGGCGTGTGGAAGACGAAGCTTTCGCTTCGGTCACACGCAACTGGCAGGAGGAAACTCTGGATGCTCTTGATGGGGCATACAAGTCCTTCCTTTCTCTGCGACGCAAAGGCGACTACGATGCTCACTCTCCTCGTTCTCGTGACTCCGGATTCTTCCAGAAAATTCCTGGCAGGTCCGGATTCAAGATCGGGGAGGGGAGAATCGCTCTCTCGTGCGGTGCCGGTCGGAAGCTTTCGTTTCCGATTCCCGACTACCAGCAGGGCAGGTTGGCAGAGACGACGAAGCTGAAGAAGTTCGAGCTTTACCGCGACCAGCCGAATCTGGCGAAGTCGGGACGTTTCTGGATTTCGGTGGTCTATGAATTACCGAAGCCGGAGGCGACGACTTGCCAGTCTGAGCAGGTTGCGTTCGTCGCTCTCGGTGCGTCGTCAATCGGTGTGGTTTCTCAACGAGGCGAGGAAGTAATCGCGCTCTGGCGCTCGGACAAGCACTGGGTGCCGAAAATCGAGGCGGTCGAGGAGCGCATGAAGCGGCGAGTGAAAGGCTCACGCGGTTGGCTCCGGCTTCTCAATTCCGGCAAGCGTCGCATGCACATGATTTCGTCAAGACAGCATGTGCAGGACGAGAGAGAAATCGTCGACTACCTCGTCCGGAACCACGGCTCGCACTTCGTTGTGACGGAGCTTGTGGTTCGAAGCAAAGAGGGGAAGCTGGCTGACAGCTCCAAGCCAGAACGCGGTGGTTCTCTCGGCCTGAACTGGGCTGCCCAGAACACAGGCAGTCTTTCTCGGTTGGTTCGCCAGCTCGAGGAGAAGGTCAAAGAGCATGGTGGGTCAGTGCGGAAGCACAAACTCACCTTGACCGAGGCCCCTCCAGCGAGAGGCGCGGAGAACAAACTTTGGATGGCGAGGAAGCTTCGGGAAAGCTTTCTCAAGGAGGTCTAGTACAAAAAGGGCGATGAGTTGTCTACTCGTCGCCCTTTGATTATTATATTTATATGAAAGTAAATGCCCTATGGCTTAGCAGAATGTGTTCTTACAAGAATTCTTCTTTATGTATCGAATCAGCCAAGACAGTCATTGCTTTAAAGATTGAAAGAGAAACAGTTCTTCTTAAAAGATACAAAAGGCCATTCATTGAAACAAAAATAAAAAACAAACTTGACTTAACCGCTGTTTTTCTTGAGGAAGCTCGCATGGCAAAAAGATTTTGGGAAGAATTCGGCAAACTTATTCCTTTAGCAGACTTTTCGGGAAGAAAGCCGAGACACAATGATGTTACCAATAAACTTCTTGATATCGGTTATCATCATCTGATGAATATAGTCAGTAAAATTTTGGATAAATACGAAATTCCCACAGCCATGGGTCTTTTGCATGTGCCTAGAAACTCTGACAGTACCCCACTAGTCTATGATTTGGTGGAAATATTTCGGGCAGATATCATAGATGCGGAAGTCTTGAGATTTCTGAGGCTTAAGAAGAAAAAATTAGAAAGAGCTGACAATCAAATTGCCCATTTTCTTCATGAAGTAAATGAGCGTTTAGAGAGAAAATACTATCTCAAGGAATTTCGCACATGCCATACTTATCTTTATTATATGGAAGTTCAGATACTCAAATTTATAAAAGCAGTCAATCGAAAAGAGGTTTTCAAACCCCTATCATTGCCTGACAGACATGAAAACCGTTGTTCTTGATTTGTTTCTGATACTGTGATAAGTTATGGGCAGAATTGTTAGGGTGAGAAAAACAAGCCCCTCTGGTGCGCCAGAAGAGATGTTCTTCTCATTCCTTGAAAATTCCTTGTGGATTCGGCATTGTGCCGGATTTATGCCCCGTAGCAGGGCCGCCTTGGCTTGAGCAACCGAGGAACGAAGCTGGCTCTTGAAGCCAGAAAACCCGACCGCTCCTTGTAGCAGGACTCTCCTCGAGAGAAACAGGGGTATGCTACTAATCAATCGCTTTCAATCTTCTGGGCTTTAGTAGCAGGACTCTCCTCGAGAGAAACAGGGGTATGCTACACACCCTGAAATTCCGGCACATCGCGCCGGTCGTAGCAGGACTCTCCTCGAGACAGACTAGGGGTATGCTACTAAGTGCGCCGGTTGGGGTTATGTCGAGTAGTAGCAGGACTCTCCTCGAGAGAAACAGGGGTATGCTACTACACTAGCTGCTACGGTAGCATCTGCGGATGTAGCAGGACTCTCCTCGAGATCAATCCTCCACAAGGAATTCAGTCGCCCGCAATCGTTGCGGGCGATTTTTGAAATAGGTTTGACATTAAAGCCCGTTTTGTATACTATGAACGCCAAGTACGAGCCATTACCTCTACTTGAAATTTGCTGGGTTGAGCCGAATTTCCGCTCTCCAACAAGGGAGTTTTTCTTTTCGAAAAAATAAGGAACGAAGTGATTATATTTTTTCAGAACCCCAGCACCAATTTTGGTCAAAATATGGAAAAAATAATAAAAAAGTGTATAGTGAAAATCTCTGACGACGCTGGCCCGAATAGGGCCGAGCTATTCGCTCGCGCGTCGCTTGCAGCTTTCCTGGCAAAATTGGTGCGGGGTCATGATTTTTATAATCGCTTCGCTCATTAAAAATCTATGACACGATCGTCTAAAAAAGGTTTATACGTTGACCCGCGAGTTTTGAAGAAAATCGAGGGCAAGAAATCCAGCGAAACTGGGGTTATAAAAACTTGGTCACGGGCTTGTGTTATCTCTCCTGAGATGGTTGGATTTATTTTCGGTGTTCACAACGGTAAAAATCATATTGAGGTTTCTGTAAATGAAGACATGGTCGGTCACAGGCTAGGCGAGTTCTCTCCTACTAAAAAGTTCGTGAAACACGGAGGTAAAATGCAGAAGGAGCAGGAGCAAAAGGCCAAAGAGAGTGAGATTGCTTCAGCACAGGCGGCAAAGGCCACGGCTGGGGAAGCTACTAAGAAGTAATTTTCAATTATCAATTTACAATTTTCAATCAATGTCACAATTTCCAATTTTGAAAATTAGTTCATTGAAAATTCAATGAAAACTGAAAATTGTAAATTATAAAAAATTATGAACTCTGCAACAGCCACATTATCAAATTTCCGCCAAGCTCCTCGCAAAATGCGTATGGTGGCTAATATCGTTCGAGGTAAGAAAGTAGCAGAGGCCTTGGTCAATCTTGATTTTGTTGCGAAGAAAGCAAGTCTTCCTATAAAAACCCTTATTTTATCAGCTCTTGCCAACGCAAAGTCACTAGATATTCCAACAGAAAATTTAATTATAAAAACTATAAAAGTCGATAGTGGTGCTATTTTATACAGACGAATGCCTGCAGCAAGAGGCACCGCTCATCCTATCAGGAAGAGGACATCTGCGATTTTTGTAGAACTCGCAGAAGTTAAAAAAGGTAATAAGGTTAATGAGTTGAAAAAGGAAAAAAATGAAAATTCTAAAACTTCTTCAACTAAAGCGAAGCGTAACTTATTAAACTAATCATGACTCACACCGTACATCCATATTCACATCGCCTAGGCATCACAAGAGACTGGAAATCTCGATGGTTTGGCGTGAAAAATAAATACAAAGAATTTTTGAAAAGTGATGTTCTTTTGCGCGGGTTTTTGGAAAAAAAACTTCACGGCATGTACATAAGCAACATAGAAATGGAACGTGGTGAGAAAATTCTGCGCATTATCATCGAGACGTCACGCCCGGGAATGATCATAGGTCGCGCGGGCGATGGTGCAGTCAAACTGAAAAATGATATTTTGAAATTCATTGCAAAAAATAAACTATCTGGTGGCCTAAACCGCTCTGGGGGAGCGGTCGGCCGAACTTCGCAAAGCGAAGTTTTAGGCGAAGTAAAGCTCGATATAAAAGAAGTGAAATCCCCGGAGTCAAACGCCACTCTTGTAGCCCAGATGATTGCTGATGGACTGGAAAAGCGCCTTCCTTTTCGTCGAGTGGTCAAACAAATGCTTGAAAAAGTTATGGCAAATAGAGATGTCAAGGGAATCAGAGTAATTGTTTCTGGAATTCTGGGTGGTAACTCTATGGCCAGAACAGAAATGGTAAAAAGGGGTCGGATTCCACTTCAGACCTTTCGGGCTGATATAGATTATGCTCAATACACAGCTCGGTTGCCGCTTGGTGCGGTTGGTGTCAAGGTGTGGATTTATAAAGGAGATCTGTTTGCCAAAAAATAATAGAACTTCCAAATTATGACCCATCTCATCGTCTAAAATTTGAAAAATAATGGTCACCTACGCACTCAGGTAGGCTCCCATTCTTTTTCAAATTTTATACGCGACCTGTGTCAAATTTGAAAGTTCGTGGTAGTCTAAAATAAAAATATGCTTTTACCGAAAAAAGTTAAATACAGAAAATGGCATACCTTTCGAAAGAATGCCAATAAAGTTGGCGTGGCAACACGCGGTACGACTATTTCCTTTGGCTCACATGGTCTGAAAGCCCTTGGTGGCGCTCGTATTATGTCAAACCAGATAGAAGCGGCCAGAAAAGCTGTTTCTCGAGCTGTTGGTAAAACTGGTCGTGTTTGGATTCGCATTTTTCCAGATATGCCACTGACCAAAAAGCCAGCCGAAGTAAAACTGGGTAAAGGAAAGGGGGATTTATTTGGATATTGCGCACCGGTAAAACCCGGAAGGATTATTTTTGAGGTTGACGGCGTGACGGATGCGGTGGCTCGCGAGGCTTTGAGGAAAGCGGGGACAAAACTGCCGTTGAAGACCAAAGTTGTGGCGTTGGCTCATTAATTTTATGAAAATCAAAGAATTTACAAAAAAAAGCACGAAGGAATTGCAAACTTTACTTTCGGAGAAAAGGCTGGCCTTGCGCACGTTTCGTTTTTCTGTGGCGGGCAGTAATACTCGCAATGTAAAGGAGGGGAATGCTTTGAAGAAAGACATCGCTAGGATACTGACACTACTAAATGCAAAAGTGAATAATGAATAATGAATAAAGGATATTGATAATGAAAAAATCATAATTCATTATTCATAATTCAAAACAAACACATGGACACAAGACAAGAAAAAAAGAATACAGAGCAAGGTATATCTAGGAGGAGGTTGACTATGTCTGGAATTGTTACCTCCGACAAAATGAAAGACACAATTGTTGTCAAAGTTTCTCGTTTTGTAAAACACCCAAAGTATGGTAAATATGTCTCTATAAGTAAAAAGTTCAAGGCGCACGATGTTGGAAACACAAAGAAGATAGGCGACAAAGTGATGATAGAAGAGTGCAAGCCGATATCAAAAGATAAACACTTTAAAGTTGTAGAAGTTGAATAAGGTCAATAAGTTTGATAAGGTAAGAATTCAAACTTATACAACTTATTAACCCAAAGCGAAGCGTAACTTATTAAACTAAATCAATGGTCCAGCCAAGATCAATAGTTAAAATAGCTGACAACTCGGGAGCCCTTATCGGTCGAGTTTTCAAAGTGCTTGGAAGCTCGAAAAAAAGATACGCTTCTATAGGCGAAATGGTGGTAATCTCAGTCCAGAAAGCTATGCCACGAAAGACAGCAAAAAAGAAAGATGTTCTGTATGCGGTAGTGGTCAGGCAAAAAGCCCCTTTCAGACGAAAGGATGGCTCATACATCAGATTTGATGAAAACGCGGTTGTTGTTGTCTTGAAAGATAAAAAAGAACCAGTAGCGGGACGTGTTTTTGGTCCGATACCACGCGAAATCGGAGAGGTTGGTTATCAGAAGATTATTTCGCTCGCTCCCGAGGTAGTGTAGAAAATTAACGAGCGAAGCGACTATAATTTACTTAACCCTGTGAAATGATTTTAAATTCTAAACATATGAACCATCAGATACACAATCCGCTTGCATTGAAAGATAAGAAGTCTTATAGTGCCTTCAACGAAGATTTAAAATCAAGATTTGAACAGTTTGAAACTGTCTCAAATCTTATTTCACAGGGTGGTGATTTTCAAAAACTCACTGCCGTTCGTTAAGAAAATCTACCATGAAAATAAAAAAAGACGACAAAGTAATAGTTCTAACTGGAAAAGACAAGGGTAAAACCGGATCTGTTGTCCGTGCACTGCCAAAGGAAAACAAAGTTGTTGTTTCCGGTATAAATGTTTTAAAAGTTCATCAGAAACCTCGCAAGAGTGGAGAGAAGGGACAAATTTTGGATAAGGCGATGCCGATTGATGCGTCGAATGTTAGGAAGACAAAATGAATTATGAATAAAGAATAATGAATAATGAGAAATCATAATTCAATATTCATTATTCAAGCAAAATCATGAAATCAATAAAAGAAAAAACAAAAGAATCATACGAGGCTTTGAAAAGCGAATTCGGATATAGGAATGCTATGCAAGCGCCGAAAATAGTGAAAATGGTTATATCCGCCGGTGTTGGTTCTGTCAAAGATAAAAAGAAGCTGGATTTAATCGAGGATAGACTTTCCAAAATCACTGGTCAGAAACCTGTACGCAAGGGTGCCAAGCTTTCGGTGGCCGCTTTTAAAGTCCGTGAAGGGGATACTGTAGGAATGCAGATAACTTTGCGCGGAGCGAGAATGTATGACTTTCTCGACAGACTTGTCAACATCGCTTTGCCCCGAACAAAAGACTTCCGCGGAATTTCCGGCTCGGGCATAGATGAAATGGGTAATTATACTTTAGGTATAAAAGAGAACACAATTTTCCCAGAGTCGTCGGATGAGGATTTGAGAGATGTGTTTGGTCTTGCTGTTACCATAGTCACAAATGTTCGTGACAAAAAGCAGACAAAGGCTTTTCTGGTACATCTCGGTTTTCCTTTCAAAAAAGTAGACACAAAAGAAGTAAAAGAAAAGGCTGTAGTCACAGCAGCCAAGAAACCCAAGAAAAAGATAGTGAAGTAGGAGTTGAAAGAAGTCCCCGAGAGGGGATTTTTTGAACTATTGACTATACTAAGCAATCTGTGGTATTGTAACGAACAGAGGTAAATTGGGGTACCTGAATTCTCCAATACGCTCAGGACGTGCTTATCCTGAAAGAAGGACCGTTATGACTCCGACGAACGTGGTTTATCTTCCGTGGTCTTTGCTACTTCCGGCTGTATTTCTGGTAGGACTTGCCACAGGGTGGGTCATCCGGGATATGCAGGCGCATCGTGACAAGAACGAAAAGGCTCGTCGCGAACGACAGGAACGTGCTCGCATCAAGGCGTTGGAAACCCAAGAGAACCGTGGGGGTCGCATCACCAATTTCCTACGCCAAGATTTAGGCGGCTATTTCAACATCGTCGGGTACAAAGCAATCGACAAGTACAGTAGGGCAGTCGACCGAATCAGAGTTACCTGTAACAACGAGGCCGACCTGATCCTCACCATCGATGTGGACATGCTCTGCACTGATGGTGGAGAGATACGATGGAATCCATGTGGCCCCAGAGCCATTCGTTTCCGAGGTGTCGAGGCTTCTGTGGATGTGGCTAGCCTGCTCAGCCATAAATTCCTGGAAGCTGTCATGAATCACCGTACCCACCCTCTGGTCTACCCTCTGATCTAACTCCCACCACAGCCGGCTCCTCATCTCGAGGGCCGGCTGATTCGTTTGCAAAAATGAGGCCCTCATGATAGTCTTGTCTCAGCTTGCAAAAGCTATTTTAATTTATGGCTAAGACATCAGTTAAGGCGCGGGCGGCAAAAAAGCCCAAATTTAGTACTCGGGCGACGAACCGATGCTTTAAATGTGGACGAGGGCGAGGATTTATGAGAGATTTTGGTCTCTGCCGAATCTGCTTTCGCGAATTGGCCAATGAGGGGAAGATTCCGGGTGTGAAAAAGTCGTCGTGGTAAGTCGAGTCCAACTATGGGCGAGATACTATCAGGATATAATATTAAATAATTTTCAATTATCAATTTGCAATTTTCAATCAATGATCAATGTTTCAATTTTGAAAATTGAGAACTGAAAATTGAAAATTTTAAACTCATGGACGCTATATCAGACATGATTATTAGGATAAAGAACGCCTCTGCTTCAAAAAAAGAGTCCGTCGTTTTTCCATATTCCAAACTTAAACTTGCTATTGCAGATTGTCTTTTCAAAGCAGGGTTTATAAAATCATTTGGCAAGAAAGGCAAAAAAATTCAAAAGTTTATCGAGGTGGTTTTGATTTATGGTACTGGAGCGGAAGATGGAGTGCCAAAAATAACAGGTGTGGACCGTGTTTCAAAATCATCAAAAAGAGTTTATAACAAATCAAAAGATATAAAAAAGGTCAAAAGCGGTTACGGCAATCTTATCCTCTCAACGCCAAAAGGTATTATGACGGATAAAGAGGCTACACTAGCCAACGTTGGTGGGGAGGCATTATTTAAAATCTGGTAGTACGAATTATACGAATGTAATCAAATGTACGAATAAAAAAATGAGTAGAATTGGAAAAAAAGTAATAGCAATCCCAGACAAGACAGAAGTCACATATTCTTCCGGTGTTATTTCTGTAAAAGGGCCTCTCGGAAATTTGACCAAAAAGTTTAAGACAGATATTGAGGTCACTGTCGGCTCTAGCGAAATCACACTAGTACCAAAACATGTTACTCTGGAAAACAGAGCACTTTGGGGAACATACGCATCACATATTATGAACATGATTGCAGGCGTCACCACTCCTTTTGTTAAGAAACTGATTATCGAAGGTATTGGTTATAAATCAGAAGTCAAAGGCGACAAACTTGTCTTGGCTCTCGGTTTTTCACATCCCGTAATCGTTCCTATTCCGACGGGACTAAAAGTAACGGCAGAAAAAAATGTTATAACTGCTACAGGGATCGATAAAGAATTGGTGGGAGAGTTCGTGGCGAGTGTTAGGGCGCTGAAGAAACCGGAACCATATAAGGGGAAGGGGATAAGGTATGAGGGTGAAATAGTCAAAAGAAAACAGGGTAAAAAAACTGCCTAAGCCAATCCAAAGGATTGGCCGGCCGACCCCAAAGGGGTTTAGGCCTACAACTTCCAAATTATGAAAACGGGAAATGTAAAAAAAGAAAAGAGAGAAAGACGGCACGTGCGAATTCGCGCGAAGATTTCTGGTACAAAAGAAATGCCGAGACTTTCTGTTTTCAAATCGAACAAACATATTTCGGCCCAGCTTATCGACGACGATGCGGCTGCGACTTTGGCGTCGGTTCATTCGCGAGATGTGAAGGGCAAGAGTATGATGGAGAAGTCGGCGCTTGTGGGTGAGGCTATCGCGAAGAAGGCTTTGGCAAAGAAAGTAAAAGGGGTTGTGTTTGATAGAGGAGGTTTTATTTATACCGGGTGTGTTAAAGCTTTGGCAGAAGGAGCTAGATCTGGTGGACTTCAGTTCTAATATACATTTTAATTAACAATCATGGAAACAGAAATTATCACAGAAGAAGTAAAAATCGAGGAGACAGCAGTTGAAACGCCTAAAGAGGTGGCTTCTTCTGTGCAGACACCGCAAGCACCGCAGGTACAGCCAAAGGCAAGGACTGGCGCGCCACAGCCTAAAAGAAAGTAGTTTCTAACTGCCGTAAATTTTTCCCTTGCCCGCCAAGCCAATTGCTATTCTGAAAAGCTCGAGCCCTGTCATATGGCCCAGCGCGCCTTCTGCGCAGCTCATCTCGTCAAACTTGACTACTGAGTCTGTGCGCATGTGCGGGCCGTTCACCAGGACAGGCACTGGCTCAAAGGAGTGGTGCTTGAGCGCTACAGAGGTTGTGTGGTCGCCTGTA
>Ga0209541_10016271_pt1 | contig 11020 bp, 11 predicted proteins | sample RifCSPlowO2_01_FD_184027 | JGI IMG/M metagenome (GOLD analysis project Ga0209541, IMG submission 184027) | Groundwater microbial communities from Rifle, Colorado - Rifle CSP2_plank lowO2_0.1 (SPAdes) (version 2) | ecosystem: Environmental > Aquatic > Deep subsurface > Groundwater | place... | reverse complement strand
CCTGCCGTCCCCGAGCAAAGCGAGGAACAAGGACGTTTTCGCGTAGACAAAAACCCCTTACTACTGAGGTCGAGGAAAAAGTTTTTTAGCCAACCCAACCAATCTTCCACCGGCACTACCTTTTTTGCTGGTGTCTGTCCATAATGTCGCCCTCTCTTCCATAGACGCATTAGCAATTGTATGAAGCACAGCAGACAGCCCGACAGGAATGCGATGATCTCCATTCAACGCAAACTCACAACTTTCCCTCCTCAGTATATAAAGTAAATCAGGTGATTGTATTTTATCAACAACTTGTTTTAATAAACAAATTACATCCCAATCAGAACCTTTTATACCAATCACATGACATAACAAACTAAGTACACATTGCCTATCAATATAAAGATTATTGGGATGATTTCGACGATCTACAAGAAAAGATGAACAATCTACTGAACAGCTAATATTAGCAAGATATTCATCATGCGAAGTACTTCCTGTCACTACATCATCAACTGGTACATACTCTGTACATTTACTCTTGTCCACGATCAAACCAAGTAGGGAAGCTATCTCTTCAACGGACATATTTGCACAACATTCCCAAATCTTGGCTAATTCAGCCCTGTCTACAGCATAAAAACCAGAACGATCATTATTCTGTCCATAAAGAGGCATACTCTTAATCGCCTCAAAAAAAATCACCCTTAAGTAATCTTCATCCGACATACTCTCACCGCGTAATTGCCTATCCATCAAACGATCACCGCCATATAAACCGTAACTGTTAGAATCAGGTAGCACAATATCATCATGAATAACCAACTTATCAGACAACTCCCTTTTAAGTTCCTCAGTCAGCTGAAAGTGCAACCGTCCAAGCGTTACTAAAATTTTAAACCGAGTTCTACTCTGCTCCGCCTTGAGCGTAAGATCACTCAGCATCCTTAACCAATTCTCATTACGTTCGGCAACAAACTTCATCATTCCTTCACTCTTTCCTCTAGCTATATCCACCAAACTCCTCCAAAAAATCCGCTTATCCTTCCTCAAAGACAAAACACTTAACAAATCATCAGATCTTTGCCCAATTTCATCCTTAATTACCTCAGTAGGATAAGATTCATGATATGGAAACACCATCCTTTGTGGATTTTCAGTATTCCACTTCCCTAATAAAATCGTTTCTCTGCTCAATAAACAACCATTCCCCATATTTGTAAGAACAGTTACCAAAACTGCCACTTTAGCCTCTACCTCATCTTGCACGCCATTAACTTGACCAGTAATTAAACCATTAACAGGACTTCTTCCAACCCTTCCCAGATAATCATCTCTCTCCTGATCTGTAAAAGTTCCGGCACTTTCTATTCCAAGTAAATTACGAGTACTGGGATCTCCATCGGTAAAAAACTCGGGCATAACTTCATCAAACATACGATCTTGCAAATCGCTATCAAAGCGACCATGACTCCAGTAAACACATTGTACTTCAGACTTTTGCATAGGAGCAAAAGTACCAGATTTAACCAATCTGTCAAGAAGAACGTCTACACATTTTAGAATTATTTTAACTTTGTATGATTCAATTAATTCGCTATACAACAATTGACAGTGGATATATAGTTATTATATAATTAATATATAAAATTTATATAATAACGCTAAAAACCATGAAATCTATCATGTTAAAAGTAGACGACAAAATCAAACAGGAATTAGACTTAATCAGAAGCGAAGAAGGGCTAGGCACTCAAACCGCCACTATAACTTACCTTGTTAAGTACTATTTTTTGACTAAAAAATCCAGCCTGGACACCACAATCGCCATACTTGACAAAGCATTAGAAAAATTAGATACAAGCAAAATCCCATCAATTGAAGAGCAATTGAAAGATTTATAGAACACAAATGATGCAAATATTAATAACAAGATACTTTTTACAGCAAGCAAAAAAACTAAAAAGAAAATTCCCACATCTTAAAGAAGACCTGATCAAAAATCTGGAATCATTTGTACCGGGAAATGAAATCCATATTAAAAAATCTATTTTTAAAATCCGAATAAAAAGCCAAGATCTCAACAAAGGGAAATCAGGGGGATTAAGAAGCTACGTCTACCTTTACCAACAAAAAAATCTAATCATACCAATCTGCATTTATTTCAAAAGCGAACAAGAAAGTATAACTGAAAAAGTTTTAGACTTTCACTCCAAAAAAACATTGGAAGAAATAATAACAAAAATTGCCGGTTAAAGCCGTTTTAACATTTCTCACGCCAATCCCTTTCTCGCAATTTCCGACTTCTCCACAGCCCTATGCTCACGCTGGGCATTTATAAGCCACAAAAACGACCTCAACCCATGCTCCAAAGTTTGCCCCGAAAACAAGGCTTCACAACAGGAATTTAAAAGAAAATCCAAAATTTTCTCCCATTGACCGTCATATTTCTTTTTCCACAGCCCAAGCACTTTTCTGACAAAATCTCCTCCCCTAGCCTTAAAAGCCATCAGATAACGATCTCTGTGCTCAAGTACATGATAGTAAACTCCATCATTCGTCATAGCCAAAAAGTCAAAAACCTGCTCACAGGAAATATCATAAGCCTCATCATTTATATCCAAAATATCCCTGATATGAGCCATTCCATATTTAATATAAGATTCAGAGAAAAAATCAGCACTGCTTATAACGGTTTTATATAAAAGATTATACTCAAACACCAAATGGTCAAAAAGCGCCTTCCATTCTTTTGGAGTAATCCCCAACTGCTCACTCAAATCAGCGGGACCATCTTTAATATAGCGCTCAATAAGCAAGCTTTCCCTGCCTCTCGCATATCTCTCAATCAACATGTTTTTATCTTGCAGATTCATAGTTTTAATATAAAGGTTTAAGATTATACATGAAACTAAAGCTCTGTCAAGACCATCAAACAAGTTCGCATAAAAAACTCTGCGCGCACAGACTTTATTGTGTAGCCATAAAACTTCACATATACTGCAACCGATGTACGCAGACATAATTTTAAGACAGGCAATCAGAAACATAGGTCAAACGCTGAGATATAAAATTCCCGAAAATGGGGCTTTTACCTCTGGAGATTTGGTCAGCGTTCCATTAAAAAAGAAAACCGTTACAGGAGTAATATTCAGCATACATAACGACAAACCGCTATTTAAAACTCTGGAAATAAAAGAAAAACTGGCAGTAAATCCCCTTCTCACAAATCAACAGATAGATCTGATAAAATGGCTGAACCGATACTATTTTTGCCCGCTAAACAAAATAATCAAACTTTTCATTCCAAAACGGGTTTTTGATAATAAAGAACTGCCAAAATCATACAAAAAATCGCAAACCAAACCACTAAAACATCTAAATCAGGACGAACAAATAATTAGCTCAACACTTAAAACCTTGACCAGCCAACAACAAACCGCCATCAAGGAAATAACAGAAAATTCGCTGAACAAATTTCTAATACACGGGATCACGGGATCAGGCAAAACTGAAATCTACACACGTCTAGCTGAAACTTATATAAAACAAGGAAAACAAGCACTAATCCTGGTACCGGAAATATCATTAACCCCACAAATAATCAAATATTTTGAAGAAGCTTTACAGATAAAAGCGGCGGTCATCCACAGCCGCCTGTCGGAGGGTGAAAAACAAAAATCATGGCTCGATATAAAGGATAACAAAGCAAAACTCATCATAGGCTCACGATCGTCAATATTTTCACCGTTTAAAAACTTGGGAATAGTGATAATAGATGAGGAACACGAACTGTCATACAAACAAGACAATTCCCCAAGGTACAGCGCTCATAAAGTGATTGAAAAAATCCAGGAATTAAATCCTGAAATAAAAATTGTATATGGAAGCGCCACTCCATCCGTAGAAACCGCGGAAAAATTAAAAGACTCAACAATATTGCTGACCGAACGCGTCAATAAAATAGATCTGCCAAAAGTCGAAATTGTAGATTTGCGGGAAGAATTTAAGAAAAAAAACTATTCCATCTTCAGCGACTCCCTAAAAGAAGAAATGTTAAGCGCGTTGGCAAAAAACGAACAAATAATCCTATTTTTAAACAGGAGAGGATCGGCATCATCGGTTGTTTGCCGCGACTGCGGATACGCCGAAAAATGCAAAATCTGCGACGTACCAATGACATACCACGAAAAAACCTTCAGCCCAAGTAGCACCGAAGGAGCTGCTAATAAAAGCTGTTCGCGAAGCGAACCCCTTAATAAACTAATCTGCCACCACTGCGGACAAATTTCCAAACCTCCGATAATCTGTCCGGTATGCAAAGGCACACACATCAAATACTTGGGAATAGGAACGCAAAAAATCGAAACAGAAGTTAAAAAAGAATTTCCAAACGCAAGAATCCTGCGCGCGGATAAAGATACGACAGCTAAAAAACACGGATTCGAAGAAATTTACACAAAATTTTTAAACCATGAAGCCGACATTTTAATAGGAACACAAATGATAACAAAAGGCTTGCATCTGCCAAAAGTAAACCTGGTAGGAGTAATTCTCGCAGACATTGGAATCAACATTCCCGATTTTAAAACCGCCGAAAGAACCTTCCAGCTTTTAACACAGGTCGCGGGACGCGCAGGCAGGGATAAATCACAAGGAAAAGTTATAATCCAAACTTACAATCCTGAAAATATTTCGCTGGTATGCGCAAAAACCCACAATTACGCCGAATTTTTCAAATACGAACGCACGCAAAGAAAATTGCTCTTTAATCCCCCATTCAGCCGACTCGCAAAAATAATGATACAAAACGAACACTTGAAAAGATGCCAAGAAAACACAGAAAAAATTCACAAACTTCTGAATCAGCTCCTTAGCCAATCCGCAACCACCCAAAATCCAAAAACACCAGAGCCCTCATCAGAAATCGAAATCCTATCCTATCCTGCCTATCTTGCAAAACTTAAAGGGAAATACCGCTATATAATTTTGATAAAAGATAAATCCTGCTTACCGGATTTATCCGCCCAACCAAAAATCCACAATTTATTAGAAAAACTTCCAAAAGAATATATAATAGACACGAACGTAAAAATTGACATTGACCCTATAACCACCACTTAATCCATGAAAAGAATTTTATCGGGAGTACAACCAAGCGGCCATCCGCACATAGGAAATTATTTTGGCGCAATCCGCCAGCACATCGAGATGCAAAAAAATTACGAATGTTTTTTGTTTATTGCAGATTTGCACGCACTTACAACGGTACACGACGCAAAATCAATGAGGGAACAAACTTATGAACTCGCAGTTGCGTACTTAGCGCTCGGACTTAATCCTAAAAAAACGGTTTTTTTTAAACAATCCGACTTATCGGAACACACCGAGCTTTGCTGGATTTTTGACTGCATTGTAAAAATGCCGTTTTTGGAAAGAGCACACGCATGGAAAGACGCCCAAGAAAAAGGGAAAAAAGACCCAACAGTAGGACTGTTTAACTACCCTGTCCTCCAAGCCGCCGACATCTTACTTTATCAGCCGGATTTGGTTCCCGTAGGACAGGATCAAAAACAGCACATTGAAATGACACGAGATATTGCAATTACATTTAACACAACATTCGGCGAAACTTTTCTCATACCTGAGCCATATATTAAAGAAGAAGTCGCGGTAGTCCTAGGAACGGACGGCCAAAAAATGAGCAAATCTTACAAAAACACAATTGAAATTTTTGCCGAAGAACCGGAACTTAAAAAACAAGTAATGGGAATAGTTACAGATTCAACCCCGATAGAAAAACCGAAAGATCCGTCAAAATGCAACGTATTTAATTTATATAAATTATTCGCAACAGAAAAAGAATTAAAAGAATTGGAGAAAAAATACATTGCCGGCGGATTTGGCTACGGCGACTCAAAAAAACTGCTTCTTAAAACAATATTGGAATACTTTGGCGAAGCGCGAAAAAAATACAAAGAACTGCTTCCGAAAAAAGACTATGTATATTCAGTACTGGAAGACGGAGCAAAAAAAGCAAAACTGGTAGCTTCAAAAACGCTTTCACAAGCCAAAAAAAATATTGGCTACATTTAATGCTTGCGCTTTTCTCCCCTATCAACTAAATTTAAAAAGTTAGAGGGCATTTATTAATTTTGAAATTTTGAGAAAATACATCTTTGTCACGGGAGGTGTGTGTAGTTCATTAGGTAAGGGAATTGCTTCGGCCTCAATAGGCGCGCTACTGAAAGCCGCCGGACTGAAAGTGTTCACACAGAAGCTGGATCCTTACCTCAATGTCGACCCCGGAACAATGAGCCCGTTTCAACATGGAGAAGTGTTTGTAACAGATGATGGAGGAGAAACAGACCTCGACCTCGGCCACTACGAACGATTCATAGACACAAGCTTAAATAAATTTTCATCCGTCACAACCGGCAAAATTTATAGTGAAGTATTGGAAAAAGAAAGAAAAGGAGCATTCCTTGGACGCACAATCCAAATCATCCCTCACATCACCGATACCATACAAGAAAAAATAGTTGAAGCCGCGGAAAAAAGCGGATGCGATATCATGATGATTGAAATAGGCGGAACCGTGGGAGACATTGAAGGTCAACCATATTTGGAAGCAATTCGCCAACTTAGATATAAACTCGGATCAGACAACACCTGTTTCATTCATCTAACATTACTTCCATATCTTGCAGGATCAGGGGAACTTAAAACAAAACCAACACAAGCCTCAGTCAGAGAATTGCGCTCACTCGGCATACAACCGGACTTTATTTTAGCCCGCGCCGATCTTCCGATTAAAAAAGATCACATCAGAAAAATAGCACTTTTCTGCGATGTGGAAGAAAAATATGTAATACCTGCGCAAACAGTAAAATCAATTTACGAAGTACCTTTAAATTTGCAAAAATACAACATCGCTCAACTTCTTGCAGAAAAATTAAAACTTGGAAAATTAAAATTGGATCTATCGCAGTGGCGCGAAGTAAACAAAAAAATCAAAGCCAAAAAACCATCGTTGAAAATTGCGATTGTAGGCAAATACACAGGATTGGATGATGCATATTTAAGCGTAATCGAATCACTTAAAATAGCATGCTACCATGCCGGAAGAAATTTGGAGCACAAATGGATTTCATCTGAAAAGCTCGAAGAAAAAGACAAAGCATCTTGGCGCCAACTGAAACAAGCAAAAGGGATTTTAGTCCCGGGAGGATTTGGACTAAGAGGAGTTGAAGGGAAAATTCTTGCCGCAAAATATGCAAGGGAAAACAAAATTCCGTATCTCGGACTATGCTTGGGAATGCAGATAATGACAATTGAATTTGCAAGACATGTTCTTGATAATCCAAAAATTACATCGGAAGAATTCGATGAAGGAAATCTTATAGATAAAAATAATTATATAATTCATTTCATGCCCGGACAATCGAAAGAGCGCGATAAAGGAGGGACTTTAAGACTCGGAGCTTATCCGTGCAAAATCACAAAAGGAACAAAAACCTACAATCTATACAAAAAAACATTGATAGATGAACGCCACAGGCACAGATATGAATTTAACAATTCATATAAAAAAATCCTTGAAGAAAAAGGGATGATATTCCCGGGGATTTACGAAAAAGCGAATCTGGTTGAAATAGCGGAATTAAAAGACCATCCATTTATGATAGGGAGCCAATTTCATCCGGAATTCAAATCAAGACCCGGAAATCCTCATCCATTATTCAAAGGATTCATCGAAGCGGCAAAAAAATAAAACTCTATAATGCCAAATTATAAATACATAGTTGGAAACAATGAAGGCAAAAAATTGAGCGGCACAGTTGAAGCGGAAAACGAACTCACCGCAAGAACGGAATTAAACAATCTGGGGTTTTCCATATTGTCACTACACGAAACAGATGAAAAACCAAAAACAGACACAACCCTCAAAAAATTCATATTTGAAGCGATAGATAAAAATTCAAAAATAATCACAGGAACAATTCCATCAAAAAGTGAAGAAACTGCATTAAATAAACTTCAAACGGAATACACCTTAAATGTAACGGCAATTTGGACAGAAAACGCAACAGAGATGGAGATTGAAGAAGCAAGAAGGAAAGGATCATCCCGTCTGCAACAATTTCTCGCGGAAAAACAAAAAATCCAAAAAAGCCAACAACCGGAAATTAAAACAGACAATCTGGAAGAACAGAAAAAAGAAGAAGCAATAAAAGCTAAAATAGAATATACCCTGCAAGAAGTGACAAAAATACTTCAAACAATAGACAAAGATCTGGATGCAGTTTCACGGGCGGAAATAAACAAGAAAATAGATAAGCTTTTGCGCATAAAACACAGTAGCAACCTGGATTACATTTTAACCTCCGCAGAAGAACTTTTAAAATCGCTGATAGACCTCGAAGTCTCCTTAAAAGAAAAAATAAGCCAGGAAAAGCACATGGAATTGGAAATAAAAACAAAGGAACTTTTAAGCAATTTAACACGGTCAACCGGTCCAAAATCTTTAGCGGAAGATGTAATTACAAAAATCGAAAAATGGCAGACATCGCATGCCGTAGCGGAAGAAAACACACCCATTATAGTCAAAGCAGTAAACAATGTTCTTTCCAGTATTAAAAAATTCCTTGAAACACCACCGGAAATTTCTTCAATAAAAGACCAAATTGCATCCTACAATAAGCAGCTGTGGGAACTTGCAAAACTATACTTTAAAGAACCCGCAAAAGAATATAAAGAAAAGGTTATTTCTTCGATTAAAACAGTATGGACGGAAAGAAAAAAAGCAAAAGAAAACCTTGTTTTAACGAAAAAAATGCTAAAAGAAAAAAAGAAAACCAACCAAATATATGAGGAACCGCTTATCCTCTCATTTTTGGAAGAACTGACCACATTCACAGGCTGGCTACTACTTTTTTATATCGCATATTACTTTACCTCGCTTTATTTAAACACAAAAAATTTCGGCATAGAACACATCCCACAAGGATTTACCGTTTACGACAGCAGAATATTCAAGTATGTGGTCGTAATCATATTTTTACTGCATTGCTCAGCCTCGATTAAAACAAATTTCTTCAGGAAAAGTGTGCTTGCCGACATAATACTCTTGCCGGTATTTTTGCTTGGAACAATTATAACTTTATTAAATTTCTGACATGCATCCGATTATTTTTCAAACAAATTTTTTTACACTTCACAGCCTTTGGCTGTTTCTTGGAGTAGCGCTTTTGGTAAGCACCTACACTCTAATCAAATTAAGCGACAGAAACAGTCTTAAAATCCAATTTCTAAGTGAAAATTCCATTAGAATATTCATATGTGTCATATTTATAGCCCGGATTACCGCAGTTATAACAAATTTCAGCGCATATTTTTACGAACTAAGCACAAACACTCTTCTACAGCTATTTTACATCTGGGATAAAGGATTAAGCCTTTGGGGAGGAGTATTGGGACTTCTTATAGCAATGTTTTTAATATGCAAAAAATCCACAGATCAGAACTTCTTCAAATGGATGGATGTAATAATTCCGTCAATAATAATCGGTCTGGCGATAGTACATATAGGAACTTTTTTTGACGGCATAGGTTACGGCAAACCCACAGGTCTTCCATGGGGAGTAAATTTCGCGAACCCGGCAGTAAAATACACAGTGCCGATACATCCGACTCAAATTTATGCCTTCATTTACTCGACAATAATAGTTTCCGGATTAACACTGCTAAGCCAAACGGAGAAAATTAAGACAATCGAACCGGCAGGTTTTATCGGACTTTTAGGAACGGTTGCTTACCTTTTTTTTAGCTTCATGGAAGAATTCTTGCGCGGAGACGACACCTATTTACTGCTTGGAATCCGCATTCCGCAAATAATAATATTTTTACTGTTGATAGCGGTTGCAGTAATATTCTATCTTCGCTATTATCATAAAAAGATTGGAATAACACACTTCTTAACAAAACAATAAAATGGAATTCATAAAATCAATCGCACAATATTTATTTTCAAGAAACCCAGGTGTTCAATTCAAATTTTACATTCCATTGATTATTCTTATTGGCCTGCTCTTTTTATGCGCAATCGCCTTTTCAGTAATTTATAAAAACAAGAAAAAAACAGATTTTGCATTCAAACACTATTTCAAAAAAACGGCCGGCAGATTATTTTGGATCGGATTTTTATTTTTGTTTTTGGTATTGGTCAGATATGAAAACATTCCTTACTTTTCAATGAGGATATTTATGTATTTAAGTCTGCTTATTTTAGTTTACTTTATATATAAAACCGTTAAAACTTTTATTAAAGATTATCCGCGGGAAAAACAAAACGTACAATCGCGAATAGGAGTCAACGAACACAAGGAACTTCAATATCTGCCGAACAAGAAGAAGCGACACTAATCTATCTTTACGATTTGGTATTCAATAGCCCCAGCCGGCACAGAAACTTTTATTATCTCCCCTTTTTGCTTATCCAATAACGCATTGCCGACAGGAGATTCGTTCGAAATTTTACCGGTAAACGGATCGGCTTCGGTGGAACCGACTATGGTATAAACTTCAGGATCGTCTTTCTTTTTAGTTAAATTTACAAGATGAACGGTGCTTCCGAGCTGAACAGACTTTGTTTTGTGCTGCTCGGTAATAATTTTTGCATGTTTAACTTTTTCCTCAAGTTCAAGGATTCTGCCTTCCACAAAAGCCTGCTCATTCTTGGCTTCTTCATATTCGGAATTTTCGGAAAGATCTCCGTATGAAATAGCCTCTTTGATTCTCTCGGCAACCTCCCTGCGCCTAACATCTCTAAGTTGGTCAAGTTCCTCCTTTAATTTATCTAAACCTTCTTTCGTAACTAATGTAACCTTCTGTCCATCTTCATCGGTTACAACCTGATCGTCAAAAATTGGTTGGTCATCTTTTTTTGTCATATTTATATATAAGTTACCTAATTAATGCGGACGGATTTTAACACTTGTAGGATGTTCTTTCAACTTTTGCAACACTTTTGCTTCAA